>OLPN01003714.1_pt1 | contig 10415 bp, 9 predicted proteins | sample 1672601 | NCBI WGS metagenome assembly OLPN01 (sample SAMEA3136704, study PRJEB25190) | human gut metagenome | reverse complement strand
ACGGCCTTCTGATCCGATGGATCGATGCAGATGGTAAGGTTCATGATAAAGAGAGTGATAACGACAAATATGTAGAACTGGGAGACAAATACTGGAGTAATTCTGTAATGGAGCTTCAGCAATAATGTCGAAGGGGTTTTTACGAAAGGAAAAAGAATGGCCTATCAGATTGATTATGCATATACATGTCACACCGGAAAGGTGAGGACGAATAATGAGGATAATTTCTGGTGCTGCGGAGTGCGGCTGCCAGTGCACAACCAGGGAGTTGACGGAATCCTGGCAGGTCATACGCAGCATTGGCAGCTTCCCGTACTGGCAGTTTTTGATGGCATGGGAGGGGAAAGCTGTGGTGAGATGGCAGCCTCTGCAGCCGTGGAAGCACTGGGTGGTTTTTATGAAGAAAATAAAAAAAGCCTCAAAAAAGAGCCGGTGGTTTTTCTCACAGGAGCCTGTGCAAATATGAATGAAGCAGTATGCAGATACAGCAGGGAAAATCGTATCAGCAGCATGGGAACTACGATGGCACTTTTGTCTTTCAGTGAAAAAGCGATCTATGCCTGTAATCTTGGGGACAGTCGTATTTACCGCCATTTTCAGGGGAAACTGCAGCAGATATCTACGGATCATGTGATCAGTGGAAAAATGCTTGGAAAAGCTCCTTTGACACAGTACCTGGGTTTTCAGGAGGAAAACATGGCTCTGGAACCATCCATTGTGGAGATCGGCTATCAGACGGGAAGCAGTTATCTGATTTGTTCAGATGGCGTAACGGATATGCTGTCAGATGAAGAAATACAGGAAATCCTGAGCAAAACCGGTACCGCGGAAGAAAAAGTAGAAGAGCTTCTTGAAATGGCGCTGTCCAGAGGTGGAAGAGATAATGTAACGATGATCCTTGCCCAGATCAACGGCTATGAAGAAAAAAATCCTCTCAAACGATGGGCAGAACGGCACAGCACCGGGCGGTAGAAACTCTGCCGGTAATAAAGAGCGGCATTGCTTCCAACCGGCTCAGTCTGCCGGTGAGGAATATAAGGGATAAGGAGAATTTGCGATGAGAAATCGAATGCAGGATCTTGATTTTGAACAGACAGTTGCCTTCGATTCTGTGAAGGATTTTGAATTTACCAGAAAGGCGGCACAGAAGTTCCGCCAGGTTGTCAGTCTGGATTCCTTTGAGGATGAGGATGCAGATGTTATTTTTCATTATCTTTATAAAGAAATGGAACTGGTTTCTTTTGGCGATTATCTGAAAAGATATGTTTATGAGCGTGCAGAATTGGAAGAACCTTTTTCCCAGGTACCCCAGGAGGTTTACAGGGATATTGTGGTGGAATCTTTCAAGGAAACTTATACACCAAAATCCATGTCTCCAACTTCGGCCAAACTGAGTTCTCTGGTGAACAACTGGCTGACACAGGCGTCTGTGAAGCGTGAAACCGTTTTTCTGCTGGGATTCGGGCTTCGAATGAGTACGGAGGATGTATCCGACTTTCTGACCAGGGTGCTCCGGGAGCAGGATTTTGATTTTCATAATCCGGAAGAAGTGATTTACTGGTACTGTTACCGGAACCATCTTGGTTACTATAAAGCTGAAGAATACAGAGAAACCTACAAAAAGCTGACGCCTGTGGAAAAAAAGACAGGTGAAGTTGTATATGGCACAGGTCTCTGTCTGGACAGTGAGGAAAAACTTCTGGAATATCTGGCATTTCTCAAAGGCAGATGCGATGATCCGAAATCTGAAAAGAGCCAGGCTTTTCAGGAATTTATGATCCTTGTGGAGCGTGCAAAAAAGATTATTGCAGCCATGTATCAGGAGGATGAAGAAGAAAACGGCGGTAAAAAAATCTGGAAACCTGAAAATATCAGTGCATCTGATCTGGAGAAAGTGATATGCAGCGGAATTCCCATTAACAAGATGGGAAACCTGAAAAAAATGTCCGCTTCCATTCTGGCAAAACATTTCAGCCAGAAGCGTTTCAGCCGTCAGAGAATCAATAATATCCTGAATCACAAGTTTCCGGTGGAACGTTTTGATTTGATTACGCTGGAATTTTTTGTAATTTCCCAGGAGATGGCAGATGACGATCCGTATACCAGGTACCGTCATTTTCTGGAAGAAATCCAGGAGATTCTGGCCCGCTGTGGAATGAGTGAAATTTACATAGTAAATCCATATGAATGTTTCCTTCTGATGTGTCTTTTGACAGACTGCCCGCTGGCAGTATTTTCTGAGATATGGGAGAAATCCTACGAAGAAGGGGAAGAAAAAAGCTGAAAAAAAGGATGATGCGTATCTGGCGCGTCATCCTTTTTTGTCTGTGCTTTATTCGTTGTAATAACCGTAAATGGAACGGCTGGTCTGAGCAATGGTATTCTGGGCTGCGGCAGTATCATTAAGATCCTGGGACATAAAGCAGACAACAAGATCAATGCCTTTGGCTGTATCGTAGATGATACCTGCATCATTTTCTACGGTGTCAAGTTCGCCGGTTTTGTTGGCAACTTTTACGCCCTCCGGCATCTGTGCCGGGATTTTGTTTGTTCTTGTCTGCATCTTCAGAAGATGATACATATATTCCGCACCTGCAAGCGTGTCATCGGTGGAAGTACCTTTATCAATCTGATAAATGGTTTTCAGGAATTTTCCACAGTCTTTTACGGAGGTGTAATTATCTCCATTGGAGTTGTCTGCAAGAAGGAGACGTCCCATGGAAGTACTGGTATATCCGTGGTCCTGGCAGAACTTGTTGACGCGGGCCATTCCGGCAGCATCATCACCACCGCCAAGATAATTGACAAGGGTATTGGCAGCATCATTGTCGCTGACTGTAATCATGGAATTCAGATTATCATCCAGTTTATCTTTTCCGTAGGTGGCGGAAAGACTGTCATAATCTTCGTATACAGCGCCCATGATATAGAGCTTGATCAGGCTGGCAGCCTGCATCTGCTGGTCATTGCTGGAACCTTCGGTATTTTTTGCAAGGTTACATACGTATACAGACCAGGTACCGTTGCCGGAAGGAAGAAGGGACTGTACCTGATTCAGAAGATTGTCCATGCTGGAATCAGAATTATCCGTAAAAGTACTGCTTCCACTGGAAGGAGAAAGAGTACCTTCTTCCTGAGAAGAGCTGTCCTGACTGTCAGAAGACGCGGACGGGCCTGCAACTTCTCCGGAATTCTGAGAATCAGACTGTACGCCTGCGGCAGCAGCGGCGCTGGCAACGGTAGGATCATCCGGATAGAGGGCATCCAGCTGGTCTGCCTTGGTGCTTAATTCTGCAGCAGAATCCGAAACTTCCTGTACGCTTTTCTGCAGTTCGTTGACCTTGGACTGAAGGGATGCAAGTTTGTCCAGGGAGCGGACATTCAGTGCGCCAAGTCCTGCCAGAGCAACGGCAAGGACTGCAATCACAATATATAAGAAAACATTTTTTTTCATAAAAGTTACTCCTTTTTACTGAAAATAAGCATCAATTCCATTGGCGATCCCTTCGGCCATTGTCTGCTGGAAGGAAGAATCTGCCATCTTCAGATCATCATTCTGATTGGTCATAAATCCCATTTCCACAATAGTAACCGGTATGGTACTCCAGTTGATTCCTGTCATGGTATCTGTATAGATAATACCGCGGTTCTGAAAACCGGTAGCTGCACAGTAGGAATCAATGATGCACTGGGAAAGACGGTTGGAACTGTCATAGAGACTGGAAACATAAGGATTCTGCTGTGATGGGCACATGGTCAGTGCGCCGGAAACAGAAGAAGAATCATCGCCGTTTGCATGGACACGTACACAGATTTCTGCACCCTGGGATGCTACCAGCTCCGCACGTTCCTTGTTGCTGATCGCAGTATCATTGTCAGTTCTTGTCATTACAACCTGATAGCCATGTTGCTCCAGGATATCTTTCAGAAGAAGAGAGACATTCAGATTCAGCTGATATTCCGGAAGGCCGCTGAAAGAACCACTGGTTCCGGTAGAAGCTTTTGCTTTCATGGTGGAGGAACCAGGTCCGTTGGGCTCTGTGGCGCTCATATCCACGTTTTCACCCTGATGTCCGGGATCAATTCCTACGATGTGACCATTTGCAGCAGAAGCAGTGGTATCGCTGCCTCCGTCAGAGAATCCCTCACCACCGGCTTCACTGAAAACAGAAGGCTTGGAACTTTTCTGGCTGTTTTCGGATTCCGGTGCGCGTTCGTGTTCGCCGGTGTTGTTCTTTACTGCCTGTTCAGTCTGGGAGCGTTGCTGCAGATATTTGTCGGCTGCCTGTTTCTTTTCGATCTTGGCTGTATAAAGGTCAATATCTTCTTTCATGGCTTTCTGCTTCGTTTTGACCGGTTCGATGACGGAAGTCATTTTCTGGTCTGCGGCATCAATTTTCTGATAGGTTTTGTAACTTAAGCCAAAAAGCAGTCCAATACAGATAAGACCCGTCAGAAACAGGACGATCGCCATCAGATGGGGCTTTTTTTCCATAAGATCATGTCCTTTCTGGGAAAATAGTTTGTATTTGTAAAACATTATAAAGAAGGACTTCGGAAAAAGCAATTGCGAAATTCTCCTTGACAAAAGAGAAAAGTATGATACTATATATGTAAAATAATTATATATAAAAATTTTATATATAAAATAATTACATAAAGGGGTGAGCGTATGTATTACTATCCGGTGTCAGCTGTGCTGACGGAATGCCTGATCCTCTCTGTTGTGGAACAGCAGGATTCCTACGGATATGAGATTAGTCAGACTGTGAAGATGGTAGCATCGATTAAGGAATCAACTCTGTATCCTATTTTGAGGAAGCTGGAGACAGGCGGATATCTGACAACTTATTCCGAGGAGTTCCAGGGAAGGAAGCGCAAGTATTATTCCATCACAGAGGAAGGACGCAGTCATCTGGAATATCTGAGGAAAGAGTGGAGAGAATACCGCGATACCATAGATGATATTGTGGAAGGGAGACTTCGAAAATGACGAGGAAAGAGTATATGGAGCAGCTCAGGAAATATCTGAAGCGGCTTCCGAAAGAAGATTATGAGAATGCCATTGAATATTTTTCGGAATATTTCGATGAGGCAGGTCCGGAGAATGAGCAGCAGGTAATGGAGGAACTTGGCGAGCCGAAGGAAGCAGCCAGGGAACTGCTTCTGAATCTTCTGCAGGAGAGTGTGGGAGACGGGAAAGACAGTACCGGAGAAAAAGAGACGGAACTGCCGGCAGAAGGTTCCGGCAACCGACGGAGTGCAGCAGGACAAAATGCAGCTGCTTCAACCAGTGATTCTACAAAGAAGAAACGTTCTCCGGGTAAGATCATCCTCCTTGCAATTCTTGTCCTCTGTGCGTCACCGGTAAGTCTGGCACTTATGTTCAGTGCGCTGGCAGTATTGTTTGCCGTAGTAGTTGTGATCGCAGCCGTGATTTTTTCCCTGGGTGTGGCCAGCATCGCAACCATAGCCGGAGGAATCATGGTAGCCGGTTTTGGAGCCACACTGATTCTGAAATCTGTGGCAGCAGCCTGCATGATGGTTGGCGGCGGATTTCTTATGGCAGGAGCCGGAATCCTGGTCGGTGTGCTTACCATATATATCTGTAAATGGTGTGCAACAGGAATCGGACGTCTGGTAAACCGATTTGTAAGAAAGAAGGTGCAAAGAAATGAATAAGATCGCAAAAACAGCATTGATGACAGGCACAGCGCTCTGTGTGGCGGGAGTCGTTCTTTCTACAGCAGGATATTTTGCCGGGGGAAAAGATTTCACATATGCTTCAGATCATGTGTATGTATCCGGAGGAAATTCTTCCGCTTATAAAAACCTTGCAGTTATGAAAAAAGAACAGATCGATGATTTTACAAAACTGAATGTAGATTTTGAGGATCTTGACCTGGATATCCGGACTTCGGATGATGACCATTATTATATGGAATATAAACTTGAGAAAAACGGAAAGAAAGATCCCCTGACCTGGGAGGATAAAGACGGAGAACTTACACTTAAGGAGTCCGAAGGAGGAACGGGAGGTTATTTTATAACATATGATCTGGGAGTCTTTCGGACACATATAGAGCAGACCCAGAAAGAAGATGCGGTAAATACAGTGATTCTCTATGTGCCGGAGAAAGCGCAGCTTCTGGAAGCTGAGATTCAGCTTTCGGACGGAGATTTTACTGCCGATCAGCTTTTATGTGAAAAAATGACAGCGCAACTTTCCGATGGAGATCTGATGCTGGACAAAGGCGTGTTTGAAAAATTTGAGGCAAAGCTTGGCGACGGAGATCTGGATGTAAAAGAGCTTCAGTGTACGGATAACATGCAGCTGAAATCCGAAAGCGGAGATGTGAGCATAAAAAAAGCAGATCTTACAGATGGCCAGATTGCTCTTGCTGATGGTGAGCTTCAGATGGGCAACAGCAGTTTTAACGGAGATATGGAAATCACCAGCTCCAACGGAGATGTTTCCATCCAAATGAAAAAGAGCAGCGTGGATAAAACCAACATTTATCTGAAAACCACAGACGGGGATGTAGATACAGGAGATCTTTCCCGTGGAAAATCCAGCAATGAGGAAGACTTCTCTGTTTATGAGAACCAAGTAGGCACTTCCGCACCGACTTTAAGTGTGAAATGTAGCGACGGAGATATTATGTTAACCGAATCTGCAAAGTAGATAATGCGGATAGCAGATATCTGCCTGAACAGTCATCTGACCCTGAATCCGCCAGATAATAAAGAATGATCCAATAAAAGAAATCTTCTGAACAGCAGCAGACAAAAACACTGCCGTTTGGAAGATTCTTTTTGTTGTAAACAAAATATGAGGATGGTAAAATATACATCTGACGTAACGTTATACCGAGCAGGAGAAGGTAAAAAAAATCAAATGATAAAAAAAGATAATACTTCAAAACAGATCAGGATCTACTGTCTGGTCGTAGGGATCATTTCCTTCTTTATAGTATCCGTCTGCGGACAGCTGCTCAACAGGAATACTGTAAATGAAGAGAAAATGCGAGCTGCTTTTACAGCGGAAACAACCGTGAACCGGATAAGATCACAGCTTAACCGATATCTTGATGTCTCAGAATTCTTTCAGAATATCATTGGATCCGGACATCAGATGGACAGTAAAGAATTTCAGGCTCTGTCGCAGATGATCTCCGACGATTCTCAAATTATAAAAGCTATTGAACTGGCACCGGACGGAGTAGTTAAGGATATTTATCCTCTGAAAGGAAATGAGGCAGCTTTTGGAATTGATATGCTAAATAGTCCGGCCCGTAAACATGAAGCGAATCTGGCAATGAAAAGCGGCCAGTATACCATAGCCGGTCCTTATGAGCTGAATCAGGGAGGCCTTGGCTCACTGTTGTTTGAACCGATTTATATTACAGATAAATCCGGGGAAAAATCCTTCTGGGGATTCTCAATCCTGGTACTTGACTGGAACCGATTTCTGGAAGAACTGGAACTGGATAAGCTTACCGATGCTTCCTACTGTTATCAGATGTGGAAAAAAGACGGAAATTCCGGAAAGAAAACGATCATTGCCCAGGGTGGAGATGCGATTCACAAAGGAGCTGTACAGATCAGCTGTAAGGTTCCAAATGACACTTGGTATTTTGAGATTATTCCACATACCGGATGGGTTACCGTGAAACAGCAGGCACTGGTTTTTCTGGTTGCTGTAAGCATAGCGGTTCTGGCCACTGCGATCTGTTATCTGATGCTTCACAGAAAACAGAGAGAAAAACTGTATACAGAAGAAATCCGGAAGTCCGCGGAAAAAGCCAGAAAAGCAAATGAGGCAAAGACGAGATTTCTCTTTAACATGAGCCATGATATCCGGACGCCAATGAATGCCATCGTAGGATTTTCCGGACTTCTTGAGAAGAGTCTCCATGATGAAAAGAAATCTCTTGGCTACATAAAAAAGATCAGGGTTTCCAGCGATATTTTGCTGACGATCATCAATCAGGTTCTGGAAATGGCCCGTATCGAAAGTGGAAAGATCACTCTGAATCCGGAAAGTGTAAATATCCGTGAAATGGTGGAAGCCATGAACACCGTTTTTGAATCATCCCTTACAAAAAAATCTCTGGAATATCAGTGCAGCCTGAATGTGGTCCACGATCAGATCCTGTGTGATAAAACAAAGATGGAGGAAATTATTCTGAATGTTGTCAGCAATTCCATCAAGTATACCAATCCTCATGGAAAGATCACAGTATCCATTGATGAGCTGGATTCTGAGGATGAGAAAAACGCAAACTATAAAGTTGTTGTAGAAGATAACGGGATTGGAATGAGCCAGGATTATCTTCCACATATCTTTGAGGAATTTTCCAGGGAACATACTTCTACGGAAACCAGAGTTGCAGGCACAGGACTTGGACTTCCAATCGTAAAATCTCTGGTTGACCGGATGGGTGGAACCATCGAAGTAGAAAGTGAAGAGGGAAAAGGCACCCGCTTTATTATGAAATTTTCTTTTCCTGTCAGTTTAGAAAACCAGGTTCGGGAAAAAGAGAAACAGAATATTCCGGATATTACAGAGAAGCTTGAAGGAAAACGGATTCTTCTTGCGGAAGATAATGAACTGAACGCGGAAATTGCGGAGACAGTTCTTGAAGAAACCGGAATAAAAGTGAAACATGTGGAAGATGGCATCCAGTGTATTGAGGAACTGAAAAAGATGCCGGAGAAATATTATGATGTGATCCTGATGGATGTCCAGATGCCAAATATGGATGGTTACACGGCAACACAGAGGATCCGGGATTTGGACGATTCGAGAGCTGAGATTCCGATCATTGCCATGACAGCCAATGCTTATGATGAGGACAGACGGAAGGCACAGGAAGCGGGAATGGATGGTTTTCTGGCGAAGCCACTGGACGTGGATGAGATGATGCGTCTGCTGGCCCAAATTATAAAAACAGAATAAATGAAACAGCACAAAACGCAGGATTTTTCTGGAGAAAAATTCCTGCGTTTTTTTGGCGGAAATGTATTGACAAATCCCTGTACTATGATATAATTCAATCAAATCACAGAAAACATATATAGTTACTAGGAAATAAGGAAATGGACATAAAGGAAATAAGGAGGATATCATCATGGGTAAAATTTACGGAAGCGCACTGGAACTGATCGGAAACACACCACTTGTAGAGATCAAGAATGTAGAGAAGTCAGAGGGACTTGAGGCTACCATTCTTGCCAAGCTTGAGTATTTTAACCCGGCAGGAAGTGTTAAGGACAGAATCGGTAAGGCAATGATCGAGGATGCAGAGCAGAAAGGTGTCCTGAAACCAGGCGCAACCATTATCGAGCCAACATCCGGTAACACAGGAATCGGACTTGCAGCCATCGCAGCTGCCAAGGGATATAAGACAATCCTTACCATGCCGGAGACCATGAGTGTTGAGAGAAGAAACATCCTGAAAGCATACGGCGCAGAGGTAGTTCTGACAGACGGAGCCAAGGGAATGAAGGGTGCCATTGCCAAGGCAGAAGAGCTTGCCAAGGAGATCCCGGGAAGCTTTATCCCAGGACAGTTTGAGAACCCGGCCAACCCGAAGGCACATGCAGCAACAACAGGCCCTGAGATCTGGAATGACACAGACGGAAAGGTAGATATCTTTGTAGCTGGTGTCGGCACAGGCGGAACGATCACAGGTACAGGTGAGTACCTGAAGAGCCAGAACCCGAATGTGAAGGTTGTAGCTGTTGAGCCTGCAACTTCTCCTGTACTTTCCGAGGGAAAAGCAGGCCCGCATAAGATCCAGGGTATCGGTGCTGGTTTTGTTCCGGATACACTTGACACCAAGGTTTATGATGAGATCATCGCAGTAGAAAATGAGGATGCATTTGAAACATCCAAACTCCTTACCAAGAAAGAGGGAATCCTTACAGGAATTTCTTCCGGTGCAGCTCTCTATGCTGCGATCCAGCTTGCAAAACGCCCGGAGAACAAGGGAAAAGTGATCGTAGCACTTCTTCCGGACAGTGGAGACCGTTACTACTCCACACCACTGTTTACAAAATAATCGATCCGAAGACCGCTTCTTTTGCCCCGAAGCGTGATCCTGCGGGATTATTTACGGCGCTCCTGAATGCCTGTCCAAGCAGGCTGCCGGAGCGCCGGTTTTATTCTTATTTTTACCGAATCAAGTAAGTCCCCTGCGGGGTTGCGAAAAACAATAAGCATTGGATGGGGACTTGCTTGTATCAGGAGGAGTGCAGGCTCCTTCTGATAAACTGCGAAGCAGTTATTCGGTTATGAGCAAGTAGCAAAGCGGATTGCGAATATCCGCTTGACTTGTATCAGATAGTTTTTTAGGGTATAATAGAGAAAACAAACAAAACCTATTAACAATATAAAGAATAAAGTCTGC
>OLPN01003682.1_pt1 | contig 10493 bp, 10 predicted proteins | sample 1672601 | NCBI WGS metagenome assembly OLPN01 (sample SAMEA3136704, study PRJEB25190) | human gut metagenome | reverse complement strand
TGATGATCCTGATGTACATTGGAAGAGTTGGTCCTATGACAATTGCGCTTTTATTTGCGGGAAAAGTAAATCTGAAGGAAAAGTTGAGAACGCTGCCGTCAGAGAGGATAATGATCGGATAATACGTGGAGGATAATGATGAACAAACAATTTGCAGTATTTGGAGTAGGAAAGTTTGGCGAAAGTGTGGCTGTTGAATTGCAGAGACTTGGCTGTGAAGTAATAGCAGTGGATAAGGATATGGAGCGGGTAGAGCACATTGCGGATTCTGTATCTTATGCTATGCAGGCGGATTTTGGTGATCCGGATTTTATCCATTCACTCGGAACCCGTAATCTGGACGGTGTGATTATTGCGGAATCGGTTAATCTGGAAGCAAGTATTATGGCAACTGTTATCTGTAAGGAAATTGGTGTTCCGTATGTTGTAGTCAAGACAAAGAACGAAAGGCATGCTGAGATACTTAAGAAGATTGGAGCAGATGCTGTGATCTCCCCGGAAAAGGAAATAGGCATCAAGCTTGCAAGAAATCTAATGAAGGCAAGCTTTGCAGACTGGATTGCACTGTCGCCAGATTACAGTATTGCGGAATCAGAAGTTCCGAAAGCATGGATCGGCAAGAGCCTGAAAGAGTTGGATATACGTAAAAAATATGGAGTGATTGTGGTTGGAATTAAGTGGAATAGTCAGGTGGAGGTGAATCCTGATCCGGATGAAAAACTGAAGAAAGATATGATCCTGATATTAGTGGGAGCTAATCATGATCTTCGTAAGATTGGATAAAATAGCAGCCGTTTCGAGAAGTAAATGTGATATGTACCCAGAATTCTGGACACATATTTATAAGTTAGGCGGACATCATGGATGCTTCTCTGTATTTTACAGGAGGCATCCATTTTGTTTTTGCCTGGATTCGTTTGTTATTATAGTAATCAATATATTCATCAATAGCAATTGCAAATTCTTCAAATGATGTATAATCTTTTTCAAAACCATAATACAGTTCTGTTTTTATTCTTCCAAAGAATGTTTCCATGATGCAATTATCGTAGCAATTCCCCTTTCTAGACATAGATTGAATTATTCCATGTTCTTTCAAACGATTTCGATAATAAGCATGTTGATATTGCCATCCTTGATCAGAGTGCAAAATTAAACCGTTTACAGAAGAATACTTATCAAAGGCTTTATCAAGCATTCTTTTTATTTGTTCTAAATTAGGACTTAGCGCTAAATCATATGAAATAATCTCATTTGTATTCATATCCAAAATAGGAGAAAGATAGCATTTTCCCCACGAAAAATTAAATTGGGATACATCTGTTGTCCACTTTTGCAGAGGTAAAGTAGTTGAAAAATCTCTATTAATTACATTGTCGGCTACTTTCCCAACTTCACCTTTATAAGAATGATATTTTTCTTTTGGACGTTTTCCAAATAATCCAGCGTCATGCATAAGACGTTGAACTCTCTTATGATTTACGTTGTAGCCACGATTTTTTAATTCCATATAAACTCTGCGTACCCCATATCTGCCTTTGTTTTCTACGAATATTTTTTTAATAACTAGAAGTAATTCTTCATTTCGTATAGCAACTGGATCTGTTTTGTTAATTTCAAAATAGTATGTAGAACGCGCCATATTCATAGCCTTTAACAAGTGTTTTAACAGATATCCTTTTTCTTTGAGTTCTTTGATGATTGCTGCTTTTTCACCTTGAGTAGCGCAGCTTCCCTTTCTTCTCTCAAGGCGATCTCTTTTTTTATTGCTTCATTTTCTGCTTTAATATAAGTAATTTCAGCTCGTAAACGAATCAGTTCTTCATATTCAGACTCATTTAATTTACGTGGATTATTTATGTTCATCTTTTTCATTGCGGACTCCTTTGGTTTTCGCCCTTTTCTTCGGCCTACAAGTCCATTATAACCCCATATTTTATATTTGCGAATCCATTGAGCAAGTAATCCACTGTTTATACCCACAGTATAAGCAACTGAAGTAATAGTATCTCCAGCTATAACTCGTGCAACAAGTTCATATTTTTCCTCTGGAGACCACTTTTTATTTGTACCACAGTGTTTTAAACAATCAGAAGTATTTGATTCTTCCAAATGATGCCATCTGACAATCATGTCATGAAAATTTTTTAGATTTATTATATCATTGGGTGCATCAATCCATTTTCCTTGGCGATACAATTCAACAGCTTTTTTCTTAAATTCGTAAGTATAACGCATAAAAATACCCCTTTCACTGGATGTCCAGTAAAAGGGGTACATATCAAAAAAGAGCGTCTTTTTCTATGTCGTGAAACGGCACACTATCTCATTTCTGCCTGTTCGTTATCAACGTCTTAGCTCATAGCTTGTCAAGAGCCTGTTGCAACGCAATGCGTCAGCACTCTTTACAAGCTGTGTGATAAGGCGTATCTTCTCAATGGCAGAAATCGAATAATGATAACAAATGAATATATTTTAACGAAAGCATTTTACTTTTACAGTAAGGTGCTTTTTTTGTTTATGATACTTTTCTATATCCATAGCAAAGGAGGATTGATAATAAATGGCAGAGATTTATGGATATGTTCGGGTTTCCAGCATAGACCAGAACGAAGAACGACAGATTGTTGAACTCTCAAAGCGGAACGTGCTTTCTAAGAATATCTACATAGACAAGCAGTCTGGAAAGAGCTTTGAACGTCCACAATATAAAAAGCTCGTCAGAAAGCTAAAACAAGGCGATTTACTTTATATCCTAAGTATTGACCGTTTAGGCAGGAACTATCTTGAAATACAGGAACAATGGCGAATACTGACGAAAGAAAAAGGGATTGATATATGCGTCATAGACATGCCCTTACTGGACACCAGAAATGGGAAAGACTTAATGGGTACGTTCATTGCCGACCTTGTGTTACAGATACTATCCTTTGTCGCACAAAATGAACGTGAGAACATCAGAAAAAGACAGGCACAAGGCATAGCGGTGGCAAAGGCAAAAGGAATTAAATTCGGCAGACCAGAAATCACGCTTCCAGAGAATTTCGGAGAGCTTGTCCATGAATGGGAAAAGAAAAGGCTTCCTCTGTCGGAAGTCTTGGAAATATGCAAAATGAGCGAAGCTACATTCTATCGGAAATTAAGGGAATACCGCCTATTACAGCGAAAATAGTCTGTTCTGAACTCTCAAAAGGTACACCTTTTAATAGTTCACTATATCACTATATAGTATGGCATAAAATACCATTTTTTTCAATGTTTTTCATGGTTGGAACGGCTATAAAGCTGTTATTCTTTTGCTATACTTGCTGATTTTAATTGTTCTATATCTTTTGCAAAAGGTGTACTTTTTGAGAATAGTACAAAAAGGAGGGAGGAATAAAGTCTTTTAATCGTTCTCTATAAAATTCAAGAAAGGAGAACAAGCAATGAAAAGAACAAAAAAGGCATTAGCGGTCGTATTATCACTGTTTATGCTGGCTTCTATCACGCCACAGATTGTTCTTGCTAACAGCAATATTCCAGACCGCTATGAGAAAGTAAGCGAGATGCAGGCTATCGTTAAAGATGCCGAAGTCCATGCATATGTTACCAGAAATGGTGGAACGGCAGAACTGACAGACAGCAACAGGGTGGAAACAACCTTTACACAGGGTATCGGTTACAGAGAATATACAGCAACTCCTGCGGACGGCTGGGTATGGAAAGGCTGGACATATGAACAGCTCTATCAAGGAGAAGATTTAGGCAATCGTACTGATTATGGCTTGGGAAAACGATATTCTTTCTCAAACGACGGTTCTGATTGGAACAGTGCATATAATGGCACAGGACAGACTATCTCTGTCAACCGCCTGCTTACTACAGGCGAAACCGCAGGAAATAAAATCATATATAATATTTATGCGAATTTCAATCCTACAATCAATGCCACTGCTGGCACAGGTGGAACGATTACAGACAATGGCGTTACGGAAGTAAACTATGGCGACAGCAAGCAATATGATATTACCGCTGACGCTGGACAGGATATAGCTTCTGTTTCAGTAGACGGGCAGGACATTTCCAACGCAGTAGGAAAAGACAACTTCTCTTATACTTTTGAAAATGTAAGAGAACCACATACTATCGACGTAACCTTTACAAATGAACTTTATACTGTAACCTATACGGACGGTGTGGACAATGAAGAAATCTTCAAAGACCAGAGCTATGTCGACCTGTTATCAGGAACTAAAACACCAAAATTTAATGGAGAGCCGAAACGTACAGGTTATGTGTTTACAGGCTGGACACCAGAAGTCACAGAAACAGTAACACAGACCGTAACTTACTCCGCACAATGGGCGGTTGATGAAAATGGAAACGACAAACCAGACAATGATGAAAAATATACTGTTTCTTACCAGTTTATCAATGGAGCGGACGACAAGGAGCTTCCAAAAGAAGTCAATGACATGCTTCCAAAAGCAACGAGTTATGTATATGGTGTGAAAGTTGTTCCAGTAGCATTGAAAGCTGACAGAGTGGAAACAACCGACGGCGTATGGCTGTTTGAGGGCTGGACACCAGAAGAAATCGAAAAGCTGACAGCAGATACTGCCTTTACTGGTACATGGACATTTGCGAAAAATGCAGGAGGTATCAACCATATTCCTGTGATTACAGCCGAAGATAAGACGCTGACCGTTGGAGACAGTTTTGATGTTATGGCAGGTGTAACAGCTTTGGATAAAGAGGACGGCGACCTTACGGATAAGATTGAGGTTATCAACAATACAGTAGATACCTCAAAAGCTGGTACATATACGGTTACTTACAAGGTAACTGATAGCAACGGTGCTTCTGTAACTAAGACCATAACTATTACGGTCAAGGATAAAGATAAAGAAGAACAGCCTACTGCTCCGACAAAGCCAGACAAAGGCGATAACAACGTCAACGATAAGAACAACACTGCTTCAAAGGCAGATAAGCCAGATACGGCAGTCAAGACAGGCGATAGCACGAATGTCTTATTGTGGAGCATGGCAACCATCATTTCCCTTACAGGAGTGATAACGGCACTGATTTTCAAGCGTAGAAGAAGCAGATAAGCATGATTAAGGACAGGGACAAAGGTTTCTGTCCTTTTCTTCTGCTCTGCTTTAGAAACGTGCTTTCAAGGACGCAAACGATAACCGACGGAGCGAGCCGCCCACGGTGGCGGTCGCAAGACATATCGCCACGCCAGCTTGCTGGCGAGGGGGCGGTTCACTTCGGCGGTCTGGCGAGCGTAGCGAGCCTTATAAGCCCCCGTTATCTAACAAGGGGGGCATAAAAAACAAGAAACAATAGACGTTAGCAAGCGGAAAACGCTGTAAGTACAGGACGAAACCTCATTTTACACAGCGTGATATAAATCATGCCATTATCACTTTGAAAAATTAAATAGCATAGGAAAGACAGTTGATTTCAAATAAGAAGTTGATTGTCTTTTTCTTTTGCAGAAATGAAATGCAGGCAATTATCAGTACATGGTAGTTGCCTTTTTGATTGGAGGAATTGAAGAATGAATGATAAAAAATTTATTGAAGAATTAAAGTTTAAGCGTGAGGAATACAGAGTATCGCAAAAAAGACTTGCCGTTGCCTGCGGTATCAGTCGAGAACATTATAACCGCATTGAAACGGGGAAACTTCCATTGACAGAAGAACTGAAAGCGGAAATTCAGAAACAGTTGGAACGATTAAATCCATTAGAGCCTATGTTCATACTGGTTGACTATTTCCGTGTCCGTTTCCCTACCACAGACCCGTTGACCGTTATTAAGGACATTCTGCATATCAAGCCCAGACACATGCTCCATGAAGAATACGGACGCTACGGCTATGAAGAACAGTATATTTTAGGCGATATTACCGTGCTGGTATCTTCTAACCCATCATTGGGTGTTCTGCTGGAACTGAAAGGCAAAGGGTGCAGGCAGATTGAGGGCTATCTTCTGGCACAGCAGAGAAGCTGGTTTGATTTGATGATGGACTGTCTGACTTCTGACGGCGTGATAAAGCGTCTTGACCTTGCGATAAATGACAGAGTTGGAGTGTTGGATATTCCAAAGCTCATAGAAAAGTATCAGCGTGGAGAATGTATCTCCTACTTTCGCAGACAAAAGCGATATGACGGAACGGACAAGAATGGCGATGATATACCCGAAAGCACAGGAAATACAATGTATATCGGCTCAACACAAAGCGAGCTGTATTTCTGCATTTATGAAAAGGCAAAGGAACAATACGTCAAGAAAGGCATTGCCATTGAAGACAGCGAAATCAAGAACCGTTTTGAAATCCGCATGAAGAATGAAAGAGCCTATAAGGCTGTTGTGGATTTGCTGACTTACTATGACGCTGAGAGGACAGCATTTTCTATCATCAATCATTATATCCGTTTCGTTGACCCAGAAGAAGATAAGCCGAAGAACCGCTGGAAAATCAATCCTGAGTGGGCGTATTTTGTAGGAGATAACCGAGTACCCATTCGATTAACCACACAGCCAGAACCGTTCACAATGGAAAGAGCATTGCATTGGCTACAAAGACAGGTAGCACCTACGCTTAAAATGGTGCAGGAACTGGATAAGATGAACCACACAACCATAATGGACGATATGCTGGAGCATACCGAACTGAAAGACAAGCACAGACACTTGCTGGAACTTGAAAAGACAACCATAGAAGAAAGGATAGATACCGCCGTTTCAAAGGAAACTGACGGTATTTTTTAATTTCCATGAAAAATCCGCAACAGAACATCAAAACGTGTACAGATATGGTGTGAAAGAAATTTCAACTTTTTTCAGTTTAGCTTAGCAAATCAGTCTTTGCTGTACTGATATGTGCATATAGGGACAGAAATTTACGAATTAAGTCATAAAAACCTCATCTGCTGTACAGATATGAGATGAAAGAGGAAAAATTTTTGAAAAATGGAAGCAAAACCGCTTATCTGTTCCCTATATGGAGCGAGGGAAGAAAAAATTTTCAAAAAGGTCATTATATATACCTTTGCCGTCCTTATATGGTGCGAAAGAAGAAAAAAGTAAAAAATTTTTCTATTTTGGTTAGCAAAAGACACTTTGCAGGAGAGTGTTGTATGTAAAGAAGAAAAACTTTCTTTAATTTGTATTCAAAAACATTGTTCGTATCGAGTGTTGGTGCAAGAAAGAAGAAATTTATTATATTTCTTGATTTTGTATTCAAACAGACCGTAGCCGTTGAGTGTTGATGTGAAAGGAAGAAAATATTTCATTTTCATCTTAGCATTTAGCACTTTCCATTCCCTATATGGTGTAGAAAGAAAAAGTTTTGAATATTGGTTACACTTTCCCTATTTTTCAACGCGGTATATAGGGTATATAGGAAAGATGATTTTCTTCTTTCGTGTTCTTTGACAACTGAATAAAGCAATTCAATACCTTAGACAGACAGCGAGCCGTTGAAACAAATACGCCATGACCTTTCCCCTGCAAAAGTGAGCGATTATTGTTTGTGTTCATGTAAAAGACTTGTCCTCTTTTATCGCCATGACCTGTTCTGTCTGATAATGATACTCCCGTACAGCCACAGCTTGAGCGTTCAGAGCGTCGCACGCAATGGGTACGGCTACATTGGATAATGCAGAGGTGGAACTCCTGTGGGCTATGACAAAAGCCGTTGAATTGCTTAAAAAACATTTTACGGAAAGGAGTGAGAATTTATGCACGATTTAAGTATGCCATTATGGGAACGATACCTTATGACAATCGAAGAAGCGTCTAGTTACTTCCGCATTGGCGAAAATAAATTGCGTCAAATTGCCAATGAACATAAACGAGAATGTGTCGTTATGAATGGTAACCGTATGCTTATCAAGAAAAAGAATTTTGAAAAAGTCATAGATAAACTAGAACAAATTTAATGCAAAAGAGCCTTGTGCGTGTTATGATTTGATTAAGTCGTATATACAAGGCTCTTTCATACTTTGAAAGGAGTCTGAAAGATGTCAGCATTAAAAAGACGAGATAACAGAAACAGAATATTACAGAGAGGAGAAAGTCAAAGACCAGACGGAAGATACACTTACAAATATGTAGACGCATTGGGTAAAACAAAATATGTGTATGCTTGGAAATTATTACCGACAGATAGAACACCGAAAGGCAAACGAGATGATTTGTCGTTAAGAGAAAAGGAGCGTATCATACAAAGAGATTTGTATGACGGTATCGACACGCAGGGCGGTAAAATGACACTTTGCCAGTTATATGCTAAAAAGAATGCACAGCGACCAAATGTAACGAAGAATACAGAAGTCGGCAGAAAATACCTTATGAAAGCCTTAGAGGACGATATACTAGGTTCTAGGAGTATTGACACTATTAAACCGTCAGACGCTAGAGAATGGGCAACCCGTATGCAACAGAAAGGTTTTTCCTTTGGAACAATCAAGAACTATAAGCGTTCATTAAAAGCGTCCTTTTGTATGGCGATTGATGATGATTATGTAAGGAAGAACCCTTTTGATTTTTCACTAAGTGAAGTGATTGAAAATGACAGCAAAACGAAAGTCGCATTAAGTGAAGAACAGGAGCAGGCATTACTCGATTTCATAGCACAGGATAACTGTTATCAGAGATATTATGATGATGTACTGATACTGTTAAAAACAGGACTAAGAATATCAGAATTCTGTGGATTGACAAAACATGATTTAGATTTTGAAAATCATTCAATCAATATCAATCATCAGTTACTGAAAAACAAAGACGGTTATTATATCAATGAGCCAAAGACAAAAAGCGGTATTCGTAAAGTGCCAATGAGTGATGAAACAGAAAAAGCCTTTCATAGAGTGTTAAAAAGGAAACTGAAACCTATGATAAAAGAGATTGACGGTTATCGTCACTTTCTGTTTCTGTTAGAGAATGGTTGTCCTGCACATAACGCAACCTATAAAACTTTATTGATACGAATGATAAAGAAGTACAACAAGACACATGATGTTCCATTGCCACATATTACACCACATACACTAAGACATACATTTTGTACGAGATTAGCACAAAAGAATATGAACCCAAAGAATTTACAGTATATCATGGGACATTCCAACATATCAATAACGCTTAACTTATACGCTCATGCGTCAGAAGTAGGAGCAAACAAAGAAATGAGAAGTATGATAGCGTGATTTACAACGAAATGTACAACGATTGAGAGTGAAGATATGCGTAGTGTAGACCCAGTTCTGCGGTAGGTTGAAGAAATGAAAAAAGCCGACAAACCTTATAAAATAAGGATATATCGGCAATTCGAGAAGTTATAAGAAGATATAGAAAAAGTTGATACTATTTTATATGCAAAAAAATCTGTGATATTTCCGCTATTCGGTAAAAGTGTTATAATATATGGTAACGGGTAAAAGACCTGAATCCACATGAGTCTGCGCATAAGTGGATGCAAGACCCTGAAACACCAGTATATATTCATTTGGGGAGGAATAGATGTGAAAAACAGAATGAAAAAGAGATGTATGGCTTCAATTCTGGCACTGGGTATGATGTGTCTGCTTGGCGCATGCGGCACAGATAAAGCTGATACGAAGCTATATCAAAAAGAAAGTAAGGAGACCGATAGTTCATCAACTCAGGATGATACATCAGAAGACAAGTCTGTGGATGACAGCGAAGCAGGGGATATGACGGTACATTTTCTGGATGTAGGACAAGGTCTGTCGATATTGGTACAGTCAGAGGGACAGACGATGATCTATGATGGCGGTGACCGTTCGACGTCAAGCTTTGTGGTTTCATATCTGAAAGAACAGAATGTATCCAAGATTGATTATCTGATCTCTTCGCATTATGATTCGGATCACATGGCGGGATTAATTGGTTGTTTGAATGCATTTGAAGTCGATCATGTGATATCCAGTGATTATGTACATGACAGTAAATTATATACTTCTTTTGTAAATACGGTGGACGAGAAGGGACTGGAAATGGAGCATCCGGAAGTCGGAACTACATTTTCCTTTGGAAGTGGTTCATTCCAGATACTGGCACCGGCAGAAACCGATCCGAATGGAAGTAATAATAATTCGGTAGCAATCAAGCTGACAAATGGAAGCAACAGCTTTATATTTACAGGGGATGCGGAAGCATCCAGTGAGGCAGCAATGTGTAATTCCGGGATTGATCTGGACTGTGATGTGCTGGTTCCGGGACATCATGGATCAGCGACAGCAACGTCCTGGGATTTTCTGCAGAATATGCAGTCATAAGCTGTGGACAGGATAATCAGTATGGGCATCCGGATAAAGATACTATGGATAAACTGGAAAGCATGGATATCCAGGTGTATCGTACAGACAAACAGGGAACTATTACAGTCATAAGTGATGGTACAAATCTGACATGGAGTACAGAGCCGTGTAATGATTACACGCCGGGAGATGCAGAGGATCAGGGAACT
>OLPN01003657.1_pt1 | contig 10539 bp, 10 predicted proteins | sample 1672601 | NCBI WGS metagenome assembly OLPN01 (sample SAMEA3136704, study PRJEB25190) | human gut metagenome | reverse complement strand
ATGCTCGGCGCGTTCGCCGCCATCTATCAGCAGCAGGGCATCGGTCTCGGTGTGTATGTTCTCGGCGTTTTGCCCCACGGCATTTTTGAGCTGTCCGCGCTGATCTTATCCTGCGCGCTGGGCCTTCTCATCTGCCGCACGGGAACGGAACGGATCCTCAAAAAGAGCGATACGCCCTTTTTCCGCCGTGTGCTGGACTGCATCCGCGTCTTTTTGACATTCTCTGTGCCGCTGCTGCTGGTGGCCGCGCTCATCGAGACGTACGTCACGCCTGCACTTTTGAACCTTGTGCTGTAAATGGCAAGGTTGACTTTCGTTCCACACAACTATATAATAGACCTGTCAAGATTTTGTAGAATTTTCATCTGCTGTTTCTTCAGGGATTGAGGAAAAGCACCGCTCCTGCGGCGCTTTTCCTTTTTCGTCAAAAAATGAGAGATTCGTCCCGCCGCGGGACAGAGAAAGAGAGGTGCGCATGGCGCAGACAGTTCCGGCAAGGCAGACCGTGCAGAACATGACGGATGGCAGCCCCGTCTCGCTGATTTTGCGCTTTGCGCTGCCGATCTTCATCAGTCAGGTCTTCCAGCAGCTATACAGCACGGCGGACGCGTTCATTGTGGGCAAATACCTCGGCACGAACGCCTTTGCCGCTGTCAGCTCGTCCGGCACGCTCATCATGCTGCTCACAAGCCTCTTTATCGGCACGGCCATGGGTGCGGGCGTCGCGATCTCAAAGTACTTCGGCGCGGGCGACTATGAAAACGTCTCGCGCGCCATCCACACGAACCTGGCGTTCGGTATCGTGTCGGGCACACTGCTGACGCTCATCGGCGTATTCCTCACGCCGACGTTTTTGGTCTGGATGAACACCGACGCGCAGGTCATGCCGCAGGCGGTCGAATACTTCCGCTACTACTTCCTCGGCGTGCTGGCAACGGTGCTCTACAACATGTGCACGAGCATTTTGAACGCCCTCGGCGACAGCCGGAGGCCTCTGCACTATCTGATCATTTCGTCGCTCGTCAACATCGCGCTCGACCTGCTGTTCATCGGCGCGTTCCGCTGGGGCGTCTGGTCCGCCGCCGTGGCGACCGTCATCTCTCAGGGCACGAGCTGCGTGCTCTGCCTCATCCACCTGCTCAAAAAGGGTGAGGTCTACACCGTCACGCCGCGCAGCATCCGCTTCCATGCCGGTATGCTGGGCGAGATCATCCGCTACGGTCTCCCCTCCGGCATCCAGAACTGCGTCATTGGCCTTGCCAATGTTATCGTCCAGTCGCAGATCAACTCGTTCGGCATGCTCGCGATGGCGGCCTACGGCGCGCACTGCAAGATCGAAGGCTTCGCCTTTCTGCCCATCACGAGCTTCACGATGGCCTGCACCACGTTCGTTGGTCAGAACCTCGGCGCCAAGCAGTATGACCGCGCCAAGCGCGGCGCGCGGTTCTGTATCATCATCGCCGTCGTGATGGCCGAGCTCATCGGCCTGTGCTATTACATCTGGGCAAGTCAGCTCATTTCCCTTTTCGACAGCACCCCCGGCGTTGTCGCCCTCGGCGTGCAACAGGCGCGCACGGTGGCACTGTTCTACTGCCTGCTGGCGTTTTCGCACTCTATCGCGGCGGTCTGCCGCGGCGCGGGCCGCGCGGTCGTGCCGATGATGATCATGCTCTCCGTCTGGTGCGTCATCCGCATCATCTACATCATGCTCGTCGTCCACTTCATCGGCGAGATCGGCTACATCTACTGGGCGTATCCCCTCACCTGGGCGATCAGCTCCACCATCTATCTCATTTATTACCTGCGCTCTGACTGGGTGCACGGATTTGAAAGGTGACTCTATGTCTTCTCCTGCGTTCCGCTTCCGCCTCGCCACGCTTGACGACGCTCCCGCGCTTCTGAGCATCTACGCGCCGTACGTCGAAAAGACGGCCATCTCGTTTGAATACGACGTACCGTCGCTCGACGAATTCCGCCGCCGCATCGCGGATATCTCGCGCAAATACCCTTATCTCGTCGCGGAGGATGAAAATGGCCAGCTCCTCGGCTACGCCTATACGCACACGTTCATCGCGCGTAAGGCCTACGACCACTGTGCGGAGACGACGATCTATCTCGCCCTCGACGCGCGCAAGCACGGTCTCGGCAAGCGCTTCTACCGCACGATTGAGGAGTTGTCGCTCGCTCAGAACATCTACAATCTCTATGCCTGCATCGGCGAGCCGCAGGGCGCGGACGACGAATATTTAACGGACAACAGCATCCGCTTCCATGAGCACATGGGCTTCCGCCGCATCGGCGTGTTCACGCGCAGCGGCTACAAGTTCGGCCGCTGGTACAACATGTCGTGGGCGGAAAAGCTGCTGTGCGATGCTCCCACGCATCCCGATCCGGTCATCCCCTTCCCGCAGCTCGACAAGGCGCTCGTCGCCGACATCCTTCGCCGCGACGCGGAATAAAGACCCGAAATTTTACAAAAAATCATGCACACCCTATTGACATTGCCGATGGGGTGTGCTATATTTTCGCTCAAGTTAATACCGCAAACCGTTGAAGCGGAGATAACGGCAGTGATGCCTTCACAGAGAGCCTGCGATGCTGAAAATCAGGCAAGATACACATTGTCAAATGGACCGCTGAGGGTGCAGCGAAATGCGTTTTATGCGCAGAGTATCCTGCAACGTGTTGGCATACGTCAGTTGCCGGGAGATATGATGGTATCTCCGCCAAGCGCACGGGTAACCGTGAATTCAAGGTGGCACCGCGGATCGTTCGTTTCTCTCGTATCGCATTCGTCCTTGACAGACTGTACCGTTCTGTCGGGGGCGCTTTTGTTTGCAAAAATGCTCCTTTGGCAGAACGCCAAAGGAGCTTTTCTTTTTCAGGAGGTCACTCATACATATCCTACCACCGCTCGAAACCGTCAAAGACATCGCCGCGACGCAGCAGTACGACGTGCTCCCGCTGAGCTGCGAAATTCTCTCCGACTTCATCACCCCCATCGAAGCGATGCGCATCCTCAAGAACGTGTCCACCCACTGTTACATGCTCGAATCCGCGCAGGCGGACGACCGCTGGGGCCGCTACACGTTTTTGGGCTTCGACCCAAAGCTCGAGATCACCTGCATTGACGGCAAAATGAAGGCTGGCGGCCTCACCGTCCGCACGGACGATCCGTCCCAATACCTGCGTGAGCTGCTATCAAGCTACAGAAGCCCCCGCTTCGACTACCTCCCCTCCTTTGCCGGCGGGCTCGTGGGGTATTTTTCTTACGATTATCTCAAATACAGCGAGCCGAGCGTCCGCTGCGGCGAGCAGGACGAGGACAGCTTCAAGGATGTCGATCTGATGCTCTTTGACAAGGTCATCGCCTTCGATCATGTGCGGCAGAAGATCGTGCTCATCGTCAACATGGCACTCAGCGATGTCGAGGTCGGCTACAACAAGGCAAAGCTTGAGCTTGAGCAGCTCGTCTCGCTCCTCAAAACCGGCGAAAAGAAGCAGGAAGCGCCGGGGCGGCTCCTCGGCGAAGTCACACCGCTTTTCTCCAAGTAGCAGTTCTGCGCGATGGTCGAAACCGCCAAGCACCACATCCGCGAGGGCGATATTTTTCAGATCGTACTCTCGAACCGCCTGAGCGCACCGTTCGAGGGGAGCCTGCTCGATACCTACCGCGTGCTGCGCACCATCAATCCCTCGCCGTACATGTTCTACTTTTCCGGCACCGACGTTGAGGTCGCGGGCGCGTCGCCCGAAACGCTCGTCAAGCTCAAAGACGGCGTGCTGCACACCTTTCCCCTCGCTGGGACCCGTCCGCGCGGCAAAACGGACGAGGAGGACAAGGCGCTTGAAGAAAGCCTCCTGCACGACGAAAAGGAGCTTGCCGAGCACAACATGCTCGTCGACCTCGGGCGCAACGACCTCGGCAAGGTCAGCAAATTCGGCACGGTGCAGGTCGAAAAGCTGCACTCCATCGAGCGCTACTCCCACGTGATGCACATCGGCTCCACCGTGCGCGGCGAGATTCGCGATGACCGCGACGCGCTTGACGCCATTGAGGCCGTGCTCCCCGCCGGAACGCTCTCCGGCGCGCCGAAGATCCGCGCCTGCCAGCTCATCGGTGAGCTTGAGAACAACAAGCGCGGCATTTACGGCGGGGCCATCGGCTACATCGACTTCACCGGCAACATGGACACCTGCATCGCCATCCGCATCGCCTACAAGAAAAACGGGCGCGTGTTCGTCCGCAGCGGCGCGGGCATCGTGGCAGATTCCGTCCCCGAAACAGAGTATCAGGAATGCATCAACAAGGCGAAGGCCGTGGTCAGCGCCTTGACGCTTGCGCAGGAGGAAGACCTATGATCCTTTTGATCGACAATTACGATAGCTTTTCCTATAACCTCTACCAGCTCGTTGGCGCGATCGATCCAGACATCCGCGTCATCCGCAACGATGAGTTGAGTATCGAGGAGATCGACGCGCTGCACCCCGCGCGCATCATCCTCTCCCCCGGCCCCTGGCGGCCCGTAGACGCAGGCATTCTCATCGACGTTGTGAAGACGCTCTCGCCCCGCATCCCGACGCTCGGCGTATGCCTCGGGCATCAGGCCATCTGTGCCGCCTTCGGTGCGACCGTGACCTATGCTAAAGAGCTAATGCACGGTAAGCAGTCGCTCGTCCACTTCGACACGAGCTCGCGGCTCTTCCAAAACTGCCCCAAGACCGCGCCCGTCGCGCGCTACCATTCCCTCGCGGCCGACGCCGCCACCATGCCAAGCTGCCTGAAGGTCACCGCCGTCACAGACGACGGCGAGATCATGGCCGTGCAGCACACAGACTATCCCATCTACGGGGTGCAGTTTCATCCCGAATCCATTATGACGCCGAACGGCAAAACCATGCTGGAAAACTTTTTGAAGGAGAATTGAAACCATGATCAAAGAAGCCATCGTGAAGATCGTCAACAAGGGCGATCTCAGTTATGACGAAGCCTACGCCGTGATGAACGAGATCATGAGCGGCGAGACCACCCCCACCCAGAACGCAGCGTTCCTCGCGGCCCTCTCGACCAAGAGCGCCCGCGCCGAGACGACCGACGAGATCGCAGGCTGCGCCGCCGCCATGCGCGACCACGCCACAAAGGTAGACACCGGCATGAACATCTTCGAGATCGTCGGCACCGGCGGCGACAACGCCCACAGCTTCAATATTTCCACCACCTCCGCCCTCGTTGCGGCGGCGGGCGGCATGAAAGTCGCCAAGCACGGCAACCGCGCCGCCTCGTCCCAGTGCGGCACGGCGGACTGCCTCGAAGCGCTCGGCGTCAACATCCAGCAGAGCCCCGAGCAGTGCGTGGAGCTCTTAAAAGAGGTCGGCATGTGCTTCTTCTTCGCACAGAAGTACCACAGCTCGATGAAATACGTCGGTGCCATCCGCAAGGAGCTCGGCTTCCGCACGGTGTTCAACATCTTGGGGCCGCTGACAAATCCCGGCTCGCCGAAAATGCAGCTGCTCGGCGTGTACGACGAGGACCTTGTCGAGCCGCTCGCGCGCGTGCTCGTAAGCCTTGGCGTCAAGCGCGGCATGGTCGTCTACGGACAGGACAAGCTCGACGAAATTTCCCTCAGCGCGCCGACGAGCGTATGCGAAATTCGTGACGGCTGGTACAAGAGCTATGTCATCACACCCGAGGACTTCGGCTTTGACCGCTGCACGAAAGACGACCTCAAGGGCGGCGCGCCGGAGGAAAACGCCACCATCACCCGCGCGATCCTGTCGGGCGAAAAGGGCCACAAGCGCAACGCGGTGCTGATGAACGCGGGCGCGGCGCTCTACATCGGCGGCAAGGCAGAGAGCATGAAGGACGGCATCGCGCTCGCCGCCGAGCTCATCGACTCCGGCAAGGCGCTTGAAACGCTTGAGCGCTTCATCGCCGTCAGCAACCGCGCGGAGGCGAACGCATGAGCATCCTCGACGAGCTGGCCGCCCACGCCCGCGAGCGCGTGCTGGCAGACAGCGAGAACATGAGCCTTGATATCTTACAGGCGATGTGCCGCGAAAAGGGCCGCGCGAACGGTGCGCGCTTTTACGACGCGCTCAAAAAAGATGATCTGTCCTTCATCTGCGAGGTGAAAAAGGCCTCGCCCTCCAAGGGCGTCATCGCGCGGGACTTTCCCTATCTCGACATCGCGCGCGATTACGAGGCCGCCGGTGCGGACTGCATCTCGTGCCTGACAGAACCCAAGTGGTTTTTGGGCTCGGACGACATCTTCCGCGAAATTCGCGCCGCCGTCTCAACGCCGATGCTGCGCAAGGACTTCACCGTCAGCGACTACCAGCTCTATCAGTCCCGCCTGATGGGCGCGGACTGCGTACTGCTGATCTGCGCGCTGCTGGACACGAAGACGCTCGCGCAATATCTCGCCGTCTGCGACGAACTCGGTCTCTCCGCGCTCGTGGAGACGCACGACGCGGACGAGATCCGCTCCGCCGTCGCGGCGGGCGCGAAGATCATCGGCGTCAACAACCGCAATCTGAAGGATTTTTCCGTCGACTTTTCCAACGCCGCGCGGCTGCGCGACCTCATCCCGCCGGAGGCGGTCTACGTGGCCGAATCCGGCGTGCAGAGCGTGCAGGACATCGCCGCACTCCGCTCGATCGGCGCCGACGCGGTGCTGATCGGCGAAACACTGATGCGGGCCCCCGACAAGGCCAGGCGGCTCGCGGAATTGAGAGGTAACTTATGACCAAGGTAAAACTCTGCGGCCTGTCGCGCGAGAGCGACATTGCCGCCGTCAATAAGCTGAAGCCCGACCTCGTCGGCTTCGTCTTTGCCAAAAAGAGCAAGCGCTATGTGTCCCCCGAGCAGGCAGCAGCACTCAAATCGCTGCTTGCCCCCGGCATTCTGGCCGCTGGGGTGTTCGTCAACAAGCCAGTCGAGGCCGTGGCAGAGCTCTTAGACCGCGGCGTCATCGACGTCGCGCAGCTCCACGGCAGCGAGGACGACGACTACATCGCACGCCTGCGCGCGCTGACGGGCAAGCCCATCTTCCGCGCGTTCAAGGTGAAAAGCGAAGCCGACCTCCCCGTCATCGAAAACTGCGCCGCCGACCTCGTGCTGCTCGACTCCGGCGCGGGCACGGGCAAGACATTCGACTGGAGCCTCGTCCGGAGCGTACAGCGGCCCTATTTCCTCGCCGGCGGGCTCGCCCCCGCCAACGTCGCGGACGCCATCGCCGCGCTGCACCCCTACGGCGTGGATGTGAGCTCCGGCATCGAGACGGACGGCGTCAAGGACGAAAGCAAAATGGCGGCGTTCGTTGCCGCCGCGCGCAAGGAGGGCTGAGAAATGTCGAATCCGAACGGGCGCTTTGGCGTGCACGGCGGACAGTACGTCCCCGAAACGCTGATGAACGCCATCATCGAGCTTGAGGAGGCCTACAACCACTACAAGGCCGACCCCGATTTTCAACATGAGCTGACGCAGCTTTTGAACGACTACGCGGGCCGTCCCTCGCGTCTTTACTACGCAGAGAAGATGACAAAGGACCTCGGCGGCGCGAAGATCTACTTAAAGCGCGAGGACCTGAACCACACCGGCGCGCACAAGATCAACAACGTGCTCGGTCAGGCGCTGCTCGCGAAAAAGATGGGCAAAACGCGCCTGATCGCCGAGACCGGCGCGGGCCAGCACGGCGTGGCGACCGCCACCGCCGCGGCGCTGATGGGCATGGAGTGCGTCGTTTTTATGGGCAAGGAGGACACCATCCGCCAAGCGCTGAATGTCTACCGCATGCGTCTTCTCGGCGCGACGGTCGTGCCCGTCACCTCCGGCACCGCTACGCTCAAGGACGCCGTGTCCGAAGCCATGCGCGAGTGGACGACGCGCATCAGCGACACGCACTACTGTCTCGGCTCTGTCATGGGGCCACACCCCTTCCCCACCATCGTACGCGATTTTCAGTCCGTCATCTCAAGCGAGATCAAGCAGCAGATGCTCGAAAAGGAAGGACGTCTGCCCGATGCCGTGGTCGCGTGCGTCGGCGGCGGCTCGAACGCCATCGGCAGCTTTTACCATTTCATCGACGATCCTGCTGTGCGCCTCATCGGTGTTGAGGCCGCGGGCCGCGGCATCGACACGCTTGAGACCGCCGCGACCATCTCGACCGGCAGGCTCGGCATATTCCACGGCATGAAGTCCTACTTCTGCCAGGACGAGTACGGTCAGATCGCGCCGGTGTATTCCATCTCCGCCGGTCTCGACTACCCCGGCGTCGGCCCTGAGCATGCGTACCTGCACGACATCGGCCGCGCAGAGTATGTTGCCATCACCGATGAGGAGGCCGTGCAGGCGTTCGAATACCTCGCCCGCACGGAGGGCATCATTCCCGCCATCGAATCGGCCCACGCCGTCGCCTACGCGCGAAAGCTCGCACCCACGATGGGGAGCGATCAGCTTCTTGTCGTCACGATCTCCGGCCGCGGCGACAAGGACTGCGCCGCCATCGCCCGCTACAGAGGGGAGGATCTTCATGACATGAGTAACATCAGAAAAGCATTTGAGGGCGGCAAAGCCTTCATTCCATTCATCACCTGCGGTGATCCGTCACTGGAAATCACAGAACAGCTCGTTTACGCCATGGAAGAGGCCGGAGCGGATCTCATCGAGCTCGGCATTCCTTTTTCCGATCCCACAGCTGAGGGACCGGTGATCCAGGAAGCCAACATCCGTGCTCTCTCCGGCGGCGTCACCACCGATAAGGTCTTCGATATGGTCCGCAAGATCCGCCGGAAATCCAGCATTCCGATGGTCTTCATGACCTACGCCAATGTGGTCTTCTCCTACGGTACCGACCGTTTCATGAAGACCGCCAAAGAAGTCGGTATGGACGGCCTGATCCTTCCGGATGTGCCCTATGAGGAAAAGGAAGAGTTCGATTCCGTGGCAAAAGCTTACGGTCTGGATCTCATCTCCCTCATCGCTCCCACCTCCGAGGACCGGATTTCCATGATTGCAAAAGATGCTTCCGGCTTTGTCTACTGCGTCTCCTCTCTCGGTGTAACGGGTGTCAGAAGTTCCATCACCACCGATATCGGAGCCATGGTAAAGCTGGTGAAAGCTGCCAAGGATATCCCCTGTGCCGTAGGCTTTGGAATCTCTACCCCGGAGCAGGCAAAAAAAATGGCAGACCTCTCCGACGGCGCCATCGTTGGAAGTGCCATCGTCAAGATTTGCGCGAAATACGGAACAAACTGCATTCCCTATGTAAAAGAATATGTCGCATCAATGAAAAAGGCCCTCCGCTCATAAGCGGAGGGTCTCCTCTTTTTTCTCTTATCGTTCTTCCCGGAAATACGACTGTCCCAGAGAGTTGGGTGGCTGATTTTCCCGTTTATTTCTCATACTGGTGAGCACCAGAACCACCAGAGTCACCACATAAGGAATCATCTTATATAACTCCTGAAACTCCATATGATCCATTCCTGTCGGAATGTAGAGATAAAGAATATACAGACCGCCGAAGAAGATGGATGCAAAGATTGATACCACCGGACGCCAGATTGTGAAGATAACCAGGGCAATCGCAAGCCAGCCTCTGTCACCGAAGGCATCGTTGGACCAGACGCCGCTGGCGTAGTCCATCACATAGTAAAGGCCGCCAAGACCTGCGATCATACAGCCCGCACAGGTAGCCATGTATTTGTATTTCGTCACGTTGATGCCCGCTGCGTCTGCGGTTCCGGGGTTCTCTCCCACAGCTCTTAAGTGAAGGCCCACCCGGGTGTGCTTCAGCACATAGGCGCAGACCAGAGCGATAATGACGGCCACATAAGCCAGGAAGCCATAGGAAAGGAAGATCTTTCCGAACCAGCCTGAATTTTCCGCGAAGGGAAGGGATTTGCTGAAATAACTGCTGGTGGCAGAAAGGGCAATCGACGGCACATCACTGCCGGAAAGCTTGATGAGAGAACCTCCGAAGAAGTTTCCGAAGCCCACGCCGAAGGTCGTCATCGCAAGACCGGTCACGTTCTGATTAGCCCGCAGGGTAACAGTAAGGAAGCAATAGAGAAGTCCCATACAGAGGGAAGCCAGCAGGCAGCACACAATGGGAATCAGGATTGCCAGAAAAGCATTCATATTTGACGCGTCGCTGACAGACTGCTCATAGAAAAAGGATCCCATAACGCCGCTGATCGCGCCTACATACATGACACCGGGGATTCCCAGGTTCAGGTTTCCGGATTTCTCCGTCATGATCTCGCCGGTACTTCCGAATAGAAGAGGAATTCCCTGTACCACGGCTCTCGGGATAAATGACACAAGATTGATCATCAGTTTTCAGCTCCTTTCTCTGATTTTTTCCGGAATTGAATCTTATAGGAAATGAAGAACTCACAGCCGATGATAAAGAACAGGATGATACCTGTCAAGATATCTCCGTAGGACTGGTTCAGACCGAAGGTCGTGGAAATCTCACTGGCTCCTCTGTTCAGGAAAATAATCAGGAAGCTGGTGAAGGCCATCGTAAAGGGATTGAA
>OLPN01003649.1_pt1 | contig 10561 bp, 9 predicted proteins | sample 1672601 | NCBI WGS metagenome assembly OLPN01 (sample SAMEA3136704, study PRJEB25190) | human gut metagenome | reverse complement strand
TGTGAATATGGGCCAGGGACAGAATGCCCGGCAGAAACGGCACCGAGCTCCCCAGGGGAATGTTTGTTTTTACAAGATATTTTACCAGCTGATCCAGAAGAACCAGCAGAACGATTACGATGGTTGCAAGCAAGTGTCAGATCCTCCTCAGTGCAGGGCGCCGGGCTGGGGCAGCTGGACGGAAAACTCCAGGAACGAATCGTTCCGGGAATAGGTGATGCCGCTGTCCGGCACCGTAAGGCCACAGTTTTCCAGCACCGTCATGATGCCGCCCTGGTCAATGAGCGCCCGAATGGCAGCGTCATAGTCCTCCCGGCGGTCAAACCGAACCAGCAGCCAGCCGTCTCCCTGAGCTGCGGCATTTCGCAGCAGCGATTCATAGGAAACGCTGTCCCAGGAGGAGAGCTGCAGGCCGGACTGGCGATAATAATTATAGGTGGTGGCGGTACACACAGGCACCGGCAGGGCGGAATCCAGAGTGTGATCCCGGTACATTTCCTCGTCGGTGAGCATGAAATAGGTATAGTCCAAAGACGTTCCGGGATTGCCGTTTTCGTCCACGGGATCGCCCCAGGTTACGTCCACCTGATACCAGTCGCCGCCGCATTTTACAATGTTCCAGCCGTGGTTTTCGCCGCCTTTTCCTATGCCCAAGGCAAGGGTGCAGGGGATGCCCAGCTGATGCATGAGATACTGAAAGCTCTTGACATATCCGGCGCAGGTGGCCCGGTGCTGGGTCATCAGGCAGATCATGCTCTGATCCTGCACGTCCAGCACATAGTCGGTGTTCTCGATCAAATAGCGGTACACGCCCAGAATCTTCTCATAATCGCTTCCCGCTCCGGCGATGGACTGGAAGCAGGCGGCGGTAAAGGCGTCTACCTGGGGAATCAGCCCGTCGATTTCCTCCACGCTCAGGGTATAGGAGAGGGTAACGCTGGTGCTGTCACCCAGCAGGGGCGTGGAGGCGGTGGAATAGGTGCCCTCGCCGTCAAACCAGAAATACTCCGGATGATCTGCCCGCAGGGCCGTTAAGCACAGGCGCACCTGATCCTGGGAAATATCCACATCCACCGGCTCATCACTGCGGCGGGCCGCGATGTCGTTTAATTGGTCATAAACCGCCTGCAAATCCGGCTCCAGCTGCTCCCGGGCCCAAAGCTCGGGACTGCTGCAAGCCATCAGAGCAGGCTGATAGGTATCAGCCTGCCGCTGGGTCTGGGCGGCATATAAATCATTCTGCTCCCGGGGGCCTACCGCCTGCTCGGTTCGAAGTGCGGGCAGACTGCATCCTGTAAGCAGTACGGTCAGCAGCAGGGCTGCCGAAATGGTTCGTTTCATAGCGTCCTCCCTGGGTGCTGCCCCATATGGTTTATGAGACAACATGAGGCCCGCAGTGCGGACCTCAATTGGGTAATGTTACTGGCGTCTTTTGCTCTTGGTCCGATGATCGGAATACTGTTTGATGGAGGAAATCTTGCTGTCGGAATCCGCCATAAACTGCTTGAGCATATCGTCAAAGGACTGGGGCTCCTTGGGGCCGCTGGGACGGGCTGCACCCCGCTGGCGCTGATCATAGCCGCCGCGATTGCCGCTTCTCTGGGGACGTTCGCTCCGGTCGCCTCGATCGCCGCGGTCACCGCGATCATTCCGGGGGCCGCGATTGTCGCTGCGTCCGGTACGGGCCGGGGGATCCATGGTCTTCTTGATGGACAGATTGATCTTGCCCTGATCCATGGCGATGATTTTTACCTTTACATCCTGTCCGATGGTGAGATACTCGTTGATATCACTGACGTAAGCGTGGGCGATCTCAGAGATATGTACCATGCCGGTCTTGTTGCCGGGCAGGGCCACAAATGCGCCGAACTTTGTAATGCCAGTGACCTTTCCTTCCACAATTGCTCCTACTGCAAGCTCCATACTAAGGTTTTGTCCTCCTTTATTTTTGGGCACCGCTTCGATGCCGCTCCGGCTTTGCCGAACCATTTATCCGCCATCAAAAAAGACCAGATCCTCCGGGCAGACATAGCCAAGCCGCCGCAGCATATCGGCCTCCGTCGCTGGGGCCTGAGCCGCATCAATCCGCCGGGTGAGAGCGGCGATGTCGTTTTGGACTGCGGTGATGCTTTGATCCAGCGTCTGGGCCTCCTGCATTTTGGAGGTCAGCGAGGCGGCCAGCGTTCCCAGCTGCCACGCGGTGGCGGCAGTGAGCAAGAGAATCAGCAGCTTGGTTCCTCTGTGTTTCATGGGCTGAAATGGCACTCCTTTTCGGTGTGCTCTTTTTCCATGGCAAAAATGGTATTATGCTTATTGTACCCCATTTCCATGAAGTTGAAAAGAGCTTTTTTTCAAGTTTTCGCAAAAAAATCACACTTTTTTTGCATTGTGTTCGGATTTTGCGGAACAGCGCAGCCAGGACACCCAGAAACCGCCGCCAAAGCCGCAAAATCGGGGGGCTCAGGGTGAGAAAATACAGCCCGCCGCCGGTGATGATCCCAAGGCACTGATAGATGCGCAGGCCGCCGGTATAGAGGGAAAGCCCCAGCAGTCCCAGAAGAAAGCACAGGGAAAAGAGTAGATCCAGCGGTACAGTCAGCCCGTGCCAGGTTTGGCGCAGGCCCCGGCCTAGATCATAGAGAATTGCCAGCCCCAGCCCCACCAGCACCGCCCAGAGCAGTGACATCCCCTGGACGTCCAGCGGAAGAATCACCGGAACAGCCTCTGGAGAAAGCTGCCCTGGGTTTTTGCGCTTTCTTCATAGCTCAGGCTGTCAACCTGACCGGACAGGCGCACCTCGCCTGCCTCCAGGTTCAGCTGCTCCACATGGAGACTGGCGCCCCGAATGATCAGCGTCCCCTGGGCAGTTTCCAGCACGGCCAATGCCTCGTCAAAGCTGACCGCCTCCGTCACCCCGGAGACCGACAGCTGATTCCGCCCCTCCAGCGTCAGCCGGTGGGCCATTGCGGGTATGATTTCCTTGCTTGTCGTTACCATTCTCGTTTCCTCCCCGGTTGTCTCATAGAAGTATATTCCAGTGGGGCGGGAGATATGACGGCTTTTCCCGGAAAGATTGGGGCAGGGAAAGAGAAAATCCATTGACAACATTGGCGTTTTGTACTAAAATGGGCATAACGCAAGGATGAAAAAGCAGTACCAGGGATCTCTTCGGCTCAGAGAGCGGGCCATTGGCTGAAAGCCTGCACGAAGCACCTCGGGAAGGACATTTTCGGAGCGGGCGTATAAGGTTTATGCCGAAGTCGCAGGCTGTCCCACCAAACGGGAAGAAAGGGCGTTTTTCGCCGAAATTGGGTGGCACCACGAAGTCAGCTTGGCTCTCGTCCCATGGAGAGGGACGGGAGTTTTTTGTGTCTCCCGCCAACATTGTACTACTTTCACAGAAAGGAATTTGAATATGGACAAGATCAAACCCCGCACCCTGTCCGGGTTTATGGAGCTGCTGCCTGCACCTCAGCAGCAGATGGAGCGGTTTATGGAAATCCTCCGCCAGACCTACAGCCTCTACGGCTTTACCCCCCTGGACACCCCCATCATCGAGGATGCGCAGATTCTCCTGGCAAAGGGCGGCGGCGAAACGGAAAAGCAGATTTATCGCTTCCAGAAGGGCGACAGCGATCTGGCCCTGCGGTTCGACCTGACCGTACCCCTGGCCAAGTATGTGGCGCTCCACTATGGCGAGCTGACGTTCCCCTTCCGCCGGTTCCAGATCGGCAAGGTCTACCGGGGCGAGCGGGCCCAGAGAGGCCGGTTCCGGGAATTCTATCAGGCGGACATCGACATCATCGGCGACGGCAAGCTGGACATTATGAATGAGGCGGAGATTCCGTCCATCATTTACAAGACCTTCTCCCGGCTGGGCCTGAAGCGGTTCCAGATTCGGGTGAACAACCGGAAGATCCTCAACGGCTTCTATGCCATGCTGGGCCTGACCGAGCAGTCCGCCGCTGTGATGCGCACCGTGGACAAGCTGGATAAGATCGGCGCAGAAAAGGTCAAGGTGCTGCTGACGGAAGATGTGGGCGTTGCCGGGGAAGCCGCCGACGAGATCCTCAAGTTTATCGCCATTACCGGCAGCAATGAGGAAGTTCTGAACGCCCTCAAGGGCTATGTGGGCAGAAACGAGATGTTCGATCAGGGCTATGAAGAGCTGTGCACCGTGGCCCAGTATCTGGGTGCATTCGGCGTGCCCCAAGAGAACTTCCGGGTGGATCTCACCATTGCCCGGGGTCTCGACTACTACACCGGCACCGTTTATGAGACCGCTATGCTGGATCATCCCGAGATCGGCTCCATCTGCTCCGGCGGACGGTACGACAATCTGGCGGAGTATTACACCGATAAGCCCCTGCCCGGTGTGGGTATTTCCATCGGCGTGACCCGGCTGTTCTATGTGCTGGGCGAGCAGGGCATGCTGAATGATGAGCTGGGAACTGCACCCGCCGATGTGCTGGTGCTGCCCATGACCGAGGATATGGGCCCCGCCATCACCGCCGCAACCGCACTGCGGGAGGCCGGAATTCGAACCCAGATTTACAGCGAGAAGAAGAAGTTCAAGGCAAAGATGTCCTACTGCTCCAAGCTGGGCATTCCCTTTGCCGTGCTGCTGGGCGAGGATGAGATTGCGCAGAACAGGCTGTCAGTGAAGAACTTTGCCACCGGCGAGCAGGTCACCGTTTCTGCGGAGGAGGCCATCGCGCTGATCCGTCAGGAGCTGGATGCCCGCGCCGGCGGAACCGTAATCGTGGAAAAATAATCTCAGGAGGAATATCATGTTTCAATCCAGAACCCATACCTGCGGAGAGCTGCGGCTTTCCGATGCAGGCAAAACCGTAACCCTGGCCGGGTGGATGGAGAATGTCCGGGAGGTGGGCAGCAACTTTGCGTTTGTTGTGCTCCGGGACTTCTACGGCACCACCCAGGTGGTCATTGAATCCGAGGAAATGATGGCGGTGGTGAAGCCCCTGAACAAGGAGTCCACCATCTCCGTCACCGGCATCGTCCGGGAGCGGGAGAGCAAGAACAAGAAGATCCCCACCGGCGAGATCGAAGTGGTTCCAACCGAGATCAAGGTGCTGGGCCGCTGCCGCTATAACGAGCTGCCCTTTGAGATCAACCGCAGCCGGGAGGCCGACGAGACCCAGCGGCTGAAGTATCGCTACCTGGACCTGAGAAATCCTGCGGTGAAGCAGAACATCATTCTCCGGTGCAATGTTGTTGCCGCCCTGCGTCAGGCCATGACCGAGCACGGCTTTTTGGAGATCACCACCCCCATTCTCACCGCATCCTCTCCCGAGGGCGCAAGAGACTATCTGGTGCCCGCCAGAAAGCATCCCGGCAAGTTCTATGCCCTGCCCCAGGCTCCCCAGCAGTTCAAGCAGCTGCTGATGACCGCAGGCTTTGACCGCTATTTCCAGATTGCTCCCTGTTTCCGGGATGAGGACGCCCGTGGTGACCGTTCTCCCGGCGAGTTCTATCAGATGGATATGGAGATGGCCTTTGCCAGCCAGGAGGATGTGTTCGCGGTGCTGGAGGACGTGCTGCCTCCCATCTTCGCCAAGTACGGCACCTATAATATCGCCTCCGACGCACCCTTCCGCCGGATCCCCTACCGTCAGGCCATGGAGGAGTACGGCTCCGATAAGCCCGACCTGCGCATTGATCTGAAGGTGCAGGACGTGACCGAGCTGCTCTCCGGCATCGGCTTCGGCCCCTTCGAGGGCAATGTGGTCAAGGCTGTGGCCGTATCCGACTGCACCCTGGCCCGGAAGGCAACCGACAAGCTCTGCGCCGAGGTTGAGGTGCAGGCCGGTCAGAAGCCCTACTGGTTCAAGATGGACGACAAGGGCGCCATTGCAGGCGGCATTGCCAAGTTCATCAACGCCGATCCTGCCGTTGTGGAAAAAGTCACCGAGGCGCTGAATTTGCAGCCGGGTACCCTGGTATTCCTGTCCACCGGAAAGCTGGGCGAGGCACAGAAGACCGCCGGTGTGATGCGCAAGCTGCTGGGCGCCGCCTGCGAGGGCCATATGGACAAGGAGCGCTATGAGTTCTGCTGGATTGTGGATTTCCCCATGTATGAAATCGGCGAGGAATCCGGGGAGCTGGAATTCTGCCACAACCCCTTCTCCATGCCCTCCGGCGGCTTAGAGGCCCTGCTCAAGGCCGAGCGGGGAGAGACCGACCCCTTGACCATCCTGGCCGAGCAGTACGACCTGGTTTGCAACGGCGTAGAGCTGTCCTCCGGTGCAGTCCGGAACCACGATCCCGAGATCATGGTCAAGGCCTTTGAGATGGTCCGCCTGGGCGAGGACGATGTGAAGTCCCGGTTCCCGGCCATGTACAATGCCTTCTGCTACGGTGCGCCTCCCCATGCGGGCATCGCTCCCGGCGTAGACCGTATGGTCATGCTGCTGTCCGGCGAGGAGTCCATCCGCGAGGTCATTGCGTTCCCCATGAACAAAAACGCACAGGACATTATGATGGGTGCGCCCTCCACCGTAGAGCAGTCTCAGCTGGATGAACTGCATATCCAAATCAATCTTCCCACGGAGGAGTAAGGAGCAGCAAACTCACAGGCAATATTTGTGCCCGAATTCCTTGGGGAACGTAAAAAAAGTTCTTGTGGATTTCGCACTTTTGCACTATAATAGGGAAACAGAAGAAAATACTTTTAGGAGGATATACAAATGAAACATATTGAAGCCGATGTTGTACTCGTTGGCGGCGGCATGTCCGGCCTCTGCGCTGCAACCCAGGCACAGGAGTCCCTGAACGCTACCGGCGGCGGCTCCGTTGTTGTTTTTGAGAAGTCCGGCACCATCGGCGGCGCAGCCAACATGGGCATGGCTTTCTTTGCCGTTGAGTCCCAGCTCCAGAAGGAGACCATGACCAACGACTACACCAAGGACGAGGCATTTAACTTCTTCATGGAGTATACCCACTGGCGTTCCGACGCCAAGCTGGTTCGCCGCTGGTTCAATATGTCCGGTGAAACCGTACAGTGGATGCAGGACAAGGGCGTTGAGTTCCTGGGCGTATTCAAGTACTTCAAGAACTCCAAGGCTACCCAGCACATGGTCAAGCTCCCCGGCTCCAACAAGCCCACCGAGCGCTGCGCTTCCGTTATGATCAAGACCGTCACCGAGTATGCTCGTGAGATCGGCGTTGAGTTCAACCTGAATACCCCCGTCAAGCAGCTGCTCACCGGCTCCCAGGGTCAGGCCCGCGGCGTTATCGCAGTCGGCGAGGACGGCGAGGAGATCGAGTGCCTGGCAAATGCCGTGATCGTCACCACCGGCGGCATCGGCAACAATGTGGACATGATCGAGAAGCACATGGGCTGGAAGTGGGGCGTTGATATGTTCACGTTCCGTATCCCCGGCCTGGACGGCGACGGCATGAATATGCTGTGGGCTCTGGGTGCAAAGCAGGCAAAGGTCAACATGGAGGTTACCTACAACACCCCCGGTACCACCGACGTGTTCAAGACCCTGTCCGAGACCATGCGTCAGCCCAACCTGATGGTGAACCTGGACGGCAAGCGTTTCATCAACGAGGCCATCATGGACAACACCACCTACACCGGCAACTCCCTGCTGCTCCAGAAGAAGCACATGGGCATTTCCATCATCGACTCCACCATCGTAGACTACTACAAGAAGAACGGTCTCGATTATATCACCTATCATCACGGCATCACCAACCTGGACAACTGGGAGCGTGAGAAGGAGCTGTACTTCTCCGGCGCTCAGTCTGCCGGCGGCAACAACGTCTTCGCCAGCGAGGACAAGGAGGTTTCCTACGGCGCTGACAATCAGGAGCACAACTTCTTCGAGTGCCAGACCATCGAGGAGATCGCCGAGAAGACCGGCGTGAACCTGGAGAACCTGAAGAAGACCATCGAGGACTACAACGCCATGTGCAACGGCACCCAGGCCGGCTACGACTGGCAGTTCACCAAGCCCGCAAAGTTCCTCAAGCCCCTGCTGAAGGGACCCTACTATGTGGCTCGTCACTTCCCCTCCGGCTACGGCTCCCTGGGCGGCATTCAGGTCAACGAGAACATGCAGGTTCTCGACACCGAGCTCGAGCCCATGCCCGGCTTCTATGCCTGCGGCACCGACACGGCTACCGTGTTCGCTGATTCCTACTGCTTCTATCATCCCGGCTCCACCATGTCCTACGCCATCAACTCCGGCCGTATCGCCGGTATGGAGGCTGTAGCTTACATGGATTCCGATGAGTTCATCGATCCCGAGGACTAATTGATCTGTGAAGTTCTGTGCCGGCAATCCCTCTGGGGTTGCCGGCCTTTTTATCCGCAGCAAAATGGGAGAATGCGCCATGAAGGAAGAACAGGTTTTTCACACGATTCCGCCGGTTTACGACAAAACCAGCCGGGTTTTACTGCTGGGTACCATGCCGTCGCCCAAATCCCGGGAGGCGGGGTTCTATTACGGCCATCCCCAGAACCGGATGTGGAAGGTGCTGGGGCAGGTGTTCGGCGAGGAAACGCCCATGGGGACGGAAGCGCGCCGGGCCTTTCTCCTGCGGCATCATATCGCTATGTGGGACGTGCTGGCGGCCTGCACCATTCGCGGGGCCGAGGACAGCTCCATTGCCGATGCGGTGCCCAACGATATTCGGCCGATTTTGTCGGAAGCGCCTGTGGAGCATATTTACACCACCGGACGAAAGGCGTTTTCTCTGTATCGAAAATATCTCCAGCCGGTTACGGGGCGGGAGGCCATTTGTCTGCCCTCCACCTCACCGGCCAACTGCCGCTGGGAGACCGTGGATACGCTCACCGAAGCGTACAGCGTGCTGAAAGCGGCAGACGAGGGATGAACCCCCAAGCAAACGGGGAGAAGCATCCCAAACACACCGATTTTTCCAGAAAGGTTGAATCGTATGGATAAAATTGATATGCACGTACACACCACCGCCTCCGACGGCACCATGCGCCCGGAGCACGTGGTTTCTCTGGCAGCCATGCAGGGACTCAAGGCCATTGCCATCACCGACCATGACACCATGGACGGCATTGAAGAAGCGGGCAAGGCGGGGGAACTGATGGGTGTGACCATCATCCCCGGTATTGAGCTTTCCACGGACTATCAGGGCAAGGAAGTCCATGTGCTGGGCTATTTCCTGGACGAAAATGCCCCGGCGCTGAAGGAATATCAGAGCTGGGCAGCGGAAAAGCGTCAGGAGCGCAACGAGAAGATTCTGGAGCGGCTCCGGAAAAAGGGCTTCGAGATCACCATGGAGCAGCTGAAGGAGGCAAACCCCGATGCGGTGATCGGGCGGCCTCATATTGCCCGGAAGCTGGTAGAGCTTGGGGCAGTGGAAAACGTTTCCGAGGCGTTCCGGCGGTATCTGTCCGAGGGACGCAGCTGCTATGTGGCCCGGGAGCTCATTGGTTTTACGGATGCGGCACGGCTTATCAAGCGCTGCAACGGCGTGGCGGTGCTGGCCCATCCCCTCCAGTACGGCTATAATAAGAGCCAGTTGGATACATTGGTCAAAACTGCGGCGCAGGCGGGCTTTTCCGGCATGGAAATCTACTACACCGGCTATACTGAAGCCGATCAGAAAAAGCTTTTTGATCTGGCGGAGAAGTATACCCTGCTGCCCACCGGCGGCAGTGATTTCCATGGGGATAACAAGCCTGGGGTACAGCTGGGCACCGGTGACGGCAAGCTGTCGGTTCCGGCGTATTTCCTGATTATGCTGGCCCAGAGCCAATATCAGTGAGAACAAGACGGACTGCCATGGGAGCATATCACATCCCCGGCAGTCCGTTTTCCTATGCGTCGATGAAGACTTTGGAGACGTAGCCCTCTTTGCCGTCGTGGAGTACCCGGTACCAGTCGCCGTCTTCCCCCAGCAGACGGACGGTGTGTCCGTTGGGAATGGACGCAATGACCGGATAGTCCAGCCCCGGGCCGCTGCGAAGATTCAGCGTGCCATAGCTGAGGGCGACCACGCCGTCCCGGGGAAATGCACCACCGGGCTCCCGGAACGGAATGCCGAAATACTCCGTCAGCGCGAGAACAATGGTTCGGGCAATGAGCCCCAGGTTCTCGGTGATCCAGTTGGCGTCGGCCTCATTGTCGTGATAGGCCAGCTCGATGAACACCGAGGGGGCGCGGGTCTGCCGGACTTCTCCAATGGCGGTGGTGCCCAGGGCGCGCACCTTGCCCGGGTCGGGATAGATGGTGGAAAGGGCCTGGGCAATGAGATTTGCCGCCTTTTTGCCCTGGGTGCTGGAGGGGTAATAATAGACGTCGCTGCCCTGAATCTGACCGTAGAGATTGGGCGGCGCGGCATTGGAATGGAGCGCCAGGTGGAGGTCATAATTTCCACTGTTGCTCTGCCGGATGGACTGGGCAGCGGAACCGGTGGGGGAGTTTCGGCTATAGGTGATCCCCGAGGCGGTGAGATAAGGCTCCATGGCGTCCGCCAGCCGGTTCATCCAATATTCTTCGGAATTGCCGGTGACATAGAGATTGCCCTCCTGGGTGGACGGGCTGAGAAA
>OLPN01003641.1_pt1 | contig 10574 bp, 10 predicted proteins | sample 1672601 | NCBI WGS metagenome assembly OLPN01 (sample SAMEA3136704, study PRJEB25190) | human gut metagenome | reverse complement strand
TCGACAGTTTTTCACATACCGCATTCCCCTGTTCCGAAACCAAAATCTTAATATAGAACAAAAAGCCTATTCCCTTATAAAAAGGTAAAGGCTTTTATCCTTAGATACTCTTATAAGATTTTTTCTAATTTATCTCTTAATAAATAGATATCCTTACTAGACATAAAGACGAAGGCTGCAGGAGCTAATGTTTTTAACTTTTCAGCTGAAGCATCATCTACATCTAATAAGATTGCGTTTGGACAACGATCCATCAAATCTTGAATTGTGACTGTGATTGTTTCATCTTCTCTTACGGCATTTTTAGGGAAATCCAGTAAACATACTTGATCCGCCGTATTTAAACTCTTCGCAAAGTCATCCAAGAAATATTGTAGACGTGAATAACGATCTGGTTTATATAACGCTACGATTTTCTTTTCTGGATATTTTTTACGAACTGCATCAATCATTAGACGAATCGCTGTTGGATGGTGTGCATAGTCATCGACTAATACACTATCCTTGACTTCATCAATCACAAATCGACGAGCAATTCCTTTATAGTCTTGTAAGCCTTGTACAATGATATCGGCTGGCATACCTAACATATGGGCTAGTGCAAAACATCCTAAGGCATCCTGCATAAAGGCATCTCCCACTTCATTTAATTCAACGTGAGCTAGAATTTCACCATTATGCTTACAATCAAAATGCATACCAAATGGACCTTGTTCAATATTGATGGCTTGATAATCATTGCCATCCTTTAAACCATATGTAGTTACTGGCACATTGTAGTGTAGATTTTTAAGGTGTTCATCATCTCCAAAGATGACAATGCCTTTTTTGACTTGGTTCGCAAAACTTTGGAATGCTGATACATAATCATCCATATCTTTATAATAGTCAATATGATCCAATTCAATATTGGTGATGATCGCATAATCTGGATGATATGCCAAGAAATGTCTTTGAAATTCACAAGATTCTAGTACAAAATGGTTGGCATGTTCTGGCATATAGCCATGGCCATCTCCAATTAAGTATGCACATTCATCTTGTAAAGAAAGAACTTGGCCTAAAATACCTGTTGTTGTGGACTTACCATGCGTTCCTGCAACACAGATAGAACTGTATGACTCTAATAAAATACCTAAGTATTCATTATAATAATATGTTTTTACAGTTGGATTGTCCATCGCTGCTTTCACTTCCGGATGAGTTTGATCAAAAGATAAACCAATGATCACTGTGTCATTGTCCTTGATGTTATCGGGACTGAATGAATAGATTGGAATATTACGCGCTCTTAATCCATCTTCTGTAAAGATATATTTATCGATATCACTACCTGTGACCTCTTTATGTTCATCATGTAAGATACATGCCAAGGCAGCCATACCTGTTCCTTTAATACCAATAAAATGATAAGCCATTTTATTCACCTTCTTTGTCAAATAACGATTCTTGTTTTTTTGTTTCCTTTTTTGGCTTCTCTAACATTTCAGAAAGATTCATATTTTTCTTTGATTCTTCAACCTTGTATTCAGGAATGGAATCCGCAGGCTGCATACTTGGTAAGTATGTTCCATACATTGGAGATAAGATCTTTGAGAAATCTTCATCTTCTGGTTTATTTAACGTAATCGCATCGTGCACTTTATCAAATTCTTTTTTAGAATCTTCCACATTTCCAAAGATTGGAGAAATGACAGGTTGATAATCTAAATCTTCGGCAACACGACGTACTTTTACGGATTTATGACGATCATATTTATACACTTTTTGTTTCGGTTTTGCCTCTTCTTGTGCAATCGAATCGACATCTAAACCTTGGAAAATTGTTGTTTTCTTAGGTTTAGGTTGAATAATCGCCTTTTCAAAAATAGGAGAATTCATAAAGTTTTCAGGATCCGTTTCAATCGAGCTTGCTGCTTCCTTTAAAATTGGCTCTGGCTTTACAACTTCTTCTTCTTGAACTTGTGGTTCTGCAGCAACAGGTTCAGGTGTTACTTCTTCTTGTTTCGCAGGTTCTTCTACGACTTCTTCTTCATCGTCTTCTTCAACATCTTCATTGAAGATCGCATGCATTAAATCCTTTAACATATTTCCTTCTCACTTTCTATTGTCTGCTTCAGAAATGCTTCTATTTCTTCTTTTGTCTTTCTTAAAGTAGAAACAAATCTTGATATTTCTTTTCCATCCTTGAAACATATAAAGCTAGGAATCCCCATCACTTCATATTCAACCGCAATATCCATACAATGATCACGATTTAAAGAATAGAACTGTAAATCACTAAATTGTTCTTCAATTTCAGGCAAGAAAGGTTTGATGTACATACAGTCTGGACACCAAAATGCTGTAAACATCATCACTTGAATGCCTGAATTTGTTAATGCGTTTAAAAATTCATCTTTATTACGAAGTTCAGTCATGTGCATATCTCCAAACACAACGATAGATTGGCTGACCTAAAGAAATGAATTTTTGTTCATATTCTGTAATCGCATCTTCATCATGTTTTTCACGACGATAATCTACACTGATTTCAACCATCTTAAAACCGGCATTTTGAAATTCAATCAAGCTATATTCAAATAAAGCACTGTTATCGGTCTTCATTTGGATTTCACCATTGAAAGATAAAATACGCTTGTATTGATCTAAAAAAGTAGTGCTGGATAAACGTCTTTTCGCATAGCGCTTTTTAGGCCATGGATCCGAGAAATTCAAGTGAATCACATCCACTTCACGCGGACCAAACCATTCTCCAATGGAACTCGCATCATCTTGAATCAGTTTCAAACGTTTCTTTTCTGTATCCTCATCGTATTTTTTAGCGGCAATACCTGCAGCACTCTCATTCTTTTCAATCGCAATAAATCCAGTGTCTGGATACATCTTAGCCATATCTAAAGAATAGTTTCCTTTACCACACCCAATTTCGATATGTAAAGTATCTGTATCCAATAACTTTTTCCAGTTTCCTGCTTGTTTGGATGGTTCTTTTACTAAACAACTCGCAGTAGGCAAATAGTCTGTTGCCCACTTTACTTTACGCATTCTCATATTAGCTGCACAATGTCACGATCGCATCGGCATAAATACAGATAGCCTGCAACAAGTTATCTAATTTAATACCTTCATCACGTTGGTGACATCCTCCTACAAACGCATCGGTTTCAATCACTTCATTTGGAAGTTCTGGTCCATAAGATACAAAGTTTTCAAATTTACGAGCATACGTTCCACCACCAATTGTGATTGGACAAGAGAAAGTATCGCCTGTGTATTTTTGGTAGACACTCATTAAATCTTTTACTAAACGAGAATCTGGGTCTACGAATAATGGTTTTGAATCTCCACGATTTTCTGCTTTGATATTTGAAGTCAAGTTTGCACAAGCTGCATCAAATTTTGCCATGATTTCATCGGCATTTGTATCATTTGGATAACGAATATCAATTAAGATATCTGTTTCATTGTTTTCCATATTGACAATACCTGTATTCATTGTCAAGAAAGACATATATAAACCATCTTTTTCAATACCTACTGGTTTACCCATCCAGTCTTTTAGTAAGAAATATAAATCTTTTGAAAGTTGATCATCATAGGCTTCACCAATAAAGTTCAACAATAAGACAGCGGCATTTACACCGTTATATGGCATAGCTGCATGCGCAAATGCACCATCAATATGTAAAGTTACGCCATCTTCACTTCTTTTGATGGAACCCTTAACGCCTTGCGTAGCACAATAGAATTTAAATAAATCTTCTTGTTGATAACTCATGACATCCACTGTGACATCGGCTTTACCAATCACAATATTTGGACGGCTTCCCGCATGAAGTTTCTTGATGACAGTTGCATCACTACTTACTAAGCCAACATGTAAGCCACCTTTTTCACCATAAATAACTGGGAAATTGGCATCAGGTACAAATCCCATTTGAGGAACTTCGGCATGATCAACATAGTAGTTCATACATTCCATACCAGATTCTTCATCGCATCCCGTAATCAACATGACTCTTTTTTTCAAAGGAATGTTTAAGTCACGAATCATCTTTAATGCATAGTATCCAGCTAATGCAGGACCTTTATCATCCATAACACCACGTCCAAAGATGTAGCCATTTTCTAATGTTACTTTTAAAGGATCTTTTGTCCATCCCTCTCCTAGTGGCACAATGTCCAAGTGTCCTAAAACACCAAATGTTTCTTCTCCTTGACCATATTCAACAACGCCTGCATATCCATCAATGTCTTTGGCTTCAAAGCCATCGCGCTTAGCCATATCTAACATGGCATCCAATACGTCACGACAGTTTTTTCCAAAAGGAGCATTTTCAGCTTTCGTTGATTCATCACGAACACTTTCATACGATACAAGTGTGTTTAAGTCTTTTAAGAAATCGTCTTTATATTTAAGTACTTCTGTATTAAAATCCATAATTTTCACCTCTACCCAACTATTTTACCACATAGTCAAGAAAAAAGAACTCGTTTTTAACGAGTTCCTAACTTTTACGCTTCTGTTTTTTCTTCTTCTGTTTTAGGTTTTGGAAGTAAAGCTTTTGCGCTTACATTGATACGACCCTTATTATCGATTTCTGTAACCTTAACATCGATGATATCACCAAGTTTTAACACGTCTTCTACTTTATCTACACGGTGGTGAGAAATTTTAGAAATGTGTAATAAACCATCTGTATTACCAAACAAGTTAACGAATGCACCGAATTTTTCTAAACGAACAACTTTAGCTGCATATACATCTCCAACTTTGGCAACACGTACGATGTCACTAATCATTTGTTTCGCCTTTTCAATTGTATCGTAATCATTGTGGTAGATGACTACTTTTCCATCATCATCAATATCAATTTTTACATTGTCACATTGTGCAATGATTTCGTTGATCATTTTTCCACCAGGTCCGATTACATCTTTAATCTTATCTGGATCAATGTTCATCATCGCAATCTTAGGTGCATATGGACTCAATTGTTCTCTTGGACTCGGGATACATGCCAACATGTTATCTAAGATTTCTAAACGTGCCTTGTGAGCTTGTGCCAATGCTTCTTCAAAGATATTTTTAGTAATACCTGTTACTTTGATATCCATCTGTAAAGCTGTGATACCATTTTTCGTTCCGGCAACCTTAAAGTCCATATCTCCAAAGTGGTCTTCCATACCTTGGATATCTGTTAAAACAGTATATTTACCTGAATTATCATCCATGATCAATCCCATCGCAATACCCGCAACAGGTGCTTTGATTGGAACACCAGCAGCCATTAGAGACATTGTTCCAGCACAAATACTTGCCTGAGAACTTGAACCGTTACTTTCCATAACATCCGCTACTGTACGAATTGTATATGGGAATTCATCTACACTTGGTAATACTTGAGCTAAAGCTCTTTCACCTAAGGCACCATGACCAATTTCACGACGTCCTGGATTTCCCATACGTCCAGTTTCACCAACACAATATGGTGGGAAGTTATAGTGGTGCATGAAACGTTTTGAATCGACAACAGTTAAGTCATCAATAATCTGGTTGTCATTTAATGCACCCAATGTAGTTGTAGATAATACCTGTGTTTCTCCACGCGTAAATAAAGCCGAGCCATGAACACGAGGAAGTAAATCCACTTGTGAGTTCAATGGACGGATTTCATCGATTTGACGGCCATCTGGACGTACTTTGTCTTCAATGATCAAACGACGTACTTCGTCTGCTTCAATACCACGACAGATTTCACGAGCTTGTTTCACCGCATTGTTTTGATCTTTTTCAGATTCATATTCTTTGTTTGCGATCATTTCAGCAGCTTCATCTGTTAAATCATCAATTTTTCCGTAACGCTCTAATTTTTCTTTAATCGATACAGCTGCACGAATTTGTGCTTCAAAGTTTGCACGAACTTCACGATCGATTGTTTCATCTACGGCATACAATTCGATTTCACGTTTTTCTTTACCACAAGCAGCTACGATTTCTTCTTGGAATGCACATAATTTTTTGATTTGTTCATGTCCAAACATCAATGCCGCAAGCATATCTTCTTCGCTAACTTCTTTAGCTCCAGCTTCAACCATGTTTAAAGCTTGTGCTGTACCTGCAACAGTTAAATCGATATCACTTTCTTCCATTTGAGCCACTGTAGGGTTGGCAACCAATTCTCCATTGATACGTCCAACTTTAACACCTGCGATTGGTCCATTGAATGGAATATCTGAAATACATAATGCCAATGAAGCACCAAACATAGCTGCCATTTCAGGACTTGCATCTTGATCTACACTTAATACCGTGTTGACAACCTGTACTTCATTACGGAATCCTTCCGCAAATAAAGGACGGATTGGACGGTCGATCATACGTGCTGTTAATGTCGCATGTTCGCTTGGTCTTCCTTCACGACGTAAAAATCCTCCTGGAATCTTTCCAACAGAATATAACTTTTCTTCAAAACTTACTGTTAAAGGGAAAAAGTCAATCCCTTCTTTTGCCTGGTTTGATGCACATGCAGTTGATAAAGTCACTGTATCTCCATAACGGATAATAACGGCTCCATCAGCCTGTTTTGCGATTTCACCAGTCTCTACTGTGATCCCCCGACCACAAAAATCTAAATGAAACTCTTGTTTCGCCATTTTTTCACCTCAATCATACTTTAATATAATATCATAGAAATTTAAAATAAAACATATTAAACTCATTATTTTTCGCAAAAGAAAAGCCTGTAAAACACAGTTTACAAGCTTACTTTATATGACTATGTACAAACTCAACAATTTCTAAATTCTTCTTGATGATTTCCTTATCTTTTCGCATATCATCAATACTCATCCAATAATAATGTTTTCCATTCAACATAAAATTATCATCTCGCATGATTTCAGGGAAATTAGAAATAGATACTTCATACAATCGATGATTATACGTCCTCATCTCTTTATGACTTACTGAATACTTTTCATCTACTTGATTTCCCTTGATTTCACAACGAATTGAACTTCTATTAATAGATAAATTTGAGGATAAATTTTCAATCAAATTATTTTCGTTATCTTCTTCAATAGTTTTGAAATTCAAAAATAATTTACATTCCCATTTTTCATCATAGTATGTCAAATATCTTTTTGAATCAACACTAAAAGTATCTTTAATCGCAACCAAAGAATGATTGTGTTGAATTGTATTTAATTTTTCAATATGCATCTAAAACCACCTCTTATGAAGGTAAAAAAAAGTAATCTTTTCGATTACTTTCTTAAACCTAATTTAGCAATCAATGCTTTGTAACGGTCTAAATCTTTACCCTTCAAGTAAGCTAACAATTTTTTACGACGACCAACTTTTTTCATCAATCCACGTTGTGAGTGATAATCGTGTTTGTGTTCTTTGAAGTGTTCAGTTAAACGGTTGATTTCTTCAGTCAATACAGCGATTTGAACTTCAGGAGAACCTGTGTCACCTTCGTGTACTGCATACTCTTGCATAATTGCTTGTTTTTCAGATTTTAATAACATTTTTTCTTCCTCCATGTATATTAGTCCTTTTCTACCGAGCGAAAGGTTGGAAGTTTCCAGACTCTCAGTACAAAAGCTATTAAATGATATCATTCTATCATCATAAAATCAACTAGAATCGTATTTAATATTTCAAGTCCAGCATCATTTAAATAGATACATTCCCCTTCAAAACAAAAATACTCACGATACGTATCTAATACAGTTGCATAATGATTTTTAAAATCATTCTGATATTTCAAATTCCATTCTCTTATATTCAATCCAAACTTTGTACGCAATGCCATCATGATCGCATCCATACCTCGTTCAGATAGTGGTTCAGGAATATATGTAGAACAAGGACCCAAAGAACAATACTGCTTTAAACTTGTCGTATTATCATAACGAATGCCATCAAGTCTTCCACTTGCGCCACAGCCAAAGCCATAGAAGTCTTTGTCTTGCCAATAGGCTAAATTGTGTTTGGAATAATAGCCTGGCTTACAAAAGCTAGAAATTTCATAATGAATATATCCGGCTGCTTCAAGTGTTTTCGTAATATATTCAAACATATCTGCTTCAAGATCTGGATCACAAGGCTCTACACCGGTCTTTCCAAATATTGAATTTTCTTCAATCTGTAAAGAATAGATGGATAAGTGTGGTATATCTAAACTTAAAAATGTGGAAATATCTCTTTTCACATCTTCCATTGTTTGATTGGGAAGTCCAAAAATTAAATCAATGGAGAAATTATGAATCCCACTTTCTTGAATCCATCGAATCACATTCTTAGCCTGATTGGATGTATGTCTTCTTCGACAGACTTTTAATAGATCATCATTAAAGCTTTGTACACCCAAACTAATACGGTTGACTCCCAAAGAAACATAAGATGCTAGTTTTTCTTCATCTAAAGATTCAGGATTGCATTCTACGGTAAATTCATCAATATCTTTAGGAAAACAATTTCTTATCGATGCAAAATCATCCAAACTCAATACACTTGGTGTGCCCCCACCAAAATAAAGAGTATGAAGATTTGAAATCTTATACTCTTGAATTTCTTGTATTAACTTTTCTTTCCAACTTGAAAAGAACTGTTCATTTTTTTGAATCCGGACAAAATCACAATACGCACATATCGAATCACAGAACGGAATATGTACATAGGCTGATGGTACCATTAGTCGTCATCCATACTTAAAACGGCCATGAAGGCTTCTTGAGGAATCTCTACCGATCCAACCATCTTCATACGTTTCTTTCCTTCTTTTTGTTTCTCTAACAATTTCTTTTTACGTGAGATATCGCCACCATAACATTTTGCCAATACGTTTTTACGCAATGCCTTAATGTTTGTACGTGCAATGATCTTTCCACCAATCGCTGCCTGCACAGGAATTTCAAATTGTTGTTTAGGAATCAAGTCTTTCAATTTTACAGCCATCGCATTACCGCGGTTGTACGCAAAATCTCTAAACACAATGGTAGATAGGGCATCGACGATCTGTCCATTTAATAAAATATCCATCTTCACTAGACTACTTGTACGGTATCCACTAAATTCATAGTCAAAACTAGCATATCCTTTTGTACAAGATTTCATCTTATCAAAGAAATCATAAATAATTTCACTTAATGGCATTTGGTAAACCATCATCATACGGACATCATCTAAAACTTGAAGGTCTACATATTCGCCACGTTTTTTCTGACAAAGATCCATCATCGGACCTACAAATTCTTTTGGCACCATAATGTCACACTTCACATATGGTTCCTCAATATGATCCACTTTTTGAGGTTCTGGCAAAGCCGATGGGTTATCGATTTCTTCCATAGTACCATCTGTTTTATAGACATGATAAATTACGGAAGGACTTGTTGCGATCAAACTAAGGTTGTATTCACGCTCTAAACGCTCTTCAACTACATCCATATGTAATAAGCCTAAGAATCCGCATCGGAATCCAAACCCTAAAGCTTGGGACGTTTCCGGTTCATAGTGTAGAGCCGCATCGTTTAATTTTAATTTGGACAAAGCTTCTTTTAAGTCGTCATAACGCGCATTGTCTACAGGATACAAACCACAATATACCATTGGATGCATTTCACGATATCCAGATAGTGGTTCACTTGCAGGATTGGATGCAACTGTAATCGTATCACCGACACGAACATCTTCAATGTTTTTAATGGCTGCACTGACCCATCCTACATCTCCACAGTTCAATTGGTCTTCCACCACTTCTTTTGGTGTACGAACGCCAACTTCTGTGACTTCATATTCAGCGCCTGTTGCCATAAAGCGAATCTTATCTTTTGGTTTGATTGTTCCATTCTTTACCGATACAAACGCAATGATTCCACGATAGGAATCATAGAAAGAGTCAAAAACTAAAGCTTGTGTTGGTGCTTCTTTATCCCCTTTTGGACTTGGTAGTTTATGCACGATTTCTTCTAGCACTTTATCGACATTCAATCCCGATTTAGCACTGATTTCAACCGCTTCACTACAATCCAATCCAATTAAATCTTCAATTTCTTTTTTTACCACTTCTGGTTGGGCACTAGGAAGATCCACCTTATTTAATACAGGCAAGATTTCCAAGTCGTTTTCTAATGCCAAGTATACATTGGCTAAAGTCTGTGCTTGTACGCCTTGAGCTGCATCGACAACTAAAATAGCCCCATCACATGCTGCTAAAGAGCGAGACACTTCATATGTAAAGTCGACATGGCCTGGTGTATCAATAAGATGGAACAAGTAGTCTTGTCCATCTTTGGCATGATATACAAGCTGTACGGCATTTAATTTAATTGTGATACCACGCTCTCTTTCTAGGTCCATTGAATCTAGAATTTGATCTTTCATTTCACGCTTTTCAACCGTATCTGTAAGTTCCAATATACGATCGGCTAACGTACTTTTTCCGTGGTCAATATGTGCAATGATACAAAAATTTCGAACATTCTTTTGATCCATAGATTTCCCCCTGGTATATTGTAATTGACCCATCTAACTGGTCATCTACAATATACTTCTCCTT
>OLPN01003638.1_pt1 | contig 10582 bp, 10 predicted proteins | sample 1672601 | NCBI WGS metagenome assembly OLPN01 (sample SAMEA3136704, study PRJEB25190) | human gut metagenome | reverse complement strand
GTAAAAAATAGATATTGGGAAAACATTGTCTATTTTCCGAGAGAACAGTAACTATTTCTGTATCATTGCATTCTGAAATATCACGGCTTCTTGCCATGTTAAACTCTGATAATTTTCCTATTTCAATCATTTGCTGTTAATTTAAGAGGACATACCGTACTGCATCTTACACAATTGTTGCCATCTGCAAAACAACTATGCTTTTTCACACGTTTATTGGTTATAAGAATATCGCAAAATTTTGCTTCACTTATATTACGAGATAAATCTACTATATGAGCAGCCACTCTTGCCGCTTTTATTGCTTCAACCATGGCCTCCTGTGTAATTGCAGATTCTGAATGCTCATACCGTGTTACACAATTAACAATATGTGCACATCCTGTATAGGCTGCAAAAGATGCTCCAATTGCATTTGCAATATGGTCTTCGTTAATTGCGGCATCTGTCGGCAATGGGCCTAAAGGCATTATGGGTGCATTAAACTCTTTTAATAATTTTGAATGAGTTGATATTTTGTCCAAAGTTATGTGACCCACATTCTCCACCATGACTTTAACACCTTTATTCTGTAACAATCGACAGATATTAAGTTGTCGTAATGTCTCATCTATATGGATGGCATCACATGCGTCCAAAATTGTACCAGGACGAAAGGTAGTACCAAGACTAATAGCAACATCATGTTTCAGTGCAATTTCTGCAATTTCATCCATATGCTCCCTGAAAATATTCTGTGTCCGTTTATTTATTTTAGTGTCATATAGAACAATTCCTCCACCACGACTAGTGACAGGTATCTTGCGGATTTGGTTTGCTTGAAAAAATAAATCTTGATCAGCAGTAAAGTGTATAGTTACAAAAGAAACACCATCATAACAAAGCCGAAGAAAAGCATCTCTGACTTCCTCCCATTGTAATCCTTTTGATTTAGCAAATTTTTGATAAGAGAGTACTGTCCCAAAAGGTAGTCCAAGCTTATTCCTGATAAATTTGTAGAGCGGTTTTTTCAGTTCTATCAGACTTAAATCCATCATCATGTCTGGCAGTTCATTACATGATTGAATAAATTCGAGTTTTGAAAGTTCGGATTCAATGTCTGCTATATTATTGCAACCGACATTGCAGTTTATTCGAATAGGTGAATTATCACCAATAGTCAGTCCTTCCTTAAATGTTATCATGTTCTGTCTTTTGGTTTGCTATTCCAAATGGTATATGAACAGCTGGTATGTTGTCAAGATTCTCTAGATGTATCATTTGGTCATCAAAGAAAATGTGTGGTTTCATAATTTTAAGAATACGTGATTTATCCATACCACCTAAGAAAAATATCTGATCAACTTCAATTTTCCAATCTTTCAATGTGGTTAGTACCCTTTCATGTGCAGGAGCATTTCTTGCTGTAACAATTGCAGTCTGAAGGATAGGAATATAGTTTGGGGCATTTGAAGCTATTTTCTTTTCTAATATTTGAAAAGACGAAATTCGCTTAAGCAGCGGCTCCAATGGTCCATTACTCAATGGCTTTTTGGCAAACTCTACCTCGTGTTCCATATAAGTTTTAATACCTTCTTTTTTGTATAACTGTTCCGATTCATCATCTGCAAGAACACTATCAAAGTCGAATGCCAACCTAAACTCAACATCTGAATCATCATCTGATATGGTTTTGTTTAAAACAGTACCTGCTGCATATCCTGCTTGTAATGCAGCTTCTGTATCTTTCGCATTGGACGTAAGAAAGAGGGTGGAATTATATGCTGGCAAATACTGGAAATTGGGCTTTCCTGATGTAAATACAAACCGTGTAATATCTAATCCCCATGTCTGAATTGAACGAATAGCTCTATTACCTGCTGCAGGACTATTTTTAGAGAACAACACAACTTCAACAGGTCTTTCTTCGGGAAAAGCATCGTTAAGCGATAGAAGTCGCTTAATAAATGGGTATGCAACACCTTTGTCTAATGTATTATCTATATTTTTCTCCTGATATTTCTTGTAAGCGTCAATCCCCTGCTCTTGATATACTTTGTCACTCTCTTTCATATCGAACAATGCACTGGATGTAACACAAACAACGAATTTCTTGTCTATTGGAAATGCCATATATTATTAATGTATAATCAATTTCTATTTATTAAATGAATTGAGTCGTTCCTTTATGTTTATTAAATAAATCACTATCCATAATCTGCCAAATATTGGCTATACGGTATTGGTACACCACTTTGAAACAGTAATAGAATCTTGCCCAACTTGTTCTACCAATTATTTTGCGGTACGTTTCTATTCCACAAAAACTACTTTCAATCTGTTTATATTTTTTCTTGTTCATGATGCAACCTATTTGTGCTTGATGCAAACTTAGGTAAAAAATCTGATATTTTTATGCTTGTATGATACAAATATTTTCTATGGTTCTACCGTAATTAGTGTGAGTTAACAATCTCAAAAAGTTAAACCGTTAACATTTGCAAGCTTCCCTAAAAGAGAAACACCTCAAAAAGCCGTACACGGCTCTATATTGATATCTCTTATGGAGAGGAATGTTAAAGCACTTTATGTTAATTCACACTAAACCCTGTAGAACCTTTTCTATTAATAGTGATTTTTATAGATACCAACCATATGTTCTATAAATTACGAAAACTCGGAGATTATATTGTAGATTATATAATGTCAATAAAAACTTCAAGTATAGAATCAGTCTTTTTAAGATACATAAAAAGAATCAAGTCACTACAATGAACTAACAGGACATTTCTTTTAATTATAATTAATGTCAAACTTTCACTCAATGGACTGATAACTCGAAATTGCTGAAGAGTACGAAGAATGGAATAAAGACGAAATTAGCCGGCTGACCTTCACAGGCTAACCGACTATCACACAATGTAAGTTTATTATTATGAACAAAAAGTAATCTTCATTTTGGAGGAGAAAGCAATCTTACACAAGCGTTCCTGTTTGCCTCATTGGGTGAATAATCGTCAATCCCCCCTTCTGAAACAATTTCAATACGGTTGCTTGGCACGGCACGTTTGATAAGCTGGGCCTTGATGTATTCCGCACGGCAAAGCCCCAATGAATTGTTGAGCGTTTCATTACCTGTGGCATTGTCTGCCGCTCCTGAAACCCGGATATGCAACCCATGCTTATTGGCAATCCGGGCTATCCCGTCAAGGTTGATGAGTTGCGAGGTATCAGTCAGATGGCCGGTATTCAGGACAAAGAAGAAATAGATAGGTGCCCCGACATACAGGCTGTCGGAAACAAGCTGTGAGGCATCACTATCTAAATGGTGGGTATGCTGTCTTTGTGAAACAGTTTGTTCATTGGTATGTGCCGCCGGATGAGCGGAAGATGTAGAGTCGCTTGCCTCCGTCAAGGGTGATTGATTCAACCTTGCACGAAGCGAATTTAATCCGCTATAATTGTTTCTCGGATAGCCGAAAGAAGCGGTTTGGCTCTCTGCATTGCCGGCAAGTTCGGACAGTTTATCAGTGTATCGGCCTAACAGACCTTCCAACTCCAGAATCTTCTTCAACTCGGTGATAATGGCTAGGTTCATGGCATTGCTTTTCTGCAAGACCCAGCTCTTCTCAGCCAAGCACAAGGCATGAACAACCAGTTCCTCATTCTGTCTTATATAAGGAGCAGGGTCTATCACCTTTCGCCAACCGGCCTTGCCAATCGTGAAGGAGATTCCTGCCGTCAGGCCCACTAAATTATCCCCGAACTGGTCGGAAGCACCATAACCGTCGAAGTCCTTGAAAGTCGTGGTACCACCCAGTTCCGCAAGCAAGTGGAAACGGTCTGTAAGACGGTATCTGCCCTGTATGCCGTAGGAAAGAGCAAACGGATGGTGGCCGCTCCCCTTGTGGTGGATGATACCGGCTCCCGCATAAGGGATGAGACTCCAACGGCACGGTGTATTGCCCCTATCCAAGCCTGCCAATACATTCCAAAGCAAATCCGCATGGCAGAATTGATATGATTGTGTTTCCAACCGTGAATCCTTGAATCGGAAACCCTGATAGGACAAGCGACCTCCTATAGCTGGCGTGAACCATTTGCCTGCCGAAACAGCCAATGTAGGCTTCATCCTGCCAAATAAATCTTCACACCCTAATGGTGAACCCAAGAAAGCGGAAGTACCGCCAGAAACACTCAGGAACCAGTTATCTTTCCACGTGGAGACGGAAACGACATCGGTCAGGTAAGAAGGCTGTACCGTTTCCCACTTCTCCTTGAAATACTCTCTGTGACGGGTACACACCGTATCGGCTATATTCACATTGTAAGCCTGTGCTCCCATCGAAAATGCCATTGGCAACATAAACAAAAATATTCTCTTCATTCTATCTAAAATTTGGTTTGTGATGCAAAGAAACAACGTGACCGATCTATGCCTGAACGTATGGAAGCCTATCACGCCGTCTTTAACAAGTATTCTTTTTTACTTCTTCCAATCAGACTGCCAATCAGACTTCATGGAGAGTGAATTTCTCTTATTTTTTACGGACGCTCTTTCCACCGGCAGGCTTCATCATCCGATGTGCCCTCTGCAAGCAACGCCTTGCCCATGTCCGGTCGTCCTCGTCCTCCTTCCTTCCCCAGGGCAGGTCGCTTCCCCCTCCGCCACCTCCATGCCCTTCGGCAAAGGTGGTGGCCAAATCGACATAATTGGCGAAAAGGTAAATGGCGCACTTGAATATATCTTCGCCACGTTCGGCCATGTCCTTAATCAATGAATCATCGAACACGCTTTGCGCCTCTTTCCCCAAACTTTGGAAATGCGTCCTGAACTCCCGGATGATGTCACCGACCATGGCTTCCGCCAATCTGTATCGGACCTGGTTCTCCAGATTATAAGTAGCTAGTCTCACTTCCTCCCTGTAACTCTCCACCTTGTCTTTCGATTCGGCCTCCAGTGTTTTCAACTCCGACAATTTGCAGTCGGCTTCCGCCAATTTCTCCCGTTTGTCGGACAGGTTTTCAAGTACTTTCTGAAGCTCATAATCAAGCTTAGCGATGCGTTTCTGGAGTTCTTCGGAATCCCCTTTGCCCGTCCTCAAATCAGTGGCCACTGTCCTGATTTCTTCCTCCAATTCCAGTTTCTTTTGTTCCTGATTGGCAATCATGGTAGATAATCCTTTCACTCTTTTTTCTGCCAGACGGATGTCCGAATGGAGTTGTCGAAGCAGCTCACGGTCGTTCCCAATCTGTTCCTCCAGCGCGGTACATTCACGGCTCAATGCACGCCTGTATTCTTCCGTTGTGCGGTGCTTGGTGCCGGTCACGCTCACGCTGTCTCCACGGTTCAATCCCCACTTCCCATTGACTTTGGCAAGCTCATCGTGGAGTGCGAACAGACGCTCTTTGAAGTCATAGATATTTCCTCCGAAAATCTTGTTGAACGAAATCTTATTCCGTTCATCTACCGGTATCACGGTGCAATGCACGTGTGGGTTGAGTTCGTCAAGGTGTACATAGAAGCCTATGACATTATCCTCCCCCCATTTGTCACACGCAAACCTGTACACGTCCTGCGCCCAAAGTTCTATATCCTTGTTGCGCCAGATATGTGAGTTATCGGCTCCATGCGTGAGGTTTACTTTCTGGCCGCCAAAGGCTATCTCGTGCATCCTCTCCCTGGAGCCTCCAAAGATGATATTCGCCACAGTACGGAACTTCGGTTCGGTAAGCCCGGCGTTGGGGTCTTTGATACTACGCTCACGCAAGGTTTCCGCCATGCGATCCGGTATGGATTTGGACTTATCCACCGGAACAACCTTACCTCCTTTGATGACTTCAAAGTTAAGCCGTTCACGGGTGCGGTCATAGTTGCCGTGCTTCGATGCCCATTCCCAACCTCTTTCCGTCCAGTTGCGCTGATGCTCGTCGCTTTGACCGGTGGTCATGCCCTTTCCGGGCCTGATGTCCATAACCTGTTTGATGTTGTTCGCCATGTGTCCTATATGCTATTTTTACAGCTTGCTGCCGCCTTTGCGGTCTCTGCATTTTGCCCGTCCGGGGCAAAGTGCGTATTAGGCTACGTGCTGGAAGCACTACCTTCCCAACGGGCAAGCCCGGCGTAAAACTGGAGGTCAAGACCTCGCATGAGGGTTACGCATCCGCAGGTGGGAATGTGGGCATACCCGATGAGCCGAAAAAGGAAGTCAGCAAGCAGGGTTCTATCGGTCGGTTTGAGGTGTTTTCCCTGCCTTCTCTTGGTTGATTCCCTCAAAATAGGGAACGTAGTATTCCCAAAGCAGCCGGAGGTCTTCTGAAGCCTTGTCGGTTATCAGTAGGGGTAAGTATTGCGCCAGCTCCGGACGTTGCCCGCCAAGCAGGTTCAGCCCTGCCGATGCGAGCAGTTGCAGGAATATCGCCAAATCCCTGTGGCAGACCTCGCTGTACATTCTCTCCAGTGTGACGGAGAGCGTTGGATTGGCCGGGAACAGATTCGTCCGTTGCAGGATGACATGGGCGAACAGCTTATGCAATCGTTCCCCAACACCAGCTCCGTTATCTGTCACCGGCATGGATAGAATATGCTCGGTGGTTGTGATGAACTGTACAGCCGATTCTGCCATTTCCTCCAGACATAAATAGCCACATATCCACTTGTTGATACGTTCTTCTTCCGGTGACATCATACGAGGCTGCAAGCCTTCCGTTTCCGACAACGTGTAATTCATTGTTATCAGGAAAAACTTCTTGTGGGCATCTATCCTCGCCATGCCGAAGCCTTCCAACGCATCGAGGAAACTGCGTGTCGTGGCACGGTGCCATTTCCATTGCCGGGCAAGGTTGCTGACGGTCGTGACGAACTGCCCTTTCCGCAAGGTGACGGCTGTTCCGAAATAGGTCAGGCTCTCACGGTTTTCACCGGCTGCCTTGTCAAGCAGGTCGCAGAGGGCATCCATTTTGGAGAACCTGTCCTCTTCCTCCGAACGGAGGAACTCAAGCAGTTCCTTGTCCGCAATTATCCTGTAGTTGATGTATTCTTTCTTCATGGGTTTATATTGTTCGTATAGTTTTTGAGTGGCAAAAAAAAGCAGGGAAAACATTATCGTTTCTTCCTATATTCCCAGTTCCGATAATGCGGAATAATGCTTTCAGGATTCTCCAAGAACGATTGCCTCAAAGAGGCCTTCTTTACCATGCGGCAAACCGCCAATGAGGGGTAAAACGCCGCACCGAAAACCAGTGCGCCGGTAGTAACGCCAAGCGGCAGAAACGCCGGATTAAATAGGCAGACAATGGAGAACAGAACCACGCCGAGAAGTGTCCGTTCGTTCTGCAAAAAGCGGAGTGCACGCTCTGAAATCCGATGGGAGAACAGCAACAGGCATACCACGGACGAGGGGGCCAGTTCCAACGGCAGCTTGAACAAGGAGAGGTGATAAAAATGGAACATGAGCAGAGCCGAAAGCAATACCAGCCTGTAACACTTACGGAAGTTGTGGCTGAATGCCATACGCAAGTAAAACTTGGTCATGGAGGGTCTGGACTTCTTCCTGTGATAAAAGAAGGGAAGTACCAGAAACGTGAGTAAAAAAAGTAGATAAAGGGCTTTTACAATCATGGCTGTCAGTTGTTTTTAGGGTTCTAATTCGAGTTTGATGAAATGGTTGGAAGCGATGCGGACAATATCCTCCACATCGGTATATAGCAATGTCTCCGATTGGTAGCGTAACCTGAAATCGGGATTGCGTTTCAATGAGCGCACGGCACTGTCCAGTTTGTATTCGGGAATGCTCAACACATGGCCTTTGGAATACACACTGTTCGGGACTTTGGCCACCAGGTACAATACCCGGCAGCGTACCGGATGCAACTCACCGCCTTTTCGGACGGAGAACGTGCTTTCCCGGTCTGCATCTAGGACATCAATCCATGTTCTGTAATCATGGATAATGGACACCAGTTTTCTATAAACGGACTCTTTCATTCAGATGAAATCTCTTAACAGTTCTTCCTCACTCCGGGCAAACAGCACATTGCCGTTCTTGATGACCTTCAGCAGTTCTTCCCGAAGCTCGTTGCCCATTATTTCCAGAGAATCATAGAGGGTCACATACAGGGTGTCACATTCAATGTCACCGTTAGCCGTGGCGTTGAGCTTGTACATCCGCCCGAAGCGTGGATTGGAATAAGCGCAACATTTCTGCCCGAAATTAGTTGCCGTGGAAGGCAGGTAGTGATAGAGCAGTATGAGTTCCATTTGGTCTTCCAGTTCGTCAATGAGTTCTTCCAACGGGTACACCTTCGGCAAGAGGAAGGTCAGCACGGCATTGTCCTCATAAATCTCCGCCCCTTGGAACTTCCCCGGAGAAATCAACGCTGGCATTTCCAGACCTGCGAGTGTAACGAACCGGTCTATTTGTTCTTTCTGTATCATATAATTGGATATTGGTTGATATTCGTGATGTATGACTTGATAAGTAGCGCAGGCAGTCCGTCCACCTCCAACGGAAAATCGGAGGACTTTAACTGCTTGGCAGCTTTCGGGGTCTCTTTGGCCAACCTGCGGAGTGCATTGGTCTGCCTCTCGGACAATAAGGCATAGGAGAGTTCATCGAAAGAAATCCACGGCTGGAGCAGCATCCAAAGATATGCGGTTGAACGGTTGCCGTCGGCTATGCGGTTGTTGTGCCGTATCTCGTCCAGACAGACAAGGGCATTCTGTAACAGGCGGCGGTTATTGCGTACCGTCAGGAGGATGACCAGTTCTTCCTTGCCGAATAGGGGGTGTTCCTTCATGGAGAGATCTATGATGTGCCGTATCACTTCCCCGGTTTGGGTCGTGATGTCGTCCAGTGGAATATCCCCGTAGGCAGGAAGATGCTCCAGAAAAGAACGGAATGCCATATCTTCTTTTCGTAAGAAGGTGATAATGTCTGCTTTGGATTGAAAGCCGTCTTTCAATGTCTGGTCGAGCATCTTCTGATACAATTCTATGGTTCGTGCCGCATTGGTGCCGTAGGTCGAAACACTATCCAGTCCGGCATAAAACCGGTGTGCGGAAGCCACCAATGGTAGGGAAACCGTATCAGTCTCCACTCTATTCAGCGACTCTATAATTGTGAGGTAATCCGTAAAATTCCACTGCCGTTTGTCAATCAGCCTGCCCATATGAAAGCGTAGGGAATCATGGATGATTTCCTGCCTGGCCGATGCGTGGGCCGCCATGCTGTCACGGGTAATGCAACTTGCCACGGAATCATCCAGCGCATACCATTGCCGCGTCAATTCCACGAGTCGGTCGGTGGTGATACTTTCCGCATTTTTTACCATCTGAAAAAAGTCTGCGTAGGCCTTGATAGCTTCTTCGGAAGAACGAAAGCCATGTTCCGCAGAACGGCTGCAAGATACCAACAGGGTTATGGCCAACAGAACCACCCATGTCGTGTATAAAAGAAGACGGTCACCATTGAACAACAGGTGGTCAATGCCCGGATGTAAACAGAATGACTGTCTCCGTGTCTGTCTTACTGACAGTGTTTTTGTCACTAAATTCAATTTCATATCGGATTTCAGTTTTATGATTTCAAGAAGCGAAATTAATGTGTAAAATCCATATAATAAGCGTGTAAAGTACAAGTTTACAAAATCTTATGGAGTTATACTCCAAGTCTGATTCTTGCAACTTTGTATAAATCAGCCGACGGATAACAAATAGCACAAAAAACATTTTTCAAGCTATCCGATAAAAGAAGGGAAGAATGCCCTGAAACACTTTCAAAAATGAGTGTCAGGGTGGCAAACAATCTGTCTGACACACTGCCGAATCCCGCAGTGAAATGATAAAAAAGGTTGTCCGGACTGCCGTCTGTGCGGCCTTTTGAGTTATTTGTTATACCTTTGTGCTTAAATGAATTAGGAACAAATAAATATGGCGAAGATAGGATATGTAATGAATTATGCTGGATATGGTGCAGACACGGATAAAGAATGGATGAAGCGTTTTGGCTGTGCAGAAATTATAGAGGAACAGCAAGAATGCGGACTGCGTGCGGAGTGGGACAAATTGCTTGGACGGCTGAACAAGGGGGATGAACTGGTCGTTTCCAAATTGAGCCATATCATCCGTGAGACACGGCAACTTTCGTATCTCCTTGAATATTGCCTCCTGAAGGAAATCCGGCTCATATCTATCCATGACTGCATAGACTCCGGCAACGAGCTTTTCCCTGAAACACGAATGTCGGACATTCTCAATGTTGTGGCATTGCTGCCCAAAGAAGCGTTTGATGTCCGCAAATCCTCTGATGCAATCCGAAAGGTGAAAAGCCGCATGAGAACATTGTCCCCGGTGGATTATAACCGCATCGGGCGGAAAGAGTGTGTGGTGAATATGTATAAAAGTGGGCACCTTATCAATGAGATATGGAAAGCCAGCGGCTTCAGGAGAAGTATCCGGAGATGGAGCTGGAAGCCGCGTTCATTGACAAAGATGATGATGTGGTGCAGACTGACGGGATGAAGATAAAGCCGGTCGATTAGCCGGCGAGAGGAGCGGACGGTTGTCAGCAGCTGCGCAGCTGCTGGCGAATGTGATTTGCAG
>OLPN01003632.1_pt1 | contig 10590 bp, 20 predicted proteins | sample 1672601 | NCBI WGS metagenome assembly OLPN01 (sample SAMEA3136704, study PRJEB25190) | human gut metagenome | reverse complement strand
TGCAATGATGAGAAAGAAGGATGATCAGAATGGGGAAGCTTGATAAAGAACAAGAAGCCAGAATGGCAGGAATGGCATATGCGTTAGGCATTGCAGAAAAAAAGGGAATTGATGGATTAAGAAAAGAGCTTCAGATGCGAGGAGCATTGAGAGTTGGACTTCTGATCGACAACGACAGATTAGATAAAGCTTTTGAAATCCTAGCAACAACACTCTATGGAAACATCATGACAACAGCATTATCAGCACTGGCAGATAGCGAAGGCTTTGGAGAAAAGAGGCTTCGAAGATTCAAAGAGGCATATGATTATAAATCCATGTGCCTGGTATCTCTGGATCAGTACGCAGAACATTTTGTAACATTTGAAGACATGGCAATTGATTTAAAGAAACGTTATAACATCGACATGAATGCAGAAATGATTGCATCAAACCAGGAAGTGATCGATAAAGGGCGAAGAGTGTTACCGAATGTGATTAAGTTATTGGAGTATGAGAATCAACACGAGGCAGCAGACGTATTAAGAGAACATTTACATGAGGCGGTGGCAGTATGGTAAACAAGAAAGAATTTAAAGGCTACATCTGTGAGATCACAGGCAAGCCAATTAAGGACATGAAGCTGTGTCCGGACAAGCGGCAGAAGCTAAGGGTTCGGATCAAGTGTGATGATAGTTGTATTCATTGTGAGAAGGAGAAAGAACATGAATGTGATTAGAATAAGTGAACGAAAAGGTACAGAAGCAAGAGGAACTTGCACAGAATGTGGCAAAGAATCACGAGAGGACCAAGAAATTTTAAAAATAAGATTCGACCATTATGAATCAAGCATTTTCTTGTGTGAAAGATGTCTTAAAACTTTGCATCATGTTATTGGAACATGGATTAAGGAGTGAAAAATGTGTACATTACAATTTAATGTAGATGGAGAATTTATAACGGATCTATCAAGAGAATGGTTTTATGTAGAAGGTAAAGGATACGATAAGTGTATGGATCTGTTGGAATCTTCCATGCATGGAACTGATGAAACTAAAGAACAAATTATAAGACATGCTGAAGATCTTTTGCTTGGACGCGCAGCATTAAAAGGAAATACAGGAGATGGAACATACCATTTGGAAATTTATCCACCTGAAAATGAGGAGAAAATGCCAGAAGATATGAATGTATGGAAAATTGTAGGAGAGCAAAAGAAAGTTAAAGATGAACTAGAGCGATATAAAAGGCGTTGGGAAGTTGCGATGAAAATGATTCCTAGATACCTGAAAGAAGAAATAGGCATTGAACTTGACGAAGATCTTACAGAACCAGAGTCGCGACCAGTAGTATCAAGAGCCTTAGATAATTATATGAAAAGAATGCTTGATACAGAGGAACACACAACAGAAGATTATGGCTGGTTAGAACCAGATGGAAAATTCCATGCAGTGGAATGGGGAGAGCATCAAATATGGGCTGATAAATATTTAAAAGAACATCTATCAGAGGATGAGTATTTGCAATTAGATGTTCTTGCAGGCGAAGGAGATGAATTAGTTAAAAGAGGGTGGGTGTTATTACACAATCCAGCACAAGGAGTAGCATTTACTACAAAAGATCCAACGAAACCATATACAAAAGCACAAAAAGAGTTTCTATATGACTACTACATTGAAAGGAATTGCGAGAAAGAAGCTAATGATATCTGGAAGGAGTGAATAACTATGATGGTAGCAGGCTATGAGCATGAGGGCTTTGTAATTCCGGACGAAGAGTCTAAGGATTATATCTGGAAGAAAGTAAGAGGAAATGAAGAAACAAAAACAGAACTTCTCGAATATATGTGGGATGTGATCATGGATGATAGAAAAGAGAGAGAAAAGCTGAAAGAGTGGTTCTTTGATGGAGTTTGTCATCTTGTAGAGTGTGACGATCAGGGAAGAGTCAAGGGATACTTTGAGCAGTAAATAGGAGGTATGAGAATGAACGAACAGATTACAGTAAATCTAAATAATTTAACCGAAGAAGAAAGAGAACAGTTCAAAACGCTGGTAGATAAAGGAAGAGGGAAATCAAGTAGAGAAAGTTGTGTCTGGAAACCAAAAAAAGGGGAAGTTTATTATTATATAAATGATTGTAATGTTTCGATTGCAGATTTTTGGAACAATGTTTATGTAGACAAAGATAGATGGAAGATAGGAAATATATTTAAAACTGAAAAGGAAGCGGATTTCGCAAAAGAAAAAGCAAAAGTAAAAAGAGAACTGGAAAGATATGCTTTAGAACATAACGACTCAGAAAAAGAGGCATGGGATGGAAATAATTTTCACTTCGAAATAGCATGTGGGTATCTTTCAAAAGAATGTATCTGTGTATCAACAAATACGGGTCCTTACCGTGGAGAATCTATAACTTATTTTACATCTAAGGAAATCGCGGAGGGTGCAATCAAATCTGTTGGAAAAGACCGAATCTTGAAATATTTGTTCGGTGTAGATTGTGAGGAGGAAACAAATGATTAACAGTAATATCTTAAAGGCCTGGAATGAAGAAAGAATTAGGTATCAGATACGATATGCAAAAAGTTGTGCTGAATATCACAAATATCCTGAGAATTTAGACAGCAAAGGACATATGCATGAACAGAGTTGGGTGTTGATTAATGTTTTTGGGTTATCAGCCAAACAAGTCGAAGAAGTAGAACGAGAGGATGGTTTTACAACAGAGGATATCCTTAGCCCTGAATTTGAAAGGTGGTGTCGCTTATGAATTTAGAAGAAGCTATCAAATACGCAAATAATATGACAAAAACAAAGTACCATCATGGAATGGTTCAAATGGGAAACCTTAATGACGATGAAGCAAATTTCTATTTTGAAGAAGCAAAAAGTTATAAACAGCTTGCGAAGTGGTTGGAAGAACTGAAAGAGTTGAGGAAATACAAAGAAAAATACAGATGGCACGACTTAAGAAAGAATCCTACTGATCTGCCAGATGTTCCTCATCCTGAAAGAACGTGGTTTGAGGTTGTTCAGGAAGATAACGAAGACTGCATACCACGAGCAACAATGCAGTATGATGACGAATACGGATTCGGATTTTATCAAGAAATTTATGCCGCACGAAGTTTTGGCTATGTAGATACAGAGTTTAAAACAGTAGAAGAGTTAAATCTAGCACCGGTCGTAGCATGGAAAGCAATAGAAGGGTTTGAAAATATGATGGAGGTTTAATCTATGATCGTAGGATTTTTAAGTGGATTATTCATTGGATCAGTAGCTGGTGCAACAGTAATGACTTTATGTCAGGCAGCGAAAGAGAGGGATGATCTATGATCTATAACAAAATATTGGCTTATGCGTTTTTCATGGTAGGAATTATATCTATAATTGCATCAGAAATATATGAACGTAAAAGAAAGCCATTTGCAGCACTTAAATTAAATACAGCATTTTGGGCATGTATGATACTTTCGGCTTATTATTTTTCACTGATATAGAAAGGCGTTAATTATGTTTAAAGTAAAGAAGAAAGCAACAGGAAAGATTTACACAGTATTTGCTGTCCAGAAAGATAAATTCGAGTGTACGGAATTTCTTATTTACGATGATACATGGGGCTGGGTATGGCGATCTCCGTTAGATTATGTGCCAGTGGAGGTAGAGAATGAATAATCAACGCAAAAAAAACAGAAGATATTACACTGAAAAATGGGAGGAAGAAAATTTATACCAAGAATGTAGAAGTTGCAGACATAAATATTCTACACTCGAATGTGAATTATGTGTAGATTTTGATATGTACGAGGAGGCTCTATGACAAGAGAAGAAAAAGTAACACAATTAGGCGATCGCTGTAAGAAAAGATCTTGCATGTGGTGTGGATGCAGAGCTATGTGTGAACAAGTAAAACAACGTGACAGTAGATATATTTTCTTAAATATGACGGATGAAGAATTAGATGCAAGCTATGAGCTTATGTTTGGAATTGAGCCAAAGGACCAGGAACCGGATAAAATTGAATATGCATATAGTATAAGAGAGTATGGTAATTTCATTGGAGAATACGATTCCATAGAAGAATGTATAGAAGATGCGAAGCGGATTGAAAATATGAAACCTGGGGATATAGTGTTTGTTGGAAGAGCAGTAAAGCCAGAGATTAATGCTGGTATGTTTATGGATGATGTTTTGGATCGCATTGAAGAACATATGTATTTTGAATATGACGAATGCACAGAAGGATTTGATATATCAACCAGAGAAGGAAGAGAAGAAATATTTGCTAAGTATGAACAGAAAATGACAGATTTATTTAATGAGTACATAAAAGAAATCAAACAGGTGCCTGATTTCAGCGAAGTTGTAGATGTTAAGGAAATAGTAATTGAGTAAAGGAGAGATGCATATGGAGCGATTAACAGAATATAGCTGCGGAGTGGCAGTTATCAGAAATAAGAACCTTATCAATAAGGCAATGTATGATCTTGCACACTATGAAGATACAGGGTTGACACCAGAAGAAGTCAAGGCATTGAAACAGGAGAGTAAGAATGTTCAGGTGGATTATTCCTTGCTGGAGTATTATAAAACATTAGGAACACCTAAAGAGTGCAGAGAGGCACGAGAAAAACAGAAGCCACACAAGATTAAGTTCAAACAATGGGAGGATACAAAGTGTGTATGCGGATATGAGTTCTCAAGAGACCTTGGGGATGGATACCATGACATTCCGATCGAAAGAAAAACGAAATACTGCCCTGATTGCGGTCAGAAATTACAGTGGGATGAATAAATAAAAAAAGCCGCTTCCTAAGAAACGACTACCAACAACTAACTAAATTATATCATTCAAATATGATCAATGTCAATTTAGGAGGGCGGCATAATGGGAAAAGAAAACATTCTTACACAGAAAGAGAAGGCGATCGTAAAAGAAGCAGTAAAAGCATACAGAGATACCATACTGGATGAAGAAAAAAACGTAGATAAGATTCTTTCGAAGAACATCCGTAAAATGCTTACGAATTACAGAAGGACGAAAGCAAAGCTGGCAGATGAAGCAGTGCTAACGAAAGAGGAAGAAAGAGAGCTTAGATATGAGTGTATAAAAGACCTAATGGGTAATGTCGATCAGCAGCTTATGAAAAGTGAAAGACGGATCATGCGTAATGAAGAAGAAAGACGTATGGAACTGTTTAAGATTAAGCAGTTAGAAAGAGCAGTTGAAATGTACAAAAAAGAGTGCGATGAATCATCCAGTTATGAAGATTTAAGAAGATGCAGAGAAATTTACGGCTTATACATAGATAAGGAGAAGAAATCAGTATCAGAAATTGCAGAAGAAGAGAGAATCAGCGAGAAAACAGTGTATAAAGATGTCAGCGTGGCGTGTAAAATTATTGCTGTATATTATTTCTAAAAGCTCCTAAAAATGGGAGTTCAAGTGATCTTAATTGTAATTAGAAATTCATAAATTTTGGCGGTAGAAAATTGGTAGGTTCTAAATAGAAATCAAACGTGGTAGTATGATATTAGCCTAAAAACCCCAAATACCGTCTTGATTAATTATGGACACGAAAAGGATTGTCAGAAATGATGATCCTTTTTTTGTATGTAAATATTTAGAAAGGATATGAACAAAATGACACAAGCAGTTAACAATAATATTGAAATTACGATGCGTAAGATCGAGGAATTAACGCCTTACGAGAATAATCCAAGGAACAACGACATGGCTGTTGATGCAGTCGCAGAATCAATCAAGCAGTTTGGTTTTAAAAATCCAGTCATCATTGACAAAGATGGCGTGATCGTAGCTGGGCATACTCGATATAAGGCAGCAAAGAAGCTTGGAATTACTGATATACCATGTATCAGTGCAAATGATTTATCAGACGAGCAGATCAAAGCATTCAGACTGGCAGACAACAAGACTGCAGAGCTGGCAGAATGGGACGAAGATTTACTTGGTAAGGAAATGTCGGGAATCATTAACATTGATATGAGTCAGTTCGGATTTTCAGTGGGAGAGGACGAGCTGGGAGAGGAAGTTCAGGACGATAAGTATACTTTGAAAGTAGATATACCACAGTATGAGATCACAGGAGATTGCCCAGAAATATCTGACATGTTAGACAGTTCTAAAGCCGATGAATTAATAGAGGAAATCAACAGCACGGAGAATATACCAAGCGAAGTAAAAGAGTTCCTTATTCAGGCTGCTAGAAGACACAACGTATTCAATTATAGGAATATCGCAGAATATTATGCACACGCAGAGCCGGAAGTGCAGAAGTTATTTGAAAAGTCGGCACTCGTAATAATTGATGTGAACAATGCGATTGCAAATGGATATGTGCAGTTAACGAGTGATATTGCAGATATTATGGAGGGCGAGGTCGATGCGGAATGATTTTGCTATATTTATAACAACCCATGAAAGACCGAATGATCAGAGAACTCTAGATTGGTTTTTGAAAAGTGGATATACAGGGAAGTATTATCTTGTTATCGACAATATGGATAAATGCCAAACTGAATATCTGGACAAATATGGTACAGAAAATGTACTTGTTTTTGACAAAAAAAAATACTGGGAAATTTGTGACACGTTTAATAACAGACAGCATTTAGCAGCAGTATTATATGCAAGACAGTTTGTAGAAGATACCGCACGAGAAATGGGGTTAAAATCATTTCTTGTTCTTGACGATGATATAAGCCTATTCGCAGCGAGAATGCCGAAGAATGGGAAAATGTCACGATATACGAAAGTAAAAGCAAATGATTTCGTAGAAGCGTATGTTAAATTTTTGTTTCAGGGAGGATTTGCAAGCATCAATCCGGGAACGCAGAATTTGTATATGGGCGGAGAGGAAACAATAGAAAAATTTCCGAGAAAAGGAAGTAACGCATTTTTCCGTAATGTTGAAATACCCATAAAATGGATTTCGGCTATGAACGAAGATATCATAACGTGTATTGAGTATAACAAAAAAGGTATAAAGATGTGTACAGCTGTACCTATTTGCTGTGAGACTCCCAAAGCTGGCACAGGTAAAGCAGACGGAGGAATGAAAGAAATATACAAAAATATGACTGATTATGAGAGAGCGTTCTATGCTGTTATCGCTGACCCAGCCCGATGTTATGTAAAAATGAATAGAACTAAAGATGGTCACCAATTAAGAATTGCTAGAAACTGGAGTGGGGGAGATCCATGCATATTAAATGAAAGGTGGCGAAAGAAACGAGATGAGAAATGATTTCGCAGTATTCATACTGACACATGGGCGAGCTGATAATGTTGTGACTGTTCCAGCAATCAAAAAAGCTGGATATACCGGTAAGATATACTTCATCATAGACGATGAGGACGATCAGGCAGAAGAGTATAAAAAGAACTTTGGAGCAGATCAAGTAATCGTATTCAATAAACAGGAAGCATATGACAGGGCAGACACGATGGACAATTTCAATGATCACAGGGCGATCATCTATGCACGTAATGAGTGCTGGAGAATTGCAGAGAGGCTAGGACTTAAATACTTCTTAATGCTGGACGATGATTACCAAAGCATTGACTACCGATACGAGGAAGATGGAAAGCTGAAATACAAGCCGTCGCATGACTTTGACAGAGTATTTGAAGATATGATTCAGTTCCTAGAAGTATCGGGAGCTGACACAGTGGCATTTTGCCAGGGAGGGGATTTCGTTGGAGGAGTAGACGGAGGAAACTTCCACAAAGGATTATTGCGAAAGGCGATGAACAGTTTCTTTTGCAAGACAGATACACCGATAAAGTACAGAGAAACCATGAACGAGGATGTTGTAACGTACACGACATTGAGCAGTAGGGGACACCTGTTCTTTTCATATACAAAATATTGCGTTGTGCAGTTACCGACACAGAGCTTGTCTGGAGGCATGACAGATGCATATAAAGAAGGCGGAACATACCTGAAAACATTTTATGCGATCATGAGCATGCCTAGTGCGGTAAAAGTCAGTATGATGTACACACAACATAAAAGAATACATCACAGAATTAACTGGGAACACACAGCCCCAAAAATCCTGAACGAGAAGTGGAGGAAAGGGAGAAAGGAGGAAAGCTAGGAAGATGAACAGAAATATAACTGGCGATAAGATGCTAAGTCATATAGATAGGATCGTTGGAGAGAAGAAACCAATAACAGCAGATATATTCCTGACAAATTATTGTAATAATAAATGTCCATATTGTACCTACGGACGCTGGGAGCTTGATGCAGGCGTTCAATCAATGAAGTATGGGGATTTTATCACATATGCAAATAAACTGGTAGCTATAGGCGTACAGGGATTCATACTGACAGGTGGTGGAGAGCCAAGTATCAATCCTGACTTTGAAAAGATCGCGGCATGGCTCACAGAAAACAATATCCAGTGGGGGATCAATACAAACTTCAATAAGCTGGTTAAAGTAAAGCCAAATTATTTAAAAGTATCCTTAGATGCATACAGTAATGAGAGTTACAAGGAGTTGCGAGGAGTGGAAGCATATGAAAAGGTAAGAGAGAACATAAAGGCATATGCAGCATGGAAGAAAGAGAACAGCCCCGATACGTCGCTTGGAATACAGCAGCTTGTAAAAGATCCAGAAGATGCAAAGAGGTTCTATGAAGCAAATAAAGATCTGGATGTTGATTACATAGTTTTTAGACCAGTGGAAAGTACAGGCGGAAGCTATTACAAGGATGAGAAGAGGCAGAGAGAGGCAGAAGAGATAAGAAAAGTCGTATCAGATATGGCAAGGGAAGATGAAAGAGTAACACTCAATTTTAAATGGGGGTTGCTCGACAGGCAGGAGAAGAGATGCACCGCAAGCTGGGCACAGATAGCCCTGAATGAAAAAGGCGAGGTCATGTACTGTTGTCATAAGCCGTATCAGATTATAGGTCATATACTTGATGAAGATATTCTGACAAAGAAAATGGAGGCAGTAACGGATATGTCGATGTGTGATATACCTTGTAGAATGACAGCCCCAAATCTGGAGGTCGAAAAGATGGAACAGGCGAGAAAAGATGCCTGTTTTATTTAGTTTTATCTAAGTTAATAACGAAGCGAGGTGGTGGCATTGGCTAATGACGAAAATCTGATACCTATGAACCGCCGAACAGAGAGCGAACGAAGAGAAATTGCTTCAAAAGGTGGAAAAGCATCTGGAGAAGCAAGAAGAAAAAAAAGGGATATGAGAAAAGCAGCAGAAACGTTGTTAAATATGCCGGTGTCGAATAAGCAATCAACCATGAAAGCCACGCTGACAGCCTTAGGAATCAAAGAGGAGGACATGGATTATAGCATGGGTGTTTTGGCTGCAATGCTTGTACAGGCAGCAAATGGGAATGTAAAAGCTGCAACGTTTCTAAGAGATACAGCTGGACAGAACCCAGCACAGCAGAGAGACGATGAGATCACAGAAGATACAACACAGGTAGAAATTTACTTGCCGGAGAAGGAGGACGATGATGAGTAAAACTAAGATCATACGGCCACAGAAAGGTCCGCAAGAAAGATTCCTTTCTACAACAGCTGATATTGCTATTTATGGTGGTGCTGCTGGTGGTGGTAAGTCCTACGGATTACTGATTGAACCTCTGAGATATAAGGACAATAAAAGGTTTGGTGCTGTAATATTTCGACATGAGTATAAGCAGATATTCAACCAAGGTGGTTTGTGGGATACGAGCAACGATGTGTATGGAGACATACATGGAGCAGAAGGCAGATACAGTGCTGGTATGTGGAGATTCAAGGACGGTATGACAATATCATTTGACTATATCCACAGAGACGATGATCTCCAGAAGTGGCAAGGATCACAGATCACGATGATTGGATTTGATGAGCTTACACATTTCTCTGAAAAGCAGTTTTTTTATATGCTGTCCAGAAACCGTAGTATTTGCGGAGTAAAGCCTTACGTGAGGGCAACTTGCAATCCTGATGCTGATTCGTGGGTTGCTGACTTTATATCATGGTGGATAGATCAGGACACTGGTTATCCGATGAAGGAGCGTTCAGGCAAAAAAAGATGGTTTGTTCGCATTGACGAAAAAGTAAGATGGGCTGCCACAAGAACAGAGGCAGTGCAGATTGCCCTTGATGCTAATATCGGACAGGAAGAAGCAGAAACAATGCCGAAATCCGTAACATTCATCATGTCCACACTGGATGATAATAAAATCTTGATGAAAGAGAACCCCGGATATAAAGCCAACCTATTAGCGTTGACGGAAGTTGAGAGAGAAAGACTTCTTCGTGGTAACTGGAAGATCAAGGCAGCCGCAGGCTTAATGTATAAGCGAGTAAAGGTAAACATGCTTGAAGAGATACCAAACGACGTTATTAAGTGGGCTAGAGGCTGGGACCTTGCAGCTACATCCGAAGATGAAAAGGGAGATCCGGCATACACGGCTGGTGTTCTTATCGGAAAGAGGAAGAACGGACGATATATTGTCGCTGATGTAATTAATAAGAGACTTAGTTCAGCTGGTGTACGAGAAATAATAAAGCAGACGTGCATCACAGATAAGTCAGGACATAAGAAAGTTTCAAC
>OLPN01003631.1_pt1 | contig 10598 bp, 10 predicted proteins | sample 1672601 | NCBI WGS metagenome assembly OLPN01 (sample SAMEA3136704, study PRJEB25190) | human gut metagenome | reverse complement strand
AATGGGGACTACTCTTACTTTGCAGGTTTGTACAATCCTTTCTTCGTACGTGGAGGCGATTGTTGGGACCGTAGTGGAGCCGGTTTGTTCTGTTTCGGTCGTGGTGATGGTAGTAGCGTTTACAGTGGTGGGTTCCGCTCAGTGTTGGTCGCTCAGTAGCACTTTGAAAATTCCTTGTGCCTAGATCCCTTTTAATCGGCACAAATTATAACAAGGAATACTAGAAAAATACGGGTAAATACTGTAAAAGGTATACAACAATTTAAAGGAAGTTCGAAGAACTTCCGGCAATAATATATAATGAATGGGGTGCGTTAGCACCCCCCTGAATATAAATAAATAATGGATTAATTATATATATTAGGGATTAGACTGTTACTACTCTTACTTTGCAGGTTTGTACAATCCATTCTTCAAACGTGGAGGCAATTATTGGGACCGTAGTGGAGCCGGTTTGTTCTATTTCAATCGTAATGATGGTAATAGCAATTACAATAATGGGTTCCGCTCAGTGTTGGTCGCTCAGTAGCACTTCGATACACAAAGAAGCATAGAGGCTTCTATCCCAGATGGGTTTTCTTCAAGGAGAAAATCGTGAGTGTATACAAATATAAAAAAATACAATATTAAAATTGTATGACAACTGGATTTGTATCAAAGAAGTTTAATTCCTTTGGCATATGCGTTGTTCTTATGTCATAAACACATAAACAGTATTCTTATTTTAGTAGTAAAATGGCGAAAATCTAAGAATATGAAAATAAAAGATATACACAGAAATTAAAATAATTCTATGTATATCTTTTATTAATTTTTATTTTTTTCATTTTCAATCAATTCAATCATTTCTTTTTCAATATTTTCATACATGCCATCAGAAACCAAAAAATTACAACTATTCAAAACTTTCTTTTGCAATTTATAAGAATTGCAATGAGAAGAATGACCAAGCCAAGAATTCAAACTTTGAATAGTATTCCAAACTGGTAAACGATTATGAGAATGTAAATAATTCCACTTTTTAACACTACGTTTAATCTTTTTCTTACTATTTAATCTAAGCAAACGGTGTGTGACAAAAATACGATAACCACAAAAATTGACTCCCATTTTATACGGATAATATTTCGATTTGTCATTTAATTTTAAGCCTAAATGTTCGTCCAAAAAAATTTCAATCTTTTTCTTTAATTTTATACATTCTTCTTTAGTTTTTAATAAAAAAATAAAATCATCCATATATCTAACATAGTATTTAATTTTCAAAACCCTTTTAACATATTGATCCATTTCATTTAAATAAATATTTGCAAAAAATTGACTTGTATAATTACCAATTGGTATACCAACTTGGCCAAAAGATTCACGTCTGTCAAAAATTAATAATTTAGTAAAATCAAGAAGAGCCTTATCAGAAATGTATTTTTCCATAATATTAAATAAAGTACGTGGATTTATGCTATAAAAAAACTTAGAAATATCACATTTTAGAACCCAAAAATCGCCATAATTCCTTTTAAAAATTCTCATATATTTTTCAATTTGCTGAGCTGATCTATGTGTTCCACGTTCCGGAATACAAGCAAAACTTGTAGATATAAATTTAGGCAAGATATATGGCTTTATAAACTCTTCTACATACCACTGGTGAACTATTCTATCAGGATAGGGAAGAGCCTTTATAACACGTTCTTTAGGCTCATACACCTTAAATTCACGATACTTTCCCAGCCTGTATTTTTTTGACTTAATATTATTCAACAAATTGGTAATATTATTTTCCAAATTAAACTCATATTCAATTATTTCATCTTTATAGGCTTTATGCTTTCGTGCACGTTTATGTGCGGCCATCAATTTTTCAAATGTTAAATTTTTATAAAAACAATTTTTTATTTTTTTAGGCATGAATTTATCCATCCTCCTAGCATATTACAAATATCTGTTATTAATTTGCTCCAAGATTGATAATTTTGTATTGAAATATATCGAAATTTATAAGATAATCTTATATGTACCTTTAAAATATGCAAATTTGTATCAAGTTCATTTAAATACTTTAATTTATCCTTCTTCTGGTATGATTTAATTGCATATATCAGTAATCTTAAACCTGAGTATAATGTTGATTTACACTCTTTTACTAAAGCAAAAGTTTCGGATTTTGGGTATTTTCTTAAAATGTTGTTGGTATATTCTATAAGCTCAATATATTTTTGATAAATTATTAAATTACTATTATTTTTTTCCATTATTGTAATCTCCTATAAAAATTTTACTTTCTTTGGAGATAGACTCTATAAAATCATAAGCCTCACTTATGGAAAGATCATAGGCATTTGTGGATGATATTTTTTGCAAAAAAGACAAAATATTTTTATCTAAAATAAAATCTTTTGGTGAATATAATTCGTTTTTTTGTACATCTACTATTTTAAAAGATATATTTGCAATATTAAATAAATTAGTATATTTTTCAATTTGAGAAGTAGGAAAGCCACATTTTACAACTATTGAATTTAAATTAGTAAGTTTTAAGTTAAATTTTGTAGAAATTAGTTTTGCATCTTCGTCAAGAAAAATATAGAATATACCTGATTTAAACAAGTATAATTGGCTTGAATCTTGCATTTTTAATGCTGCATATGTTTGATATAATTTACTCATTTTTAAAATTTCCTTTCTTTATATTTTGCAAAATAATTATAACTCATAAACATTAAAAAAATAACCACTATTAGTAGTTAGAAAAAAATTCTACTTGTAGTGATTAAATTTATTGTTTTTTAGGCATATAATAGTACAAAAAAGGTGAAAAAAGATGTCATGTTTAGGTAAATTAAATAGAAGAGAAGAATTAATTAGTAGAACTTTAGAAATAGATGAGGAACTATACAATAAGTTAGAATTTTTATCAGGGGAAAGGTATGATGCTTCAATAAGTAAATTAATAAATCTTTCTGTAGAAGAATTGATAAAAACGGAAAATATAAATGTATATAAAAGAAAAAATAATTCTTATGTGTCAAGGTCTGTTTTGTTAAGAAAAAGTGTTTTTGATGGTTTATATGAATTGAAAAATAAGTTTAGAATTCCAATATATTTATTAGTAAATATTGCAATAAGAAATGTTTTAATCGAAGAAAAGTTGTTGTAAAATATTGCATGTTATGTTAATTTATGGTGTTATAATAATGTAACAATGTAATTTTATTGCTAATGTACTGATTTTTAATTGGTAGAATGGTGCAATATAAAAAACTATTTTATACATACATGAAAGGAGAACACAGTATGGACATTAAAATTAAAGTACGGAAAGGAAACGAAGATGAGGCCTTAAATTTTTTGAAGGATTTAGATTTTGCCTCATTTTGTCAGTGTAGTATTTCAACTACTAATAAGGATATTATAATTGAATTAAAAAAAGAATATATGGGATCTTCACAAATTCTAAAAATATTGAAAAAAATGATTAATTTTGAAGATTTTTCAATATCTTTGGAAAATAATAATGCAAAAAAACATAAAAAAGCTTCTGTAGTATCTAATAATATTCCTCATGATGAAATTGATCCTGAAGAATTGATAAAGGATCCAAATATGAGAGAAGCAGTAAAAAAAATAGAGCAAATGCAATTTCTCGATTATAATGAAAAAATGGTTGAAATGTTGATGGCATTTTCATATGAATCTAAAAAATATGAAGATTTTATTGAAAAAATTTCTGAACATTTTCAATTTGGGGATAGAAGTGATCAATTTAAACGGATGTGTACTGCGTACTTCAGAGACGTAAAAATTTCCGAGCCAATTAAATATTACTCTAGAATACATCCTGTACGTGAATTAATTTTTGATTGTTTTGGAGAAAACTATACAATAACAGAGAAGGATATTGAAAGAAGATTGGGGTATACTTCTTCGACTTTGGATTTTTTCAAGAAAAAAACAGAAAAAAATAAAATGAATTTCTTAGAGCTTGTTAATACAACCAGAAAATTCAAAAAGTGCTTTGATTGATGGAGACTTTTATCCGCAAATTTTCTTTAGATTAGTAAGAAATGTTTTGCTTTAATAAGATAGTTTTAAATGGGGCGGCTAGTGTTGTAACACTGGTCGTCCTATTAAAATATTTATAATTGTAACTTATAATTTTAAAAAAATGAGAATTTTAGGTTGAAAATTATGTAAAATTGTTGTATAATGCGTTATATTGGAATATTTCCAAGTGCTTAATGCTTTTAGCAAGTTTCAGTATTGCTAAATTTTAAAAACTGGAAATACCAAGAGAAACCTATTACTTAACATGAAAGGAGAACAAATACTATGATCATTTGGGCAAAATTGAAAATTACGGATGGAAAATATAATGAAGCTGAAAATTTGATTAAAGCTTTCTTCCGGAATTTCAATAAGGAAAGTGGCATCGTTTTAAAAGGAAATGATGTGATACTGAAAATTGCTTTTGAGGAAGAACCACCGCTATTTATTGTCGATGCGTTGGCAAAGTGCGATGTGAAGGAACTTAGTTGTAATGCAACTAATGTAAAAGAATTTCCTGAACAGGTTGAACAAAAGACTGGAGAGAATACAACTTCGGAGCAGGATAAACAAGAAGTTAAGAAAACAAAGAAGGCAACTGCTAAGGAACCCCCAATAACAAAAATTCCGGAATTGGAGGAATTTGCAAAAAAAGCAGATTCTTTTGAAGATTTTGCAAAATTAGTTGCAAAATGGTTAGAAATGAAAAATAGAGAGGAAATTTTTGTTAGTCTTATCATTGCAACTACAAAAATCGATAAGATTAAATGGGATATTCTTGAAGAAACTGTGAAGTTTTCAGCTTCAGATCGACAGATTATGGCGCAATCTGTTAAGAATAAATTAAAAGAATATTCAGTATCAATATTGACGTTATTAAAAATATTAAAAGAATATTCAAAATATCCTTTTAATACGCCCATGCCTAGAGTTAAAATGGATTGTATGCCAGAAATTCCAGAGTTTGAGAGTGCTCTATCACGTGTTGACAAGTCTCAACATGTGGAAGAACGGGTGCAGTATGTTTTAGACACAATGGGATTGAAAGAATTGGATTCAATAAAACAACAAGAGGTAGCAGAGATTGCAAGAGTGGCAGTAAAACATGAAAAAATAGAAATTAATCGTGTTATGCCAGAAACAAAGATTCCTCTTGAAAAACAAAGTATTGCAAGGCTCAACTTTGCAAAATTTATTAACGATTTTGTTGAAAAACATGAAAAAGACCACAAGACAATTGATTTAGAAACGTTTTTGCGTGAGTTACAGAAAATCATTATGTAAGTAATTGGTAGGTATTAAGTAACAGACTTCACTGGATTTTTTCTAGTGGAGTCTGTTATACTTTAATATAACTTCATATGTATTATAAAAATTAAAATTTACTGATTTTGTTGAAATTTCAACTGTAATATTATATAATTAGCAATATATAAATAGAAAAGGAAAATAAATTATGGAAAAACAGATTTTAAAAGAACAGGAACTAAAGAAAATTATAAAATTAGGATATAATTTAAAATTAATATCTGTGGAATTTAAAGTACCAATGGAAATATTAGAAGAATACGAAAAAGAAATAAAAAATGAGGAAATTGCGACTATAGAAGAAAACAAAAAAGAGGAAAATGCTGCAAAAAAAGAAATAAGAAAACCTATGCTAGAAAATCCTCAAATTTTAGTAATGAGAGAAAAATATTATAAAATATATAATAAGCAAGAATACAATATAAATACAATAAAAGAAGCAAAACGCCAACTTACAGATACTGAAATACAAATGTTAGAAAAGGAATATGAAAAAATTAAGGTGTATGTTTCAAAAGTAGAAGATCAAACTTTGGAAACAAAAGAAAAGAAAAAATATTTGATCAATATTTTAAATAGTCTTAAAAAATATAATGATATTTTTCCATATTTTGATAAAACTGAAGAAATATATAATTTAATAGAATCATCTAAATTGAATTATTTGTCATCTTTTAAGACATATAGTAGTTGTGGTTCAAAAACTTTTGATATGGAGTGGATAAAATCAAAAATAAATAAAGTATATATGGAATTTATATCAAATACTGTAAATGATATGACTGATATAGAAGAATTAAAAAAGATACTAAAAAGAATAGATAAAAAAAGAGCTTTAAAATATCCATTAACCACAGGAAAATTTTATAAAGAAATAGAAGATAAAATTCATAAAATAGAAGAAAAAAATGCTAGAGAACGATTTCACAATGATATTTCTACAGAAATTAAAAATCTTGCATCAAATATTGCAGAAGGAAATGTAGATATAAAAAAAGCAAATGAAACAATAGATTCTGAAGCAAATATAAAATATGAAAAATCTCCAAAAACAAAATTTAGTTTAACGCTAGAACAACAGAGAAAACAGGTTATAATGCAAATAAGAACATTATTGTCTGAAAATGGAAAACAATATGTAATTAAAGATATAAAAAGAACATTTCAAATATTACAAGAATTATGTGGAACAGAGATACAACATAATTTTTCAGTTATTTCTAATAATTTTATTTCTGGTAAAAGATTTGAAGATGCAAGAAAATTATGCTCACAAGTTTCGGGAATTGAACAATTAAAAATGGTTAGCAAGATTCAAAAGGCGCAAATAATAAAAGCAGAAATAGGAGATTTAGTTTTAAAGGCAATTGATAAAGAACTTTCAGGAGAGGAACAACAAAAATTTATACAAACACTTGAAAGTGAAATTAAAAATAAAAAAATTATTCCTAGTGAAATTAATTTGGGTTATAATTGTGATAATACAAGGAAAATAACTTTGGAAGATTTAGTGAAAGGCACAGAACTATTAAGAGATTAGAGGTAAATAAATGAGAAGTAAACATTCAAAAGAAAGGAAAAACATAGAAAAAGAAAACGGAAAAAATATATTAATAAGATTAAAAACAAAAGAAAAAAAAGAAGATATTCAAAATGAAAGAAATAACAGAAAGAGCAAACGCGGAAATAAAAATAAAATAAAAGCACCAGAGTACACAAAAAGAAAAAAGAAAATTAAATTAATTATATTACTTATTGTTGTCATTTTAATATTAAGTTTTGGAATACGTATGGCAATATCTGCAAATAGTTGGAAAAGTCTAGTCCAAGAGATGTCAAAAAACGAAAATTCTATTGTCAAAGATACAGATGGAAATACAATTGCAGAAATAGGAAGTGAAAAGGCAAAAAATAAAATTCCTGCATCAGAAATTCCAAGCAATTTAAAGAATGCGTATGTAGCAATAGAAGATGAAAGATTTTATAAACATCATGGAGTTGATGTAAAAAGAACAGGGGCAGCAGTTGTCTCTTATGTATTTCACCGTGGCTCATCATCATTTGGTGGGAGTAGTATAACACAACAAGTAGTAAAAAATTTGACGGGAGATTCTTCAAGCAAGATCTCACGAAAAGTAAACGAGTGGGGAAAAGCAGTCATACTTGAATCTTTTATGAATAAAGATGAAATACTTGCATTATATTTAAATATTATTTATGTAGGCCCAAATGTTTACGGAATAGAAACAGGTGCAAATTACTATTTTAATAAATCAGCAAAAGATTTATCATTAGAAGAATGTGCATTTTTGGCAGGAATTAATAATTCACCAAATTCTTACAATCCTTATGGTGATACTGATAATATAGAAAAAATAAAAAAAAGAACAAAAACAGTGTTATCAAAAATGCTAGAATTGAAATACATTAATGAGGATGAATATAATAATGCAGTGGCTAATGTTGATGGTGGGCTAAAATTTAAAAAAGGAAAAATCGAAATAAATGATGTAGTTTACTCATATCATACAGATGCATTAATATCACAACTAATAGATGACATTGCAGATAAAAAGAAAATTACAAAAACATTTGCTACAAACTATGTAAATATGGCAGGTTTAACTATTTATAGCACACAAAATACATCTGTCCAAAAGCAAATGGAAAAAGAATTTGAAAAAACAAAATATCAACTTGCGTCAAAAACAGGAGGGGACCATTCACAATCTGCAATGGTAATAATTGACCATAAAACTGGACAAGTTGTTGGATGTGTTGGTGGTCTTGGTAAAAAAACAACATCACGTGGACTAAACCGTGCTACACAATCTATTAGACAAACAGGCTCTTGTATAAAACCAATAGCAGTTTTAGTACCGGGAATTGCTAAAAAGGAATTTACTGGTTCAACAATATTTGAAGATGAACAAACAATTTTTGCAGATGGATATAAACCAGAAAATTATAGTAACTACCTTGGGAAAATAACTGTAAGAAGAGCATTAGAGTCATCACAAAATATTCCATTTGTAGAAATGATGGAAAAAATTGGACCAAAGACATCAATGAAATACCTGGAAAAAATGGGAGTCACAACATTAAGTAAAAATGATGAAAACCTTGCATTAGCATTAGGAGGACTTGATAAAGGAATAAGCCCATTACAAATGGCAGGTGCATATGCTACAATTGCAAATGATGGTGAGTATATAGAACCTACATTTTATACTAAAGCAGAGACGTCCAACAAAAAAACAATTGTAGAAGTAAAACAAAAAAAGAGGAGGGTATTCTCGAAAGAAGTTGCATATATTGTTAAAGAATTATTAACTGAACCTGTAAAAGGCAGCTATGGAACAGCAACTTATTGCTCGATTTCTGGAATGGATGTTGCCGCTAAAACTGGGACAACAGATGATAATTATGATAGATGGCTTTGTGGATTTACACCATATTATACAGGTGTTACATGGTATGGATATGATAAAAATGAGTCAATTAATTATAATGGCAAGAAAAATCCTGCTGGAATTTTGTGGGCTAATATTATGAGCAATGTTCATTCTAGTCTAAAAAATGCAAAATTTAACAAACCGGCAGGTGCAGTAAAAGTTACTGTTTGTGCAGAAACTGGAAGAAAAGCAAATACAGGTTGTCCAAATACATATGATGAATATTTCTTAATAGGAACTACACCTACATTATGTAATAAACATGCTGGTACAGAATTAAAGGATGATAGTTCATCATCATCTACTAATACAAATAAAACAAATACTGCTACTAATTCATTTGATACTACAACAAAGGATGATTTAGATATTCCAACTACTACTGTAAAGGAAGAACCTAATACTGTAAATGAAAATGCAAATAGTAGCAAACCTAAAGAAAATACAACTAAGGAAAATTCTAATAAAGAGAACAATAATAGTAATACTGGAAATTCTAATAATAAAAATAATTCAAGTAAAACTGATGAAAAAATAAATTCTGTTACGAATAATGAACATAATTCTGCAATAAATAATTCTAATTCACAAAAGAATCAGAATAGTAGTAATAGTTCAAATTCAAAAATAACAAATAGTACAGATACAACTATTAATTAATGAGGAAAAAAAGAATTGTAATTTTGATACAATGTCGAAATTTAATTCTTTTTTTACCCAAATTTGCAATTTAAGAAAGGATGGATAAAAAAATGGAAATAGTAAAAACAATTATAAATAGTTTTGAATTTCAAACAATAATTAAATTATTGCTAGGAATATTTTTAGCAGGTATTATAGGACTAGAAAGGTCTTCTTGGAGTAAACCTGCAGGATTTAGAACACATGCTTTAGTTGGAATAAGTGCTGTTCTAGTTATGATATGTGGCGAATATATGTCAAAATCGTTTGGTGTAGATTCTTCAAGAATACCAGCACAGTTATTATCTGGAATTGGATTTTTAGGTGCAGGCACAATATTAAGAGATGGATTTAATGTTAAAGGCTTAACAACTGCCTCAACATTACTTGCAGTTACTTGTATTGGATTGTGTATAGGTGCAGGATATTATTTATGCGGAATAATTGCAACAGCGTTAGTTTATATAATTTTATCTTACTCATATTTGATATCTGATAAAATTGAACATTATAATATGTTAGAACTAGAAATTGAACTTGAAAAACAAAGCCAAGAAACTTTAAAGCAAATTAAAAAAATGCTTGAAGATAATGATATTATTGTTACTGAATTGGATATGTCTAAATATAAAAATAATATCATTAAAATAATTGGTAAAGATAAAAAGAAATCTGAACATTCTTTTGTTACTGATTTAATTAGTTTTGATAATGTTATTAAGGTTGAACAAAATTAGATGAATATTTAATAGAATGGAAAAAAGCAAAAATAAAATGCCATTAATAGTAAAAGGTGCAAGACAAATTGGAAAAACTGAATCAATAAAAAACTTTAGATTAAATAATTATAAAAGTTTAATTGAAATAAATTTTGTTTTATAGCCAGAATATAAAGACATCTTCGATAAAGGGTTTGAAATAGATAGAGTCATTAAAGATAGCACATTAAAAAATGGAGATTTTCAATTCATACCTGGAGAAACATTAATATTTTTTGATGAAATACAGGACTTTCAAAGTTGTGCAACGGCTTTAAAAACCTTTAGAGAAGACAGAAGATTTGATGTTATATGCTCAGGATCCTTAATGGGAATAAATTATGAAAAAATT
>OLPN01003613.1_pt1 | contig 10644 bp, 10 predicted proteins | sample 1672601 | NCBI WGS metagenome assembly OLPN01 (sample SAMEA3136704, study PRJEB25190) | human gut metagenome | reverse complement strand
ATCGAGCAAAATGCCCATATTGATATGAAGGTCGGCTGTGAACGGCAACCATTCAAAGTTGTAGGGCATGAGGGTGGGGAAGGTGCCTGCTGCCGTACGGCCGCCTGTGAAATAGTGAAAGGCGGTGAGGTAGGAAAGCAATGCCACTCCTGTCAGTGAAGCTGTGCCGATGGCACCTGCCACGCTGTTCTTCATGCGCATACCTGCCAGTCCCAGTATCAGAAAACTGAGGAAAGGAAGGATGAGGATTAGAATAGTATATTCCATAATCAATTTTTCATTTCGTTTAAGTTCTTCACTTGTATGTTTCGGATGTTACGATAGATATTGATGATAATGGCAATAGCTACCGCTGTTTCTGCAGCACTCACTCCGATGGCGAACAGGGCGAAGAACACTCCTTCCAGTTCGTTGGGGAAGAGGTAGCGGTTGAACACGGCGAAGTTGATATCGACGGAGTTCAAAATCAGTTCCACACTAATCAGCATGGCGAGCAGGTTGCGGCGGGTAAAGAAGCCATAGATGCCTGCAAACATCATAAAGGTGGAAACCACCAGGTAATATTCCATGTGTACCATAATCAGACTTATCTTTTACGTGCAATCATTATACCTCCCACAATACAAGCCAGCAACAATATGCTGATGACTTCGAAAGGCAGTACATATTGATATTTTCCCATTCCCATCAGGGTGTGGCCGATGGTCTGCACATGCAGTTCGCCGGGAGTGAAGTGGGAGGGGAGAAACTCGTTTTTCAACATAACAAACAGGCAGATGCCCAGCCCGGCAAGGGTGGAAACAACTCCTGCCACCATTTTACCGTTTTTCAGCCGTTCGGACTTGTCTCCTTGTGAGGAGGTCAGCAGAATACTGAAAACATAAAGTACCGTGATGCCGCCGGCATAAATCAGCAATTGGACGGCTCCCAAAAACGAATAATTGAGCTGGAAGTAAATGCCTGCCGTGCCGAATAGTACAAACAGCAAATAGGTCGCTGCGCGCAGAATGCGTGATGTGGTGACCGCCAGTACCGAACAGACAGCGATAAACAATGCCAGCACAATGAATACAATTAGTTGTAGTGTCATAATATCGTTTGTTTTTTTATTTCTTATTCAGGGTGAGAACCAATTTGCTGCGGTCGAACACTGCATTTTCAAATTCCGTATCAAAACAGATGGCACCGTGCGGACACGCATTGACGCAGAGTTGACAGAACATGCAGGCGCCCAAATCATATTCATATTTCACCAATGTTTTTTTCTTCTTACCTATTTCTTCATCAGTCTGTGTTTCGCTGGTGATATGAATGGTGTCGTTGGGACAGGCCATTTGGCAAAGCCCGCAGGCAATACATTTATTGTTCCCGTTTTCGTCTGCCGGCATGACGAGACGCCCGCGAAAACGGGGAGAGATTTCCAGTGTAGCACGGTTCTCGGGATACTGCTCGGTTACTTTCGGAGTGAAAAATTCCCGTCCGGTGATTTTCATTCCGGTGAGCAGTGTACCGATACCGTGCAACAGTCCTCCTATATATGAACGTTTTTCTTCTTTCATTAGAAATGCAATTTAAATACAACAATAATAACCATCAGCAACAAATTGCAAAGACCTATCGGTACCAGGTATTTCCATTCCAGTGTAAGAATCTGGTCGATACGTAAACGAGGGAAAGTCCATTTTATCCACATCAGCAGCCAGACAATAAAGAATGACTTTGCAAAGAACCATACAAATCCGGGAATATAGTCCATGACGGTATTGAAGCCGTCCAAGCCGGGAATATGCAACGGCATCCAGCCGCCCAGGAAGATAGTGGCGGCTACTCCGGCAATAATGAACAGGTTGACAAACTCTGCCACATAGAATAAACCGAAGTGCATACCCGAATATTCGGTGTGATATCCGGCTGTCAGCTCACTTTCGGCTTCGGGCAAGTCGAATGGACCACGGTTTACCTCTGCATTGCCGGCTATCAGATAGATGATAAAGGCAATCATTGCCGGGATATGGCCTTTGAAAAGGAACCAGCCGTCGGCCTGACGTTCTACGATTTCTGAAAATTGCATGGTATCGGTCAATACGACAATGGTGAGAATGCTCAGTCCGACAGACAGTTCATAACTGATCATCTGTGCACCGCTTCGCATGGCACCGATTAGTGAGTACTTGTTGTTGGAACTCCATCCGGCAAGCAGGATACCTACCACACCGATGCTGGAGGCTGCCATCAGGAAAAAGATGCCGACATTGAAGTCGAGCACTTCCATCCCTTTGCTGAAAGGCAAACAACTGAATGACAGGATAGATGCCAGTATCACAATATAGGGAGCGAGGTTATAAAGGAAATTGTCGGCGTGACGAATGGTGATGATTTCTTTTATCAACATCTTGAATACATCGGCAAAGACCTGTATGGTGCCCCAAGGTCCTACACGCATCGGTCCCAGGCGACACTGGAATGCTGCACAGACTTTTCGCTCCATGAATATCATAATGATAGCAATCACTGCGTAGGCAAGCATGATGCATACGCCGATAGCCACACACTCTATAAATACCGCCAACCCTTCGGGCATGAAGGAGGTAAGCATTGAGTGTATCCATTGGGTTACTATACTAAAATCAAACATATATTATTTCGTTTCGTTTTATTATTAATCTTATCTGTCTATGTCCGGTACCACGTAATCCACTGTTCCGCCGATGGCAATGAGATCGGCTATCTTGGCACCGCGGCACATGGTTTCCATTGCCGAAACCAATGGCAGTCCGGTGGCACGGAACTTCAGACGGTAAGGATATTTATCTCCACGACTTTCCAAAAAGACGCCGAACTCTCCACGGCTGCCTTCCACCGCAGCATAATAAGAACCTTCGGGCACACGGATAATCGGTTTCATCTTTTGCTGAAATGCTCCTTCAGGAATATTATCAATCAACTGTTCGATGATGTTCATACTTTCCATGATTTCTTCCATACGTACCATGTAGCGTGCGAATGAATCGCCTTCGGTATGGACAATTTCCTTGAAGTCGACTTTTCCATACATAGAGTAGGGGTGGCGTTTGCGAGTATCGCAGGCCCAACCGCTGGCGCGCCCTGTTCCCCCCGTTGCACCGAAAGAGATGGCGTCTTCGCGACTGAGCACTCCTACACCTTTCATACGTTCCTGTGCGATGACATTGCCGGTGAAGACTTCATGATACTCTTTTAATGTCGGACGGAGATAAGCGATAAAGTCTTTTACCTTTTGCACAAAGTCCGGCGCGATATCGGCCTGCACACCGCCGATGGTATTATAGTTCTGGATTAAGCGACCGCCGGTGGTTGCTTCGAAGATGTCCAGAATCTTTTCGCGGTCGCGGAATCCGTAAAAGAAGGCAGTTAGCGCGCCTAAGTCCATGCACAGACAAGAAAAGAAAAGCAGATGTGAATCAATGCGTTGCAGCTCGTCCATGATGGTGCGGATATACTGTACACGTTCACTCACTTCCACACCCATTGCCTTTTCGATACACATGCAGAGTGCATGGCGGTTTTGGTGTGCGCCCAAATAATCCAACCGGTCGGTTAAGGCGAGTGTTTGGGGATATGTCAGACTTTCGCACATCTTTTCGATGCCGCGGTGGATATATCCGCAGTGTACATCCAGTTTCTTTATAATCTCACCTTCCAGTGACACGCGAAAGCGGAGCACTCCGTGAGTTGCCGGATGCTGCGGACCTATATTAATAATGTATTCATCTTCGTCGAAGATGGTTTCTCGTTTTTCAATTACGCTGCCGTCATGCTGTACTTCCATGTATTGGGTGGTATCGACCGGCTCCTCGTTGGTCATCCGCAGCGGGTTGAGGCTTTCGTCATAATCTTTGCGAAGCGGATGGCCTATCCAGTCTTCACGCAGGAACAAGCGGCGCATGTCGGGGTGTCCCACAAAACGGATGCCGAAGTAATCATACACTTCACGCTCGTTGAATTCTGCGCCTTTCCAAATATCGCAGACTGTAGGCAATTCAGCTTTCTCGCGGTTGGCAGTGACAGCTTTAATTACTTTGTTCTCGCCGGTAGCTGTCTTTTCCAGATGGTAGACTACTCCCAATCCTTCTTCTCCCCAGTCCATTCCGGTGAGTGAACGCATAAAGTCATAGCCTTCCGCGCGTAACTTTTGCATCTCGGTGCGGAGTTCGTTAGGTTCTATTTTGATAATATCATCCATAAGTTATTCCTTTTGGGGTTCTTCTTCCTTGCGGTTTACTCCGCCAAAGAATTTTTCCAGTTTTACTTTACGTTGCAGTTGCATCATGCCATATAATAAGGCTTCGGGCCGTGGGGGGCATCCGGGAATATAAACGTCTACCGGTAATATTTTGTCAACTCCGTTCAGCACATGGTAGGATTTTTTAAACGGACCTCCGCTGATGGCGCATCCGCCCACTGCAATCACATATTTGGGGTCTGCCATTTGGTCATAAAGACGTTTTAATACCGGTGCCATTTTGTGTGTGATGGTTCCGGCTACCATAATCATATCTGCCTGGCGCGGACTGGCACGGGCTACTTCAAACCCGAAACGGGCAAAGTCATACCGGGCAGCACCGACTGCCATAAACTCAATTCCGCAGCAACTGGTTGCAAAGGTAAGCGGCCACAGCGAGTTGCTGCGTCCCCAGTTGATAAGGTCGTCCAAACAACCGATAAGTACTTTTGTACCTCCTTCATTAAGTTGTTTGACCATGTTCTCCAGATACTCATTATCTTTGAAATCTTCATAAGGGATAGATTTTATGACCGGTTTCTTTATTTCCATTCCAATGCTCCTTTCTTCCAGGCGTATGCCAGGCCTAATATGAGTACTACAATAAAGAAGAAGATGCTGACTAAACCGTACACTCCTAAATCCTGAACGACTGCCGCCCACGGAAAGAGAAATACCGTTTCAACATCAAACATGAGAAATAGAATGGCAAACAGATAGTAACCTACCCGGAATTGCATCCACGATTTACCGCGGGTAGGGATACCACACTCGTACGGCTCCATCTTCTGTGCATTGTACGAACGGGGTGCTATCGCATTGGAGAGCGCGATGACGATACCCACGAAAGCGATTGCCGTCAATAAGACGACCACTAACAAAGTAAAGTTCATAAACCTGATAAGATTTTAGATATATAATAATAGATACATCGCACCGGAGGACAAAACCTCTGATTTGTTGTCCGGCGAGGTCAGGGGCAAGCGTCTGCGCTTGCAGGCCTTCTAAATGATAATCTTTCTTAGCCCGAACACGTAATAATTCGCGTCGGGTACGGGATGAGGAGACAGATTCAACAAACGGTCGCATTCCGGTGCATAGGCATGCTGCTGCATCTTGTAGATGTACATGCGCAGGAGTACGCTTTTGTTGGTTGGTACTTGCGTATGGTCCACATGTTCTATGCAGAGGGAGTTTGGTGAAAACAAGTCGTAGAACTTCTGGACTGCTTGTTGGGTGGTAGGAGCTTGTGACAGCGTACAGCATTCTGCTTGTCGGGTGGCAGGAACGCACAAAATATCTGCAGCTCCGGTTGCACTGTCGTGCAATAGGGCTGCAAAGATTATGATTAAACAGTATTTAATGCATTGCTTCATACCACAATTCTCTCTTTCAAGGACGCAAAGATATAATAAGTATTGTTCAATTTGCTATCCCCGCATAACAAAAAATGATTATTTTTACACTTTTTATCCTAAATCAATTCCGTTTCCAGAAATCCGGTGTGAAAAGCAGCAGTACGGTAAATAACTCAAGACGACCCAGAAGCATTAAAAAGGATAACAGCCATTTAGCTGCATCGGGCAGGGCATTCCACGAATAGGCAGGTCCGGTTTCACCCAATCCGGGTCCCATATTACCGATACTGGAAATGACGCAGCCCATTGATTCTTCAGCCCCGACACCCATAGCCATCATGAGCAGTGTGCCGATGACTATAATGGAGATATAAATAAAACAAAAAGCCAGTACGGTGGAGACAATGGAGGGAGAGATTACCTGCTTGTTTATCCGTACCGGAAGTATGGCATTGGGGTGTAGGATGTGTTTGAACTCGTTTCGTGAGACTTTGGTAAGAATTACCATACGTATACACTTCAAGCCTCCGGTGGTACTGCCTGCACACGCTCCCATCAGCATGATGATGGTAAGCAGCCCCCACAAGACGGGTGTCCATTGCATATAGTCATCTGTCGCAAAACCGGTGGAGGTCTGGAGGGAGATTACCTGGAACAAGGATTTGCGGAAGGATTCTTCCATCCCCATGGGACTGGTATAGTAAAGCACGATGGCTATGACGGCAGTGAAGAGCACAACTGAACCGAAATAGAATTTCAGCTCGGCATTGCCGATGAACTTCTTGAATTTCCGGTTGACGAACAATAATAGCAAGGTGAAGTTGATGCCGGAGATAAACATGAAAATGGAGATGACATATTCTATATAAGGAGAATTGTAGTAGGCAACGCTGGCCTGCTTGGTGGAGAAGCCACCGGTACCGGTAGTGGCAAATGCATGGCAGATACTGTCGAACCAGTCCATACCTCCAAGCATCAGCAGACCGACAAGCAGAGCGGTTATGCCGGCATAGATACTCCAAATCCATTTGGCGGTGATACCGATACGGGGATGAACCTTGTCATGTGTAGGGCCGCTTGCCTCGGCGGCGAACACCTGCAGGCCACTGACTCCGAAGATGGGAAGCACTGCAATGGTGAACATGATGATTCCCAAGCCGCCAATCCACTGTGTCATACTGCGCCAGAACAGTATTCCATGAGGAAGTGACTCGATGTCGTCCAAGATGGTGGCACCCGTACTGCTGAAACCGGACATGGTTTCGAAGAATGCATTGGCAATGTCGGGTATGTATCCGCCTATATAGAAAGGCAGCATTCCGAAAAGAGAGAATGCCACCCAGGCAAAGCTGACCAGTACATATCCGTCACGGCGCGTCAGTTGTCGTTCACCTCCCTTGCCGAGAGCCGCCAGCAATAAGCCTACCCCTGCTGTGATGCCTCCTGCTTTCCAGAAGTCGAGCATATCGCTTTCTCTGTAGTAGAAGGACACGCCCGAACAGACCAGAAACATGACTGTTTCCAGCAATAGCAGAATACCGATAATCCGTATGATTGTCTTGAAGTTAATCATTTACCAACTACTCATTCTCAATTAGTTAAAGTATTTTTCGATTTTCTTAATCATCATGTTCAGGCAGAATACCACTACATGGTCACCCGGCTGTATCAGGGTGTTACCCATAACCACAACGCCTTCCCCCTGGCGGATAAGTCCGCCGATGGTGGCTCCTTTCGGGAGGCCGAGGTCTTTTACCGGATGTTTGGTAATCTTCGAGCCGGCCTTAACGGTAAATTCCGCTACATCGGCATTGGCAAAGGTCAGGCATTTCACGTTGCTGACGTCCGCATCCAGCATCATCTGGTAGATGTGGCTGGCAGCAATCATCTTTTTGTTGATGACGGTGCCGATGTCAAGGCTTTCGGCCATGCCTATGTAGTCGATGTTCTCCACTTCCGCTACGGTTTTGCTGACTCCCATGCGTTTGGCGGCAAGGCAGGCCAGGATATTAGTCTCCGAGTTGCCGGTCAAGGCAACGAAGGCTTCCGTGTTTTTCAGTCCCTCTTCCACAAGTAAGTCCATATCCCGCCCGTCGCCATTGATAATCATGGTACGGTCGTCAAGCAGCTCGGTCAGGCGGTTGCAGCGGTTCAGGTCGTTGTCCACGATTTTCACCTGCATGTAGTCCGGGACATATTGGGCGGTTCGTACGGCAATCCGGCTTCCACCCATAATCATCACGTTGCGCACATCGGCATAATCTTCCTTGCCGGCTATTTTGCGGATGTAGGGGACGTATTTTCGTGTGGTGGTGAAGTATACGATGTCATGTAGCTTGATGGTATCGTCACCACGGGGAATCAGTGTTTCGCTTCCCCGTTTGATGGCTACCACGTGATAGGGCAGCTCCGGTCCGCCCAACTCATGGAGGGGGATGTTCAGTATCTCGGCTTTTTCGCGCATCTTGGTGCCTATCAGTATCAAGGCTCCTCCGCAGAATTCCCACCATTGGCGTACCCAGCTCATGCGGATGGAGGACACGATTTCCTTGGCGGCAAGCATTTCCGGGTAGATGAGTGAGTCGACACCCTGCTTCTGGAAAAATTCCTTGTTTTTGGGCAGCAGGTATTCGTAGTTGTCAATACGGGCTACGGTCTTCTGTGCTCCCAGATTGTTGGCAAGCATGCATGCGGTCATGTTCCGGCTTTCATCGGGGGTGACGGCTATGAACAAGTCGGCTTCTCCCACTCCCACTTCTTTCAAGCCTTTTATGGAGGTAGGGGAGGCTGTAGCCGTCATCAAGTCGAAGTTGGAGTTCAGTGTGCTCAACTTCTCTTCGTTGTCGTCCATCAGAATGATGTCCTGCTTCTCGCGGGACAGCAATTTGGCCAAGTGTGTGCCTACTGCGCCGGCACCTGCAATAATTATTTTCACTTTTAATTCGTTGATAGTTGATAATTAATAGTTGACCTATGGGGTAAATGTTCAAACTGTCAATTTTCAACTATCAATTATCAATTGATTATAGATTCCTTCTTCGTCCATTCCGCAAAGATGATGCAACTCTTGTATGGTGCCGTGTTCTATGAAGGCATCGGGTACACCGATACGTCTGATACGGGGAATATAGTCATTGTCCGCCATGAACTCCAGTACGGCACTGCCCATTCCTCCTTTTTTGACGCCGTCTTCTATGGTGACGACATGCTGGAAGTTGAGTCCCACCTCGTGCAGCAGGGCTTCGTCGAGCGGCTTGAGAAAACGCAGGTCGTAGTGGGCTATGGAGATTCCTTTGTCCTTCTCCGCACGTTCTATGGCACGTGCGGCCACGTTGCCTATGGGACCGAGGGTGATGACTGCCAGGTCTTTGCCTTCTTTCAGTCTGCGCCCTTTGCCTACGGGGATTTCTTCCAGCGGACATTTCCAATCCAGCAATACGCCGCGTCCGCGGGGATAGCGGATGACGAACGGACCTTGGTCCGGCAACTGTGCCGTGTACATCAGGCGGCGCAATTCATGTTCGTCCATCGGTGAAGATATGGTCAGGTTGGGAATCGGACGGAAATAGGCCAGGTCGAAAACTCCGTGGTGTGTCGGTCCGTCTTCTCCTACCAGTCCGGCGCGGTCCAGGCAAAGTACGACGGGGAGGCGGAGCAGGGCGATGTCATGGATGACATTATCGTATGCCCGCTGCATGAAGGAGGAGTAGATGTTGCAGAAAGGCTGCATTCCTTCTTTAGCCATACCGCCCGAGAAAGTGGCTGCATGCCCTTCGGCAATACCCACATCGAAGGCACGGTCGGGCATGGTGTCCATCAGCTTGTTCATGGAGCAGCCGGTGGGCATGGCGGGGGTTACTCCGACGATTTTCGGATTTTCCTTTGCCAGTTCTACCAGCGTTTCCCCAAACACGTCCTGGAAAAGCGGAGGCAAATTGCTGGTATCCGCCTTGAGGCGTTCTCCGGTTTCCGGATCGAACTTGCCCGGTGCATGCCAGATATCGGGATTCTTCTCGGCAGGTTCGAATCCTTTTCCTTTCACAGTGTGCAGATGCAGTATTTTCGGTCCCTGCATATCTTTGATGTCCCGCAGGACACGGGCTATGTTTTTCACATCGTGTCCATTGATAGGGCCGAAGTAGCGGATGTTCATCCCTTCAAAGATATTCTGCTGCTGGGCGGCCATTGATTTCAGGCTGTTGGCGAAGCGAATCAGCGCTTTGCGGCGGTCCTCGTTCAAAAGTCCCATTTTGAACAGCAGTCTGGATGTCTTGAAGCGCAGCTGGTTATAGCGGTTGCTGGTAGTCAGGTTGAAAAGGTACTGCTTCATGCCACCTACACTTCTGTCTATCGACATGTCATTGTCGTTGAGAATGATAAGAAGGTTGTTGGGGGTGGACGAAGCGTTGTTCAGTCCTTCGAAAGCCAGGCCGCCGCTCATGCTTCCATCACCGATGACGGCGACCACATGGCGGTCTTTCTCGCCTTTTTCGGCAGCGGCAACAGCCATGCCAAGAGCGGCGGAGATTGAATTTGATGCATGTCCGCAGGTGAATGTGTCATAATCGCTTTCCTCTGGTGAGGGAAAAGGACGAACTCCCTTGAATTTACGGTTGGTGGAGAATGCTTCACGGCGTCCGGTCAGTATCTTGTGCCCGTACGCCTGATGGCCTACATCCCAGACTATGCGGTCGTACGGAGTATTGAATACGTAGTGCAGGGCAACGGTCAGCTCTACCGTGCCCAGGCTGGCTGCGAAATGTCCGGGGTTGCAGGAAACCTCCTTTATAATGTCTTGCCTCAATTCTTTACAGACTTCAGGAAGCTCTTCTACGCTGAGTTGGCGTAAATCCTCGGGAAATGTAATGGTGTTAAGCAAGTTATATGTTGTTGGTTCTGTTCTCATTTCTAATCTGAAGATTACAAAATGCAAAAATAGCAAAAGAAAACGGATGGCGGGAAGTTTTAGAAGGAAAAAAAGCCTCTTTTGTTCACTTCGGTTTTTACTTTCTCTGTATAAATTGC
>OLPN01003607.1_pt1 | contig 10665 bp, 7 predicted proteins | sample 1672601 | NCBI WGS metagenome assembly OLPN01 (sample SAMEA3136704, study PRJEB25190) | human gut metagenome | reverse complement strand
CATTATGTCCCAGATAAAAGAATTTTGGCATATTTCTCCATGGCACTATCTGCCGTTGCCGTCTGCTCATATATGGGAGCATATTGGTTTCTGTGGCAGTCCATTGTGTCTATTCTGGTTATTCCCGTATATGAGAAGGCTATGTATGACGCAATTATTGTAGTCATACTTATGATTTTACGAGGCATTCTCAACATTGCATCGGCAACGTGTTCCCACTACTTAGGCTTCCGGCTTGAAACAAACTTAAGGAAAAATGGGCTTCATAAATTATTGGATGCCTCTTCTTCCTTTTTTGACCATAACAGCTCTGGAGAGATTCGAAAAATTATTGATGATAACGCAGCAGAAACACACAAAACAGTGGCCCATTTGATTCCGGACAACGTCACTGCTGTTATGACGCCGGTGTTAATGTTTGTGCTGATGTTTGCAATAGACTATCGCCTTGGTATTCTCCTGATCCTTACAACTGTGATTGGTGTTCTTCAGTACCGTAAAATGTCCGGTGGTACTGAATTTCTGTCTGGCTATTCAGCGGCGCTTCAAAAAATGAGTGCGGCAACAGTAGAATATGTCAGAGGAATGCAGATCATAAAAATCTTCGGTGTAACTGTACAGTATTACAAAACTCTGATTAACTCGATCAAAGAGTACAAACAGTACATCTATCAGTATAGCCTCAGCTGTAAGAATCCCTACGTCGGATTCCAGGTTCTGTTCAACGTGTTTTATGCTTTTGCTGTACCAGCCGCAGTTGTATTCATCAGCTATGGAGAACCTGCTATGCTAATCCTGGCAAAGATTGTTTTCTTTGCTGTGTTCTCCGGAGCTGTATTTACTTCTTTCACATCGATCATGTTTACGGGGCAGGATAACTTTGGCGCACAAAATACGCTGAATCAGCTTGATGAGCTGACTACTTCTATGGATCAGGCAAAGCTTCCACATGGAAACGAAGAGACCTTCCAAGATTTCAATATTGAATTTCGTCATGTTGACTTTAAGTATGATGACAACTTCGTGCTGAAGGATTTCAGCCTGACACTTCATCAGAATAAAACTTATGCGCTCATCGGGTCTTCCGGGGGAGGAAAATCTACCATTGCAAAGCTGATTTCAGGTTTTTATCCTGTCGATGGCGGCGAAATTCTGATTGGTGGAAAGAACATTCAGAGTTATTCTGAAAAAGCTCTCATTCAGAACATCGCATTTGTTTTCCAGCGCAGTCAATTACTAAAGACCTCAATTTACGAAAATGTCCGAATCGGAAATCCTCAGGCAACACGGCAGCAGATTATGGATGCACTTGACGCAGCGAACTGCACATCCATCCTTGACAAATTCCCCCAGCGGGAGATGACCGTCATAGGGGCAAAGGGCGTATACCTTTCTGGTGGTGAGGTGCAAAGGATCGCCATTGCAAGGGCTATTCTAAAGAATGCGAATATCGTCATTATGGATGAGGCTTCTGCAGCTGCAGATCCGGAAAATGAATACGAGTTGCAGCAGGCTTTCCAAAAACTGATGAGGGGCAAAACAGTTATCATGATTGCACACAGGCTGTCCTCTATTCAGAATGTAGACCAGATCCTGTTTGTCCAGAATGGAAAAGTTGTGGAACAGGGAACCCACAATGAACTGATGGCCTGCAATGGACGTTATAAGGATTTTCAGGATGTATACTGCAAGGCAAATCAGTGGAGGTTGGCATGATGAAGACATATCTAAAAAGAGCCTTCCAGCTGAGTGATTCGGGTGTGAAGGGCCTTGCAAAATCAATCTGGTCATTCTTTCTCTATTATGTTTCTTTTGTACCGCCGATGATCTGTGTTTTTCTGTTTGCAGACAGGCTGTTGAATGGAAATACCGGGAAACCGGTGGTATATCTCCTGTTTATGCTGGCAGCGACCCTGGTGATGTACTTAGTTATTAACTATAACTATAAAACGACCTATGATGAAACCTACCAGGAATCTGCAACTTTAAGAATTGATCTGGCGGAACAGCTTTCCAAACTGCCCCTATCCTATTTTTCAAAGCACAATTTGTCTGACCTTGCTCAAACAATCATGGCAGATGTGGCTTCGATTGAGCATGCTTTTGCGAACGCAGTGGCTAATTCCATAGGGTTTGCAATTTACTTTTTGGTTATCAGCGTAGCCCTTCTGATCATGAATTGGAAATTAGGTCTCTGTGTATTGCTTCCCGTTCTTACTTCTGCTTCGGTTCTTTTCCTGACAAAGAAACTGCAGGTCAGAGATGTAAATAAACATTATGATAAGTTGAGAGATATTTCCGAAAGCTTTCAGAATGCAATCGAACTGAATCAGGAAATTAAAAGCTATGGGTTGAAAGAAAAAGTAGAAGCTCAAATGGACCAGCAGTTGGATGAGTCAGAAAATCTTCAATGGAAAGCTCAGATCATCCAGACGATTCCTGTTACAATCGGCCAGACTTTATCTATTCTTCCTATTGGAATCACGGCGACTGTTGGCCTTTCAATGCTCGCCTCCGGTCAGGTAAGTACCCTGATTCTTCTGGGCTATATTATTATGGCGGCGAAACTCAGCGGGGCCATGGGTGGTGTTTTGCTCTATCTGACGGAAATCTTTTATTTGGACGCAAGAATTGCCCGGATTGGTGAAATCAAGAATCATGAACTTCAGGGTGGAGAAAAGGCAGTCCTTTCAGATTTCAATGTAGAAATAAAGGATGTTTGTTTTTCCTACCAGAAAGACACCCCGGTGATTCGCCATGCATCCTTTACGGCGGAGCAAGGACAGGTAACCGCATTGGTCGGTCCCAGCGGCTGCGGAAAAACAACAATGCTTAAGCTCATCAGCAGACTATATGATGCAGATTCCGGTACCGTTCAGATCGGAGGAACCGACATACGAGAAATTCACACTGATAGCTTGTTCAAGTATGTTTCCATTGTTTTTCAGGAAGTCATTCTATTTAATACTTCTATTATGGAAAATATTCGCCTTGGGCGGCTGGATGCTTCTGACGAAGAAGTAATACGAGCTGCAAAACTGGCTGGTTGCAATGAGTTTGTCAGCCGTCTGCCAGACACCTACCAGACAATAATCGGGGAAAATGGAGCCAAACTCTCCGGCGGAGAACGTCAGCGGCTGTCCATTGCCAGAGCAATCCTGAAGGATGCTCCAATTATCATTCTGGATGAGATTGCTGCATCGTTAGATGTGGAAACAGAAGTCCAGATACAGACTGGATTAAATCATTTGATTCAAGGCAAGACCGTGATTGTTATTTCACACAGACTGAAGTCTATTGAAAATGCAGATAAGATCGTCGTTATGAAAGCAGGTACGGTAGAAGCCTGTGGAAAACATGCTCATCTGCTGAAACAGTCGCCCACATATAGAAAGATGATTGAAAAGTCCAATCTGGCAGAGAAATTTAACTACTAAGCAGGTCACCCTTCAGATGCAGACCGCACTGAAGGGTAACATAAAGGCATTTGGTTAACTATGTCTAACTGATTTCTGATGTGAGGAGGTGCATTATTTGAAGAAATATATTGGAAAAAGGATCATTAGCTTCCTCATTGTGCTGGTAGGCGTCAGCATTCTAAGTTTTTTGTTGATTGCTTGGTCCGGAAAAGATCCTGCAGAAATTATTGCACACCGAGGCGTATCCAATCCTACGCCGGAACAGATTGAGATGATTCGGGTGGAAATGGGATTGGATCAACCTCTCCCTGTGCGATATATTCAGTGGCTTTCCGGAATGTTTACAGGAGAACTTGGGACTTCTTTGACCACTCATCAACCGATTGTAAAGGATCTGCACAAGTATCTGGCTACGACCACATCTCTTGTAGGGATGGCCATTCTATGGATTATCGTGCTCACCGTTCCGATTAGTTTGCTCTGTGCCAGAAAGCGGAACCGCCTTTTCGATCAGGTTACCAGAGGCATTACTATCTGCGGTATTTGTGTGCCAACTTTCTGGCTGGGATTCCTTCTTCTACTGTTCTTTGCGATTCATCTGAAATGGTTCAGTGTCTTACCAAGTCCAGGTTGGAGGGGCTTTTTACTACCTTCATTTGCCCTGGCGGTTCCCAGTTCGTGTTCACTCATCCGAATTATGCGTTCCTCTCTTCTGGCTGAATTATCTTCTGATTATGTTCGGTTTGCAAAAGCCCGTGGACTATCTGCCAACAGAATTCTGGTATGCCACATTCTGCGAAATGCCTTACCGCCTGTTGTTACAATTTTCTTTCAGCAATTCGGCTTTCTAATTGCCGGAGGGGCGGTAATCGAAAGTGTTTTTTCAATCAAGGGAATCGGAACTTATCTGGTGGACAGTGTGATTGCAGCAGATACGATTGCAGTTTCTACCTGTATAGTCGTCATTGCAGCAATTTTTGTCGTCGCAAATTTCATGGCAGACATAATCAACCGTCTGCTTTGTCCATGGATGGTGAGGGAAGAAAATGATACATAAGCTACTCAAAAGGCCGCAGGCAATCATCGGTCTGTGCCTGATTGCTATTGTGATTGTAATTGCGATTGCAGCACCTGCTTTTTCGCCTCACGACCCTGAATTGGTGAATTTATCGCAAAAGTATGCTCAGCCTGACGCAGAATACCCTCTTGGAACAGATCAATTGGGCAGGTGTACCTTATCAAGGCTGCTGTATGGAGCCAGATATTCCATCGGAATCAGTTTACCTGTGCTGCTGATTTTGTCTGTGATTGGTCTGATTGTCGGTACTTTTAGCGCCTGTGCTGGAGAAAAAGCAGACCATTTCATTACTATACTCTGTGATGTGTTTATTGCTTTTCCTTCTCTTATCATTGCTATTGCTGTCATAGGCGTTCTGGGGAACGGACTCCAAAACATTGCCGTTTCTGTTGTGATAGCGACCTGGGCTTGGTTTGTTCGTATTGTCAGATCTTATTCCGTTCAAGAAATGGGTAAAGATTATATCCTGGCAGCCCGGATTTCTGGGTGCAATACAGGAAAGCTGGTCTTCAGACATCTGATTCCTAACATTCTGCCACAGTTTCTTGTGTATGTTTCCACTGGTGTCGCTTCTTCCATCATTATGGTTTCCAGCTTTGCTTTCCTCGGACTTGGCCTTCCCTCCGGCACACCGGAATGGGGTGCCATGTTAAATGATGCCAGGACAGCGCTTTACTCTCATCCGGAATTGCTAATCTATCCAGGCTTGTGCATCTTCGTAACGGCAGCAGGCTTCAATTTATTTGGAGAAGCACTCCGTGATATTCTGATACCGGAGGAGGACAGCCTATGATGCCATCACTTATGATTGATCATTTAAGCATTAATCTTCGGTCAGGCACGGATAACTTGGTTTCTGAAATATCCTTTGCAATCAAAGAAGGAGAGTCTTTGATCTTGTTAGGCCAGTCAGGCAGCGGCAAAACAATGACCTGTAGTGCGGTGCTAAACTTATTGGACCCTAAAAAATTTAAGGTGTCGGGTTCCGTTTTCTTCGGCGAGACTGATCTTTTGAATTCGTCAGAAAAGCAGAGACGAGGAATATACGGAAACCAGATTGTCTATATCCCGCAAAATCCGATGACTGCATTGGACCCTTCTATGCGTATTGGCAGACAGATGGATGAAACGCTACGGCTTCATTCCGACAAATCCCGCCAGCAGCGTTACAACTATATTCTGCGGCTTCTGCATGATGTAGGCTTAGATGATCCTGACAGGGTATACAGAGCATACCCCCATATGCTTTCCGGAGGAATGCTTCAGCGTGTCATTATCGCAATGGCTATGATGCTTGATGCAAAATTCGTGCTTGCCGATGAGCCGACAACTGCTTTGGATGTGATTCACAGAAATGGAATCATAGATTTATTTTCGCAGATGAAAGCAAATGGAGTTGGGATTCTTATGGTAACTCATGATTTCGCAACAGCTCTTCAATTAGGTGGAAACATGTTGGTGATGAAAGAAGGAAAAATTATAGAATCCGGTGAAGTTCAATCTGTCTTCGATCATACCACAGAACCTTATACAAGGTCGCTGATTGAAGCTTACTCCCTTTCCTGTGCTTTCACGAAAGGGGCGGAATCATGATTAAAGTCAACAACCTATCAAAAGAATTTCACGAACAAGGCACAAGCAACGAGCTTCTGGCCGTTGATCATGTAGATTTTACTATTCAGAATGGTTCATTTTGCGCTTTGGTAGGAGAAAGCGGATCTGGTAAAAGCACTTTGGCTCAGCTCATGTGCGGTCTTCTGGTTCCATCTTCTGGAGAGGTACTGTTTGAAGGAAAAAACATTTCCCTCTGCCGGGGCAAGCAAAAGCAGGTACTGCGATCTAAAATACAGCTGATTCTTCAGGATGGCAAGGGAGCAATGGACCCTCGCTTTACGGTATATCAAATCATTGCAGAGCCAATTCGCAATTTCAGAAAACTCAGCAAAAAGGAAGAAGAACGGGAAATCAATGATCTTCTTACCATGATGGAGCTTCCCGAAGAGATCAAGCTGCGAAAAGCTCATGAGCTATCCGGTGGACAACAAAAACGTGTATGTATTGCAAGAGCGTTAGCGGCTCAACCGGATGTGTTGATTTTTGATGAAGCAGTCAGTGGGCTGGATGTCCTGGTTCGTAAACATATTCTTGATTTGCTGAAGCGACTCCATCAGGAGCGAAAAATGACTTGCTTTTTCATTACCCATGACCTGGACGTTGCGCTATATCTTGCAGACCGTGTGATGGTGATGCGCTGCGGTAAGATTATCGAAGACCGTACATTTCACGGTTCGACAGACTGCTTTACACATCCGTATACCAAGCTTCTGCTGCATTCTATTGCTCCATATTTGGGTTAAACCATTCAATAAATACGTATACCCTGCTGAAAAGCATGATATAAAAATAAATAAAGGAGATTTTGTACATGAAACTGAAAAAACTTTTAGCTTTCGGACTCGCACTTGTGATGTGCCTTGCTATGGCTGCTTGCGGCACGAACCCTGACGAGAAAACCGATGCAGAGCCGGTCTCAATCACTGTCACCGAGAATTGGGACTTTTCTGTAGGCTTCTATCCTGTCATCACGCCTATGGTATCCAGCACTTATGGTGCCGGATTCTGGAGTCGTAATTTTTACAACACTCTGGTAAGCTACGATGATAACGGGAAGATCCAGGGCGAGTTGGCTGAAACCTGGGAAATCAGTGATGACGGCAAGACTTACACCTTCCATCTGCGTGATGGTGTCAAATTTTCTGACGGTACTCCTCTGACTTCCGAGGCAGTAAAGATGACCCTTGAAGCAGTAGTAACCCATCTGGGTCCCCAGAATGGTGCCTTCGGTAAGCTCACTACTTTGTTTGACAAGCTGGAAACCCCGGATGAAAAAACCTTTGTAATGACTTTGAAGACCCCTTATTACGCTGCTCTTGACAATCTGACCATGGCGCTGCCTCTTGGTATTGTGAATCCCGCAGCCTTTGAAGGCGGCGTAGAAAAGGCTTACGAGAATTGCGTGAGTGCAACTATGGGTACTGGTCCCTATATGTTTGACCGGGTCGAGGGAGATACCTATACCTTTATCCGCAATCCCTACTACTGGGGCGAAGCTCCTGAAGTGGACGAGTTCAAAGTCAAAGTGATTCCTGATAATGCTGCAAAAATTCTTGCTCTGCGCAACGGCGAAATCGATGCAATTCTCGGCTCCAGCAGACTTAGCGCAGAAGGCTACACGGAAATTTCCCAGGATACCGCTTTCGGTCATGCCATGGATGACAGCACCAACCAAACTCGTTATCTGGGTATGAACCTGAATAAGGCTCCCTTTAATGATCCTCTTGTAAGGGAAGCAGTATCCTACGCTGTTAATCAGCAGGAGTTGGAAACCTCTGTTTTCGATGGTCTGGAGACTGCTGCCGAAACCCTCTTTACGAATGAAAAGCCCAACTGCGGTGTGGAGGTTAAGACCTATCCTACCGACATGGAAAAGGCAAAGCAGCTCATGAAGGAAGCCGGCTATGAGGATACCAATGATGACGGTATCCTGGAGAAGGACGGAACTTCTCTCGCCATTCATTTCAACTATTCTCAGAGCCTTGCAAGTGTTGACAATGCAGTTCTTTCTATTGCAGCTTCTCTTAAAGAACTCGGCTTCGATGTTACTATTGATGCAGTAGACATGAACACCTGGTATGGAGCCTTGATGTCTGGCGAATATGATCTGACCTTCTACAATACTGCTGGCGGTTCCTTTGACCCTGCAACAGATATGAGCAATATGGCTCCTGGCGCTATGGGTGATCCGATCCTCTGCCAGTTCTCTGCTTTCTTTGAGAATCCTGAAATTTTCGCAGAATTGGACTCCACTTCTGATTCTCAGCGTGTGCAGGAAATCTATGGAATGATTCTGAATGGTATTGCAGATCAGAATCTTCTGGTGCCTGTAACCGGCACTCACGATCTGGCTCTGTGGAATACTGATAAGATAACTGGCTATGACTTCTACACAGATGCCAGCTACGTAGACATTGCATCTGTTCATGTGAAATAATGTCCAGCAGTGTGGCTGAGGCGGTTACAAAAGAAAGACTTCATTCTTCAGGAGAAGACTATCTAAAAGCCATAGTTTGCATATCATAGAGGGTTTTAGAGCAATTCTGGAAGTGACGCTTGTTTCTTTCTCTGTGTTAAATCTCCGATAGAGTGAGTCCTTCTGGGGGGTCCATCATGAACCTCCCCTGGGTCCATCAAATGGGCGCAGTCCTCCCTTGGCGGAGGACTGCGCTTTTTTTACGGCCATACTGCATGGAATACAGGTTGGATGTGCTGCTCCCATTGTCACGGTAGCGTGGGATCTTTTGCAGGTATCCATGCTGCTCCAGATCCGTCAAAGCTCGTTTGACCGTGGAGCGGGACAAGCGCATGTCGGACGCAATCGTCTTGATTCCTGGCCAGCATTTTCCCTCGCTGTCTGCACGGTCACGCAGATACATACCACAACTGCATCCAAATAGCTACTGAAAGATGAAGAAAATCAGAGAAAAAACACGCCTTCAACACCGCTATCCGCAGCGATCCGTGCGGCGATTTTTCTCAGTTCTTTTTCGGTGAAAATACCGCATTCCCGGAGCTTTCTGAGTAGGATGACGATCCCATAGTAATTGATATTGGGGTTCATAGATGTTCTCCTTTCTGCATTCGACTATCTCTGCGGCACAAGCATGGGAACCGTCCGAAGAAGGAAAAGGTAGGAGAGAATAGCGGTGCCATCGGGCAGAGGGAAGAAAAAGCGAATGTAAAAATGATAGACAGTTCCCATGCTTCTGCCGCAAGAGTGTGGTCGCTCCGGCAACGGAAGCAGATGCTCCCATTACCGGAGCGGCCAGAACTTTACGGTTTTGTTTGCCTGTATTCGACACTACTTCCCCAGGCAGGGCGGCAACTTGAACTGTGCGGGCGCACATCACGGGACTCTCACCCCTCCGAGGAACTCTCGAAGCTGCGTACAGGAGTATCATTATGGGCTGACGGGATCATGGCGGGGACAGCTTGCCAAGGCTGCCATGGCCTGAGTGGGTATCGCTCTGCACCTTACTTGGCCGTCCTTTGATGCGGAGTTTCTCCGCACAGGTGGTCATCGCGCACTCGGCCTGACGCTGGCTCCGTCAGCTAATGTATTCAAGTTGCCGGATATGACCGCCTGGGCGGTATTTTTCAAGGAACAAAGGCGCTGATTTATCAGCAGCGGAGTGAGGTTCAAAGCCCCCTCACTCTATTAGCCGCTGAAAACACCGTTTGCACCATACTTTTTTATCATCTCAGCATCTTTTTCAATTTCTGCAAGATACGAATCTTTCGATTATGGATCGTCATTCGATGGATACCCATCATTTCTTCCAGCTCACGCTCTGAGCGCTCGTCGAAAAACAGCGCATGGATCAGGGATCTTTCTTCTTCGCTCAACTGATCCAGTGCGGCCCGTAAACGGCATAGATCATCTATTCTGATTACGGCATCCTCGACGCCTTCAGCATCGTCCGCAAACTGGCACTTCGCAGAATATATAAGCCGCTCCAGCGAATCCTCTTTGCTGGGGACATAACTCTCCGCCCCATTCTCGGCATTTTTCCTACGCTGTTCGCTTTTCAGATCCACCTCCATGTATTTCATCTTGCGGTCGCTTTTCTTCAAGACTTCCAACACATCCGGACGCTTTTTTAAGCAAGGATATATCTTCAAATAATCGACCCGATATGGGTCATTGTGATATGACATTTTCTGTCCTCCGTTTCATCATTTTGAAAATTCCAAAAACGATGAAGCGGAGGGCCTCGGCATCTCTCGCAGGCAGGAAGCCAGAAAAACAAAACGCTCATTCAGTTCCTTTCTGGAACCAAATGAGCGAAAAAAGCCGCTTGATCTGCCTTCACCACCATGGCCGCATTGATTCGTCTCACTCTCTTTGAGAGCAAGGACTGCAAATCAAGCGACACATGGGAAGGTCACGCATCAAGCGGCTCCGGGGTACAAACTTGGATATTCAATTTTTAGTTGTCACGGGTAAGGCGTTTATTACACGCCGTTACATCTCAGAATCTGTTAAGTCGAAATGCCACCGGCGGGAAAAACACCTGTTCTCCGCAATGGGGACATTTCACATTGCGGAGA
>OLPN01003587.1_pt1 | contig 10693 bp, 10 predicted proteins | sample 1672601 | NCBI WGS metagenome assembly OLPN01 (sample SAMEA3136704, study PRJEB25190) | human gut metagenome | reverse complement strand
CCGTCGTTTCCTTCGGTGAGCTGTACAGCGCACTGCAGACCGGCGTTGTGGATGGCGCTGAGCAGCCCATCGCAAACTACAAGTCCAACGCGTTCCCCGAGGTTGCAAACAACCTGATCCTCGACGGCCACACTCTGGGTGCTATCCAGGCTGTCATCACCGACAACGCTTGGGGCAAGCTGACCGAGAACCAGCAGGCTGCCATCATGGAGGCCGGTGCGGATACCCAGGCATTCAACGCGGAGCTGTCTGAGACCGCTGAGAACAAGGTTCTGGACGAGCTGAAAGCTTCCGGCTGCAATGTTGTGGATGTGCCCGATAAGACACCCTGGCAGGAGGCCTGCGCTAAGGTCATCAGCGAGAACACCTCTGACCAGGCGGAGCTGTATCAGCAGCTGCTGGACATGAAAGGCTAAGCTTGTAAAGTAAGCCTCTTGTTCTGAAATCGTACATGAGCCCGGCGGGGGACTACGGGAATACGCCCGCAGACCTGCCGGGTTTTTATATGGAGGAAAGACTATGCCGAAAATCTTTACCACATTGGATAAGATCAAACCGGCGTACGACATCACCTACAAAGTGGTTCTGTTTATCTGCAAGCTGCTGCTGATCGCGGATATCATCATTACCACCATGTCGGTCATTGGTCGTTACGTCCCGTTCATCCCGGACCCCGCCTGGTCCGAGGAGGTCGTGCTGACCTGCATGAGCTATATGGCCGTTCTGAGCGCGGCTCTGGCCATCCGCCGCGGCGCGCACATCCGTATGACCGCGTTTGACGTCTACCTGCCCAAGATGGTGGTCAAGGCGCTGGACATCCTGGCCGATGCTGCCGTGATGGTGCTGGGCATCATTATGATGGTGGTGGGCTGGAACTACGCTACCACCCTGGGCGGCCGCGGCTTCTATGTCTCCATGCCCTGGCTGAGCCGTTTCTGGATGTATTTCCCCGTGCCTCTGGCCGGTGTGGCCATGATCGTGTTCGAGTTTGAGTCCATCTACAACCACATCAAGAGCATTTTTGTAAAGGAGGAAGTGTAATATGACAGCCCAGACACTGGCAATCATTGTCCTTCTTGTCAGCTTCTTTGTAATGATCTTCCTGCGTTTCCCCATCGCTTATGCCGTTGGTCTGTCCAGCGTGTTCTGTATGCTGGTGCAGGGCCAGGCCCTGACGGATGTCTGCCGCCTGATGGTCAAAGGCATTTCCTCGTTCAGCCTGATGGCTGTGCCGTTCTTCATCACCATGGGCGTGCTCATGGGCTCCGGCGGCATCTCCGAAAAGCTGATCGCGCTGGCGGATGCCTGCGTCGGCTGGATGCGCGGCGGCATGGCCATGGTCAACATCGTGGCTTCCTACTTCTTCGGCGGCATTTCCGGTTCTGCTTCCGCCGATACCGCTTCCATCGGTTCCATCATGATCCCCATGATGGTGGATCAGGGCTACGGTGCAGACTTCTCCACCGCTGTTACCATCACCTCCTCCTGCGAGGGTCTGCTGGTTCCCCCCAGCCATAACATGGTCATCTACGCTACCACCGCCGGTGGTATCTCCGTGGGCAGCCTGTTCCTGGCCGGCTACCTGCCCGGCGCTCTGCTGGCTATCGTGCTGATGATCGGCTCCTACATCATCTCGGTCAAGCGCAACTACCCCAAGGGTGATCCCTTCAGCATCAAGGCTTTTGTCAAGCAGCTAGGCACTTCTATCTGGGCACTGGCCGCTGTTATCATCGTGGTGTTCGGCGTTGTCGGCGGTGTGTTTACCGCTACCGAGTCCGCTGCTATCGCCGTTATCTACTCTCTGCTCGTTTCCGTGTTCGTCTATAAGGGTCTGGACTGGAAGGGCGTGTGGCACGCTCTGGACGAGTGCGTCAACACCCTGTCCATCGTGCTGATCCTGATCGCTACCTCTGCAGTGTTCGGCAACTGCCTGACCATGCTGCACGTGCCCGATCTGGCAGCAACCGCCATCACCGACCTCACCGATAATCCCTACATCATTGCGCTGCTCATCGACCTGATCCTGCTGGTGCTGGGCATGATCATGGATATGGCTCCCATCATCCTGATCGCTACCCCCATCCTGCTGCCCATCGCGACCTCCATCGGCATCGACCCCATCCAGTTCGGTATCATCATGGTTCTGAACTGCGGCATCGGCCTGCTGACTCCCCCTGTCGGCGCGGTTCTGTTCATCGGCTCTGCCGTTGCAAAGCGCCCCATGGAGAAGGTCGTCAAGGCTACTCTCCCGTTCTATCTGTGCATGTTCATTGCTCTGCTGCTGCTGACCTTTGTGCCTGACATCAGCCTTGCTATCCCGAAGCTGCTGGGCGGCTACGTCAGCCCCATCACCAACCCGCTTGGCCCGGTGTTCATTCACTGATCAGCTCATTCTCCTCCGGATGACAGAATAAACGGAAAGCCCCTGCCTGCAAAGGCGGGGGCTTTCCGGCGTTATAGAAGTGTCTGGAGTGCCGGAGCACTGCATTTCATGAGCTTTTTCAGGGTCAGCTCCTGCTGAGAGATTTGATACAGCAGCCGTGCGGCCAGCTCTTCGGGCGGGGCGGAAAGCCCGGGCCGGAATGCGTGTACTGCCCGGGTAAAGGCGTGGACGCCCTCTTCCGTTTGGAGCATCACCAGCTGTGTATGCCCCCGCAGCAGGGCGAACAGTCCGACCTGATACTCCCGGGTGTCCAGCAGAAGCTCCATCTCGTCGGCGGTGAGGAGGAGGATGTCCGCGAAGGGGAGAAACTGCATCACCGTGTCCCGCAGAGTCTTTTCGCCGGGCCAGAGAGCCGGGCGGAGAGAGGGGACAAAGCAGACCGGCACACCGGCGGTGCGGGCGGTGTCCAGCGCGGCAAGATGGGTGTAGCGGCAGGGGCTGTCCACGAGGCAGGCGCTGGAAAAGGCCAGCATTTCAGCATCTGCGGCCCAGTCAGCGCCCAGCTGTTCGGGTGCATAGAGCAGCTCCGAAGAACGGGTGCGGCAGCCTAGCTGTTCGCCGCCGCCGTCGAACAGCAGCGGCGTGGGGGCGCGGGAGGTGAAGCAGACCCGGCTGATGTCCACACCGGCAGCAGATAAAGCGTCTGCGATGCGGTGTCCGAAAGCATCCTCGCCAAGCTGCGCTAAAAGAGAGGCTCTGCCGCCCTGTGCGGCATAAGCCAGTGCCAGCGAGGCGGCGCTTCCGCCCATGCGGGGAGAAAACGTCTCTGCCGACGCCAGCGGCGCGGGGCTGTTCAATTCCAGCCACGCTTCGCCCAGACAGTATAAAGTCTTGCCCGGCATGATGCACCCTCCCTTCTGCCTGTTTTCAAAAACAAACTACAGTATACACCCATCCGGGCGTTTGTGCAAATGGAGAGCTTGACAGCTTCGGTCGGATTGTGATAAACTGACGCAATATGGCAGTATATCTGAAATTTGAATGATAAAAATGTGACATTTGACGAGGAAAACATGAGCCTTACCAAACAGTATTTCAAATACGTCAGCCAGAACATCTTCGGTCTGCTGGGGACGTCCTGCTACATCCTGGCCGATACCTATTTCATCTCGCAGGCGGCAGGCACCAGCGGTGTGGCTCTGCTGAACCTCTGTCTGCCCATCTACAACTTCATCTTCGCCATCGGCTCCATGCTGGGCCTCGGCGCGGCCACCCGCTACGCCATCCTCCGGGCGCAGGGCGACGAGCGGTCGGAGCGCTATTTCTCCAACGCCCTGCTTTGGGCGCTGGTGTTCGCCCTGCCCTTCATGCTGGCGGGCATCTTCTGCCCCGAGGTGCTGCTGCGGTTCATGGGCGGCGACGCGGAGATCGTTGCACTCGGCGTGGGGTACGCCCGCATCTTCCTGCTGTTCACGCCCTTCTTCATGTGCAACTACATCGTCTCAGCCTTTGTCCGCAACGACGGTGACCCCTCGCTGGCCATGGTGGCGACCCTCTGCGGCAGCCTCTTCAACGTGGTGTTCGATTACATCTTCATGTTCCCCATGGGCCTCGGCCTGCCCGGCGCGGCGCTGGCGACGGCAGTCTCGCCGGTGTTGAGCATTGCGATCTGCAGCCGCCACTTCTTCAAAAAGAGCAGCACCGTCCGCCTTGTGCGGCAGCTGCCCTCGCCGAAGCTGCTGGCCCAGAGCTGCCAGCTGGGCGTCTCGGGCTTCGTGGGAGAGATGTCCTCCGGCGTGACCACCACCGTCTTCAACCTGCTGCTCCTGCGTCTGGCGGGCAATGTGGCCGTGGCGGCTTACGGCGTCGTGGCGAACTACGCGCTGGTGGCGACGGCGATCTTCAACGGCGTGGCCCAGGGCGCACAGCCGCTGGTCAGCAGGTGCTACGGCAAGAACGATGCCGCCGGTACCCGCAAGCTCCTGCTGCTGGGCAGCGGAACAGCGCTTGCGCTGGCGGCGGCACTGTATGCAGTTCTGTTCGGGTTCACCGGGCCGATCGTCGCGGTCTTCAACAGTGAGAACTCGGCCCTCATGGCGCAGTATGCCTTCAGCGGGATGCGCATCTACTTCCTCGGCTATTTCTTCGCGGGCTTCAATATCGTGGCCGCCGGCTATCTGGGCGCGGTGGACCGCCCCGCAGAGGCTTCTGCAACGTCGCTTTCCCGCGGCATCGTGGCCATCGTGGCCTGCTCTCTGGTGCTGAGCGCCCTCTTCGGGATGAACGGCGTCTGGGCCGCGTTCCCGGCCTCTGAGGCCATCACGGCCTGCCTGACCCTCTTTCTGCTGAAGCGGAAAAATTAAATAAACAATTCCTGTTCCAACCGCTGCTGCTCGGGCGAAAGCTCGGGCAGAGCGCTCCGACCGGCCATTGCCCGCCACTGCGTGGGAGATCGGCCGGTCGTTTTTTTGAAGACGCGGCAGAGGTAGTTGGCCCCCGAGAAACCGCAGAGGCTGGCGATGACGTCCAGCGTGTACTCCCGGTGGAGCAGCAGACGCATGGCGGCTTCTATGCGGACGCTGGTGAGATACCGCCCCGGCGAGACGCCCAGCGCTGCCGTAAAGGCCCGGACGAGGTGGCTCTTGGAGACGCCCAGCCGCTCGCTCAGCTCTTCCACGCCGTAGAGCCCGGCGTAGTTCCTGCGGATGTCCTCGATGGCGGCGGCCACCAGCGGGGGCAGGGCAGGGGCGGCGCTGTCGGCGTCTGAGAGCTCGCACAGCAGCGCGAAGGCCAGCTGACTGCGTACCCGCTCCGAGGCGTCCCGCTCTTCGGCAAGGCGCCCCATCAGCTCTGCCGCCGCCGGGCAGGTCTCGCCCCGGGCGAGGAAGGGCATCTCGGAAAGCCCTGCGAGGAACTGTTCCGCTGCCTGCCCGGTGAGCTGGACGCAGAGCAGATGGCACTCGTTTTCCGGCGTGAGGGTCAGCGGCCCCCGGCTCAGCACGAGATGGCCCGCTGCGGCATTCTGGGGCGGCAGCAACAGGGCAGAACCTGCCGGCATCAGTTCGAGATCGGACAGCGAGACGACACATTTTCCGCTGGAAATGAGGCAGACCCAGAGCCCCTCGCCCCGCAGGGTGAGGGGCTCTTCCGGCTGGGCATCCTCCACGATGCCGAGGGCGGCAGTCGTGCTGGGAGAGTAAATCAATATCTGACACCTCAAATCAATAAAATGCTATTTTATAACACAAAATAATCTGTTATTATAATAACAACGAAACCGCCTGCCGTCAAGTGCGGGCGAACCTGAAGAATAAATGGAGGCAAATGACTTATGGCTTCGATCAGCTGCCAGCATATCTACAAGATCTATCCGGGCGCTACGGCTCCCTCTGTCACCGACTTCAACCTGGAGATCCAGGATAAGGAATTCATTATCTTCGTCGGCCCCTCTGGCTGCGGCAAGTCCACCACCCTGCGTATGATCGCCGGCCTGGAGGAGATCTCCAAGGGCGAAATGTACATCGGCGGCCGTCTGATCAACGACGTTCCCCCGAAAGACCGCGATATCGCCATGGTCTTCCAGAGCTACGCTCTGTACCCCCACATGACCGTTTACAAGAACATCGCATTCGGTCTGGAGCTGCGCAAGACCCCGAAAGACGAGATCGACCGCCGCGTCCACGAGGCTGCCAAGATCCTGGAGATCGAGCACCTGCTGGACCGCAAGCCCAAGGCTCTGTCCGGCGGCCAGCGCCAGCGTGTTGCTCTGGGCCGTGCAATGGTTCGTAACCCGGCTGTCTTCCTGCTGGACGAGCCCCTGTCCAACCTGGATGCAAAGCTGCGTACTTCCATGCGCACCGAGATCATCAAGCTGCACAAGAAACTGGCTACCACCTTTATCTATGTTACCCACGACCAGACCGAGGCTATGACCATGGGCGACCGCATCGTCGTCATGAAGGATGGCGTCATCCAGCAGGTCGATACCCCGCAGAACCTGTACGATATGCCGTGCAACATGTTCGTTGCAGGCTTCATCGGCAGCCCCCAGATGAACTTCCTGGACGGCACACTCATCAAGAAGGGCGATCTGTACGGTATTGACCTGGGCGGCGACGTGATCCCTCTGCCCAAGGAGAAGACCGCGGACGGCAAGCTGGATTCCTACGTCGGCAAGAAGATCAAGATGGGCATTCGTCCCGAGGATATCGACGACGAGCCCGAGTTTATGGCAAAGCACACCGACTGCCAGCTGGATACTCAGGTCGATGTCTCTGAGATGATGGGCGCTGAGATCTACCTGTACCTGGAGTACAAGGGCAACAAGATGACCGCCCGTGTCGCTCCCACTTCCAAGGCCCGCAACGGAGACACCGTCCGCGTCGCATTCGACCCGCACAAGGTCCACCTGTTCGACATTGAGACCGAGCAGACCATCCTGAACTGATCAGCACTTTTGGAAAAGATCATTTTTGATCCTCCTATCATAAGGAAAAGCCGCCAGGTGAGAGCCTGGCGGCTTTTCTTGTGCGTGAAAGAATGAGGGGAACGAATCTCGGGAATGTTCAGCGTCTTCCGCGGGAGATTATTTTACCGGTCCAGATATTTCTGAATCGCTTCTTTAGACGAGGACAAGATCTGCCGCAGGGTCAGCAGCTGCTCTTTGGAGCAGCCGTCCAGCTCCAGAGTGATCTCTTCCAGCAGCTCATCCTTGCCGAGGGTATCTTTGTCAAAAATCAAATCATCCGTCCGGACGCCCAGTGCACAGGCAAGATCCACAAGGACGGGGAGGCTGAGCTTTGTATTGGCGGTTTCGATGTGACTCATGTGGACGGTGGAAATCCCTGCCATCTCGGCGAGTTCCTCTTGTGAAAGATTTAGCTTGAGCCGTTGAGCACGAATGCGTTTTCCAATAGCAGTGTAATCCATAAAGGCTTCTCCTGTCTATACAGTTTGTATCTTATTAAATTGTAAAGATACAATTTGAATAAATGCATAAACCAAAAAGTCATAAATGATATAAAAGTTAATGAAATTGCTTGAATTAGAGAAGTGGTTGTGATATTATTCAATTAAACTATATAGACCAAATGTGCCTATATAATTTATGATTTGCTTTACGAAAAGGAGTGGATTTTATGCGGTTGAAAAAGAAACTCTTGCGGGCAGTGTCCTGTACAGTGGCAACTGCGGCGGTGACGGCAATGCTATTGACTGGATGCGGCGGTGGTGGTTCTGCACCGGCAGCTTCTAGCCCAAGCAACGAGCCTCCAGCAAGTAGCACGACAAAACCAGATAATTCATCGTCAAGCAGTTCGTCGTCCAGCTCTTCTGAAAGCCCAAGTTCTTCGAGCATAGAAGAGCCGGAGAAACCAACAGATGGGATTGAATGGAAATATACAGATAACAAAAATGGAACAGCAACGCTGACAGGATATAATAAATCTGGACAAAAAGTGCCGTCCGGCCAAGTTACGATTCCACGCAAGGTGGGAGAAAATCACTTGACTGTAACAGATATTGGATACCAAGCATTTTATCAGGATAATAACATTACGGGTATTATTATTCCAGATACCGTGAAGACCATTGGGGAGCGGGCTTTTTGTAAGTGTGAAAATCTGACCAATGTCGTATTACCGAAGAGCTTAAAAACAATAGGAACCTATGCATTTGCATATGATGGCCTGATTGAAGTTGTAGTTCCTGAAAGTGTGACTACAATTGGAAGCGGTGCGTTTAATGAGAATACGTCTTTAATAAATGCAACCATCCAGGGAACAGTGAGTTTGGGGAATGATGTGTTTTATAAGTGCTCTAGTTTACAGAATGTCCAGTTTGATGGGGTTGTAACTGAATTACCGACGAATATGTTCAAGAGTTGTAAACAGCTAAAAACTGTAGTGCTACCCAAAACAGTTCGTGTTATTGGAGAAAGTGCATTCAATGGTTGTACAGCTATGAAAAATATTGCACTTCCTGAGACGGTAACGAGTATTGGCGCAAATGCATTTTACAATTGTGTTTCCCTAAAGTCAGCTGTGATTCCTAAGAACGTTACGGAATTGAAAAATAGCACTTTCCAAAACTGTACAGCATTGACAAGCGTATCTCTTCCGAGCAATATGACAATTCTGGGCGAGTCGGTATTTCGGGGATGCAGTGCATTGACAAATGTTGATTTGCCGAATGGAATTAGTTCAATTGGGAAAAACGCATTTGATAGCTGCAAAGCGTTGGAAAATATCACATTGCCAAATGATATTACTGCAATTTCGGTTGGAATGTTCAACAATTGTGAGTCTCTGAAAAATATTACCATTAATAACGGCGTCATAAGCGTAGGAAAGTTTGCATTCTACGGGTGCACATCACTCGAAAAAGTGGTTTTGCCCAGTGGATTAAAAACAATTGATTACCAGGCATTTATGGACTGCAAAGCGTTGAAAGAAATTACACTTCCGGATAGTATCAACACAATTGACGAGATGGCATTCCAGTGTGCAGGATTAACAAAGTTAACGCTTCCCAAGAATCTAAAGACAGTTGGGAAGCAGGCGTTCTACGAATGTAAGAGCCTCCATAAGGTTGCACTGCCTGAGGGATTAACAAGCCTTGGACGTTCGGCATTTTCTGGCTGTACTCAAATGGAATGTGTGTATATTCCAGTAAGTCTGAGCAAAATTGATGACTTTACGTTTGATGGTTGTAAATACTTGGAAGTTTGCTATGGCGCAAGCGAAGCAAAATGGAACCAAATCAATATTGCAGGGTATGGCGAATACGGAACGAATAAGATTATTTATAAGGCCACGAAGCATTTTAATGCTTCCCCCGCAGATATTAACCGATATTCAATTGGATAACAACAAAAAAGTCTAACAGAAAAACCTCTCCCGATGTTCCTGTAAAATCAACAGGAAACCGGGAGAGGTTTTTGTTGTCTGAGTCAAAACGCAGTGCTGCCCTGATGCATTTTTTTCTGCTGGTACATGGTGGCATCGGCCTCCGAGACGGTGAGGATGATCTTGCCGCTGGCTTCGTCCACATCCTCAACGCGGAGCACACCGATCCTGAACTCCTGCATTTTCTGCTGCAGTTGGCCGATAAACTGGTCCATTCTCGGCACATCCTTTCAAAAACAGAGCTATGAAAACCAGCGGCATAAAGACGCCCACCGCCGGTAAAGATTTCTTTGCTGTTAGACTGCCCTAAGGATACCATATTTGCCCAAAGTTATCCACCGGAAAAGCGCGCCGTTTCCGGAAAGAACGAAAAAGAAAGTGCGTGGCTTAGTGCGTTTTGCTTTATAAACAAAAAAACTTGGAAAAATTACAAATTAGGGCTTGCAATTTGGCATGGCCCATGCTATAATAATCACGTTCCGATTCGGAGGATTAGCTCAGCTGGTTAGAGCACCTGCATCACACGCAGGGGGTCTGGGGTTCGAGTCCCTAATTCTCCACCATACAGTTCGTACTCGAACCCGATTCTTTATGAAAAAGGGTTCGGGTACGTTTTTTGTTTACAGGAAGTTCTGCGGAGGGAGTACGTAGAACGGTAAGCAGGAGCAAGTAAAGGCAGGGTATCACCATGGCGGTGGTGCCCTGCCTTTTTGCTTTGTATTTCCCTATATTGCGCTTTTCGGACTAATCGCTGCGTACGTCCGTACATGGTCGGTACGCACGTACGCAGGAAAAAGGGCAGGGTCTGATATATAACAGTAGTCTTTTATTGTGTAATATGATATACTCAAGTCAACATAACAATTGTGAACGAGCGCAATTTCAAATGGACATCAATCGTATTTTAAGTGAACGAGCTATCTAAAAAAGGAGGTATTTGCTATGAAAAAAACGTCGAACATTTGGGTTCGCAGAGGTCTTTTGCTTCACCGTTTGCATGGACAGGAATTGGCATTAGCTCTCCTATTAAAGCAAAAACCGATGTCTGCTCCACAAATTTACTCGTCCCTTTTGGAAAAAGAAATACGCTTTGACCGCAAGAAGATTGGAAAACTTTTGGCAGACCTTGAATGGTGGGGAGTTGTCTCTAACGATAGTGGTGTATATAGCTGCCAATGTGCTGTGCTGGATAACTGTCAAGAGAGCTATAACGAGAGCCAGTTGATTGATTTGATTGGGTTGACTCAAAACACTGTGAATGGCCAATCTTTTTATAGTTCTATACCTCCGATGAGCGTCAGTTCTCGTGGACCCAGTGGTGCATAATTGTGTGATTTCCAAATAGTAAGAAGCAGGGTTTGGGGCAGGCACGCCCCAACAAGAAGCTGTCCCAAAGGGGCAAGAA
>OLPN01003574.1_pt1 | contig 10727 bp, 9 predicted proteins | sample 1672601 | NCBI WGS metagenome assembly OLPN01 (sample SAMEA3136704, study PRJEB25190) | human gut metagenome | reverse complement strand
AAAATAACAAAGGAGGAAATTTAAATATGAAAAAAACAAAAAGACAAAATGGTATAACCCTTGTTGCTCTAGTGATTACAATAATTATCTTGTTAATATTGGCAGGAATAACAATATCATCGTTAACAAATACAGGCTTATTTGGAAGAGCAAAAGAAGCAAAAGAAAAAACACAAGCAGCAGAAGTAAACCAAGCTAAGACATTAAATGAATATGAAGATGAGTTGAATAAATATACTTCAGGAACATCTACACCGCCACCTGCACCACAGGTAAAAAAAGTTGCAGATAATATAGGTAGTGTACTAAGTACAACAGATAATACAGAATTGGAAGATGCATATGGAAATAAAATAGTAGTACCAGCGGGATTTAAAATTGTTTCTGATAGTACAACAAGCAATGCACAAACTGTTGATAAGGGTATAGTTGTAGAAGATGCAACTGTTGATTCTGAAGGAAAAGCAACAGCAACAGCTGGAAGTCAATTTGTATGGATACCAGTAGGAAAAATTTATACAGATGTAGAAAAAACAGATGCAAATGCAAAAATAATTGAATTAGGAAGATATGAATTTGATTCAAATGGTAATAAAAGTGCATATTCTGGAAGTTATGTAGAAGAAGTCAAAGGAACCACAAATACAACTTTAAAAAATTGGGGAAATACAGTAGCAAAGAATATAACAAACTTTAAAAATAGTATAGTATCAAATGGAGGATACTACATTGGAAGATATGAAGCAAGGACAACAACTGCAAGGACAGCAACAAATAATGCATTAACACAAATAACAGAAAAAGAAACAGACCAAGTATATAATTATGTAACACAATTACAAGCTGCAAGTCAAGCACAAAACATGTATAATAGTAGCAAATTTACAAGTGATTTAATAAATAGTTATGCATGGGATACAGCAACATTATTCTTACAAACATGTGGAACAAATGAAAAATACTCAAGACAAACTACATTAAATACAATATTATCACAAACAGGAACAAATACACAAAGTATAAAAGATGTACAATGTAATGTATATGATATGGCAAGCAATGTAATAGAATGGACATCAGAAACATCTGATTGTTCTTCTGCTCCGTGTGTTAACAGAGGTGGACGTTATGATCAAAAAAATTATTATACAAATATTCGTAGTGGTGATAGTACTTCTTACAAAAATAATATTATAGGTTTTCGACCAATTTTATATTTGAATGTTTAAGATTATTATTATAAGTAAAAATAAAAGTGTATAAATTCAAAAAAATGAATTTGTACACTTTTAACTTTAATACAAATTATCTAATATTCCTCAAAGCTTCAATTCTATCTTCAGTACTAGGGTGAGTAGACCAAAGAGAAGAAGTCTTCTTTTTACCCTTCTCGCCATTCTTCTTAAAAGGACTAATAATATACATATTAGCAGTTGCAGAGTTAGCACTTTGCAACTCATTAGGATCGCTCTCAAGTTTTTGCAAAGCAGAAATCAAACCATCAGGATTTCTAGTAAATTCAACAGCAGTGCTATCAGCCAAAAATTCTCTTTTTCTAGAAAGAGCAAGCTGCATCAAAGTACCAAAAATAGGAGATAAAATCAAGCAAATCAAGCCTAACAACATCAAAATACCATTAGCCTTACTATCACTATCTCTATCTTTTGTACCACCCCAGAAAAGAATTCTAGAAAACATATCAGATAACATTACAATTAATCCTACAAACACTGAAACTACAGCACTTAAAAGAATATCATAATTTTTAATATGGCTCATTTCATGAGCTAAAACACCTTCTAATTCATAATAATCTAACTTTTCTAATAAACCTGTAGTAACACAAATTACTGCATGTTCAGGATTTCTACCAGTTGCAAAAGCATTGGGTTGAGCATCTTCTACAACATACAAATCAGGTTTTTTAGGTAATCCTGCAGTTACCATTAAGGCATCTAAAATATTAACAAGTTTTAAATCTTCTTCTCTTGTTGCAGGTCTTGCATGACATGAGGCTAAAACGATTTTATCACTATAATAATAAGATCCCCATGCACTGGCTATAGAAAAAATCAGAGCAATCACTATAGAAAAACCGCCTAAATTTAAAGCGTTACAAATGTAATATATTATTAAAGTTATTACAAGTATAAATATTCCAATAATTATACCAGACTCAAATTTATTTTTCTTACTAATTTCAAACATAAAAATCTCCTTTCCTGATAAAATAATATCCAAAAATTATTAAATCAAAATTAAAATAGTAAAAGAGGTGCCAAAATTGACAACCCCTTTAAATTAATTATGCATTTTTTCCAAAGTCAACTTTTACATTTTTTCTAGCTTCAGCGCTTTCAGCAGCAAATAATTCACGAGGTTGAAAATTAAACATATTTGCGATGATGTTAGAAGGGAAAAGTTGTAATTTTTGGTTATACATTGTTACACTATCATTATAGAATTGTCTAGAAAAAGAAATCTTATTTTCAGTATTTCTTAATTCTTCAGATAATTCAGAAAAGTTTTGATTTGCTTTTAAATCAGGATAATTTTCAGAAACAGCCATTATTGTTTTTAAAGCTCCTGAAAGTTGATTATCCAATTCAGCTTTTTCAGCAACTGTTCCAGCACTTGCCCAAGAAGTTCTTAGTTTTGTTATTTTCTCAAAAGTTTCTGACTCATGTGCAGCATATCCTTTTACAGTTTCAACAAAGTTTGGAATCAAATCAAATCTTCTTTGTAATTGTACATCAATTTGGCTCCAAGCATTATCTACTTTTACTCTTGCAGATACTAAGCCATTATACATTGAAATTATTGCAATTACTAATATTACTACTATTGCTAATATAATCCATCCCATAATTTTGCCTCCTTTTTTATTATATACATTTTACAAATTGATAATAACATAAATTTGTTTTTTAAACAAGTAATTTAAAAAAAATAGTTCTTTGTTTACAAAATATTTAAATGTAAGTAGCTTATTTAGTATAAATGTGTGCATAAATTGTAAGAAATTGTAATAATTTTGTAATAAAATTGTAATATCATAGATATTGAAAATTCATTTTAATAATACTATAATTGTTACATGGAAAAGGGGAGGTTTTTTAGATGAAAATAAAAAGTACTTTAAAATATTTGTTTATATTAACAATCAGTATATTCATGATAATAACATTAAGTACGGTTTCAAAGGCATTTTCATTAAATATTACAACTAATGAAAAAAATATAACTAAAGGTGATACAATCACTGTAACAGTAACATCAGATTCAAAGTTTGTAACATCAGATTTTGAGTTAAAGTATAATTCTGATTTGTTTGAATATGTCGAAGAAAATCAGACAAATGTAAGCATAAAAGATTATAAAAATGAAGGATATGTAATTGTTGTTTATGCAGATATAACAGGAAAAGGAACAAATACTATTTCTGTAAAATTTAAAGCAAAAGCAACAACAAGTAGTACAGCACAATTTAGCATACAAAAACAAAACTTTACAGATATCGAAGGAGTATCATATGACTCAAATAATATCAATTCTAATTCATTGAATGTAACAGTAAAAGAAAATAATAGTAATACAGGAACGTCAGGTTCACAAAATGGAAATAACAGTAACACAGGAACATCGGGCTCACAAAATGGAAATAACAGTAACACAGGAACATCAGGCTCACAAAATGGAAATAACAGTAACACAGGAACATCAGGTTCACAAAACGGAAATAACAGTAACACAGGAACATCAGGCTCACAGAATGGAAATAACAGCAATGCAGGAACCTCAGCTTCTCAAAGTGGAGGTAATAGTAATGTGGGAACATCAAGTTCTAGCAGTAAAAATAGTGTAATTGCAACAACAACTCAAAAAAGTAATAGTGCATTGCCAAAAACAGGAATAGGATTTAATGTATTAGTAGTTTTTATAATTATAGCAATAATAATGGCTATTGTATTCAGAAAAAAAATACAATATTGGCGCGGAATAGGAATGTTTATATTGGCATTTGCTATAACAGTTATGTGTTCTAGTAAGAATATATATGCATATACTAAAATGCATAAATATGGTGTATATAGTAATATTATAGAAAAACAAAATGTATTAGCAATTAGTTTAGATAAAAGTGAAACAGAAAGAGAGTTAAAAGTAAAACAAATTCCCAGTTTAGTTAGCAATGCTAACTCATATAAGGATAAAAAAGGAAATACTATTTCAGAAAACTCAACAATAGGTACAGGAAGCAAAATACAATTAAAAGATAATACAGAATATGTAGTTTTATTATATGGTGATGTAACAGGAGACGGAAAAATAAATTCAAATGATATATATCCTATAATACAGCATATATTAAAAAATCAAACACTAACAGGTGTTTATGCAAAAGCAGCAAATTTAAATAATAAAGATGATGCAAAGGATGAAAATATTAATTCAAGTGACATATATCAAATAATAAAATTTATGTTAGGTGATTTAAAAAGTGATTTAGTATATGATTTTCCATCAAAATCAAATGAGGAGTTAGATTTAAATATAACTTATGATAAAAAAGATTGGACAAAAGATTCTGTTATTGTTACAATAAGTTCTTCAACAGAATTAGTTGTACCAGATGGAAATTGGCAATTATCAGAAAATAAAAAACAAATTTCAAAAACATATAATGAGAATACTTCAGAAACTTTAAATATCAAAAGTGCAGATGGTAGAAATGGAAATATTGATGTAGTTATTTCTAATATAGATAAAAATGCTCCAAATATTTCAGGAAATTTAGTAGTAAATCCTCAAACTGCATCAGTAGGTGATAATATTGAAGTAACAGTTAATGCAGAAGCTAATGATACAGAATCAGGCATAGATAAAATTATGTATGAAGTATATAGAGGTAATGAAAAAGTTCGTGAACAAAAAATTGTAGGAAGTGCGGCTTTTACATTCCAAGCAGTAAAAGGAGTTACATATCAAATTAGAATGTATTCAATAGATAAAGCAGGTAATACTTCAGGAATTGAAACAATGAAAATGGAGCAACTAAATTATCTTGATACTGATGCGGGGCAAAAAGATTTGAATGATGAAACGGTAAGATATAATAATAATTTAAATGGACTTAATGATGCTATATCAGAAAAAAAAGATCAACTTGCAAATATAAATAATACATATTATGCAAAAAAATCAGAAATAAATGATGAATTTCAACAAAAGTTAAAAGTTGCTGAGGCTGAAAAAAAAGAAAACTTATATCAGCTTAATAAAAAGTTTAATAATATTGTTAATGAATTAACAGAAGAAAAAGATAATAAGTTGGCACGAACTAAAAGTCAATATGACGATGAAATTGCAGCAGCTAAAAAACAAGGAGCTACAACAGCTCAAATAAATGATATAAAAAAAGCATATAGTAATAAAAAGCAAAGTATACAAGATGATTATGAACAAGAATTGAACATGAGAGAAAGACAATGTAAAGAAGAAGAAAACGATGTTAATAATACATATAACCAAAGAAAAATAAATGCTCAAAGAGAATGTGAAGAGAAAATAAGTAACTTAGACACACAACATGAACAACAAATAGCTCCAATTAATAATGATATTAATAATTTTGTAGGAGCAAGAAATTCTGTTATTACAGGTTATAATAGTTACAAAGCAAGTTTAGAAAATAAAGTTTATATTTATATTACAAAATAAATGATATGAGGAAAAAATGAAAAGAAAAACAAAGAAAAAAGTTATAACAAGTTTAATTATTTTGATAATTTTTATAATAACAATTATTGGTGTTTTGGTTATTAAAAATAAAACAGAAAAAAATCAAGACAATAAAGTAGATTCTAAATTGGAAAGTAATGAAAATTATAAAATTATATCTAAATATAATCCTAATATAAAAAAGAGTCAGGATGTAAAGGTAAAAATAGATAAAATACTTAGAGGGGAAGATGCTGATATTATATTAAATAAGTATAATAATAAAGCAAGTTATGCGGTGGATATCCAAAAAAAAGATGAAGAAGAATCACTTTTAGTAGAATATGACATAGATTTTATGGATTTTGATATGGCAGATATTGGAGCAAGTAAGGATATATTAGCTAAGCTATGTCAAGATGATAAAAAAGAATATATTGAATATAATGATAATATATATAGTCCATTAATTGAGTGTATAAATAATGATGAATTTACTAATGAAAAAAAAGTAAAAGGGAAATTTGTTACAACTATACCAAAAGGTTGTACTGATTATAAAATAAAAATAGGTGATGGTGAGCATGTTGCTTATTTTGAAGGAATGTAAAACTTTATAGTTTTTAGTTTCGCTATATAAAATTAATTTTAATAGAAGAAGGTGAGAAATTTAATATTTCCACCTTCGATTTTTTTAAAATTTATAAAAAAATTTTGTACTATTTTCAGTACTTACAGCATATACTATAATGAACCAGTTGTAACTCTAAGCTTGTACAAATTTGACAAAAACAACAAAATATAGTATAATTTAAATCGATGCCAAAAGGAGGTATTAAAAATTTATGAAAAAAGAAGAAAAAGCTTCAATTTCTATAATGAAAATCATATGTGTTAGTATAATATTAATATTAATTTCAGGAATAGGAGTAATGGCAGTAAGTACAAATTTGAAAGATATTAAAATTGTATTACAAAATGGATATGAATTAACAGTATTAACATCAAAAACAACTGTTAATGAAATATTAAATGAAAATAATATTGTATTAGATGAAAATCAAAAGACAATACCAGAAGCTAATGAAGAAGTAGCAGCAGGAGCTGTTATAAAAATAGTAGATAAATCATATAGCGAAGTTCAAATAGCAAAAGTTTCTGAAGAAGGTGTACAAACAACATTAAACGAACTACTAAACAACTACGCACCAATAACAGAAAAAATAGTTACAGAACAAGTTGAAATACCTTATGAAACAATAACAAAAAATTCAGCAGGAACAAGTACAGACACAACAAACAAAGTATTACAACAAGGAAAAAATGGCTTAAAAGAAATAACTTATAAAATTAAATATCAAAACGAAGTAGAAATTGAAAAAATACAATTATCTGAAAAGGTAATTACAGAACCAGTAAATAAGATAGTACAAGTAAATAAAGTAACATCAAGATCTGGAACGACAACTAGGGAAACAGCAACAACAGTAAAAAACAATGGCGGAAAATGGTCATATTCATCAGGAGAAATGGACTTATTATGTGCAATTACAGCACAAGAATCAGGTTCAAGTTATACAGGAGCTTTAGCTGTTATAACAACAGCTTGTAATAGAGCAGAAAGCAAAAAATGGAAGAAAAATGGTTCAGACCCATTAAGTCAATACAAAGCATCAGGACAATTCTGTTATTCTATAGACAGCCATTGGAAAAAGAAATTAAATGGAAATTACCCATCATATGTAAAACAAGCAGTTACAGATGCATTAAATGGAAAAAGAAATCATAATTATTTATCATTTAGAGCAGCTGGAACACACTCAGGTACTTATATAGGTGGTAATGTATATTTTTAAAGATATAAATTAATTTAACATATGATTTGTAAGAACTCTAGAAATAGAGTTCTTTTACTATTTTGATTGCTATTTTATGGTAAATGTAGTAAAATAGAGATATATGTAAATAAAAAATATTAATAAAAACGAATATAAGGAAGGAACAGAAAATGAAACTAATCTCATGGAATGTGAATGGAATAAGAGCATGTTTAACAAAAGGATTTGAAGAAGTATTCAAAAAAATGGATGCAGACATATTTTGCTTACAAGAAACAAAATGTCAGCCAGATCAGATTAATTTAGAATTTCAAGGATATACAAGCTATTGGAACAGTGCAGAAAAAAAGGGATATTCAGGTACTGCAATATTTACAAAACAAAAACCAATAAATGTAACATATGGAATAGGGATAGAAGAACATGATAAAGAAGGAAGAGTAATAACACTAGAATTTGAAAAATTTTATATGGTAGACATATACACACCAAACTCAAAAAGAGAACTAGAGAGACTAGAGTATAGACAAATATGGGAAGACGAAATAAGAAAGTATCTATTAAAATTAAATGAAACAAAACCAGTAATAATGTGTGGGGACTTAAATGTAGCACACAAAGAAATAGACTTAAAAAATCCAAAAACAAATAGACACAATGCAGGTTTCACAGACGAAGAACGTAACAAGATGACAGAATTACTAGACTCAGGTTTTACAGATACATTTAGATATCTATATCCAGAAAAAGAAAATGCATATAGTTGGTGGTCTTATATGGGACATGCAAGAGAAAAAAATGTAGGCTGGAGAATAGACTACTTTATAGTATCAAAATCAATAGAAAAACAAATAAAAGAAGCAAAAATATATCCAGAAATAATGGGAAGTGACCATTGCCCAGTAGGGTTAGAAATTTTATTATAGGAGGTAAGTGTATGGAAGAAATAAAACAAGGATGGAAAAAAAGAATATCATGGCTATTGATAGCTTTAACAGTAGTAATTGTATATAAAATGTTAGATAATTTCTCAAATGTCACAGAATGGTTTGGAACATTTTTTAGAATATTAAAACCATTTTTTGCAGGATTGTTAATATCATATATATTATTTATGCCATGTAAAAAAATAGAAAATGCTTTATCAAAATCCAAATTGAAATTTGTAAAAAAGAAAGCAAGAGGATTATCAGTAATAGCAACATATATAATTTTTGTGCTAATAATGGTAATCATAATAAACTGTATATTTCCAGTATTAAAAGAAAGCATAGTAGAATTAGTTAGTAATATACCAGGGTATTATGAAACATTAGTTAATAAATACAAAGAATTACCAGAAGATTCAGTACTAAAAAGTGATGTGATAAAAGATAAAATGACGGAACTATCAAATATAGATATGAAACAATTTTTAAGTATAAACAATGAAAAAATAATAGAATATGTTAAAAATATAATAAACATATTCTCAGGAATTTTTGACGTATTTGTATCAATAATAGTTTCAGTATATATTTTACTACAAAGAACAGCAATAATGAAATTTTTAAGAAGATTTGCAAGGGCAATATTTAAAAAGAATACATATGAAGCTGTAAATAAATATTTTACAAAAGCAAATGAAGTATTTTTTACATTTATTTCAAGTCAATTGCTAGATGCAGTAATTGTTGGAATTTTAACAACTGTAGCTATGTTAATAATAAAAGTAAAATATGCACCATTAATAGGATTTACAATAGGATTATTTAACATGATACCATATATTGGAGCAATTGTAGCAGTTGGAATAGGAATATTAATAACATTTATAACAGGAGGACTTGGAAAAGCAATTGCTATGGCTATTGTTGTTATAATTTTACAACAAATAGATGCAAATATTATAAATCCTAAAATTATAGGTGTTTCTTTGGAAGTAAGTCCATTACTTGTCATTTTTGCAGTTACTGTTGGCGGAGCTTATTTTGGAATATTAGGAATGTTCTTAGGTGTACCAATTGCAGTTGTAATAAAAACAGTTTTAAATGATTGGATAGATAATAAAAATAAGTTTAGAGATGAACAAGAAAAATTAATAGAAAAAAGTGAATAAAAAAATATATAAGTTCTAAAAAGTAATATATATCTTAACTTTTTAGAACTTATATATTTTTATTATTTCTTTTTCTTTTTACCAACAAAAACCGAAATAAGTATTGTAACTAATATAACGGTAATAATTGCAATTAATCCAGGCCAACCTAAAACAGCAACAAATTTACTTCCTAATGACATTATTATTCCAGCTAAAATTACACCTAATGCAACAGCACTTACACTTGTTTTAAAATCAAGATTTAAAAAGCTTGCTGCAAGTGTTCCAGTCCATGCACCTGTGCCAGGGAGTGGAATACCAACAAAAAGTAGTAATGCAAAGAAAATACCTTTATTTCCAGCAGTTGCTTTTAATTTTTCTCCACCTTTTTCACCCTTTTCTAAACACCAAGTGAAAAACTTTCCAATAATTTTTTTATCTTTTCCCCATTCAAGAACCTTTCTAGCAAATAGGTAAATTATAGGAACAGGTAACATATTAAATATAATAGCAATAGGGTAGTATATAAATATATTTAAACCTAACCCTTCTGCTATTGGAATAGCACCTCTTAGTTCTACTATTGGAACCATACTTACAAAAGCTACTATTAAATATTTTACGATAAGTGGCAAACTTGACATTTTGCTTTCTCCTTTCAATCTTAAGTATATTAAACTTTTTTGTATTTTACTATAAATATATTAAAAAGTCTATATATTTATAAAAATATTGCTAAAAACCTTGACTTCCGTAGGAAATTTATGGTATCATATAAAGTGAATTTATACGAAAATTTAACATCAAGTAAAAATTTAATTCAAAAGAAACAAATCAAAACACAACGTTAAAAATTTAAGAAAAGAGGAATTAAATATAACGAAAAATTAAGCTAATATAATTTGAAAAGCAGGCAAATTATAAAACTTAAAAAAGTAGATATATTCTAAGAAGGACTTTTCTTAAAATCAAATATAATTAAATTCTAAGTGTTAAACACACAATCCTAGAATTACAAACTGCTTCAAAAAAATATAAGGAGTGATTTATTTGAAAATTAGAGACATTCAATACGAAAAAGCTTCAAG
>OLPN01003570.1_pt1 | contig 10735 bp, 10 predicted proteins | sample 1672601 | NCBI WGS metagenome assembly OLPN01 (sample SAMEA3136704, study PRJEB25190) | human gut metagenome | reverse complement strand
GCAAACCAAAACAATGCAAATCCAAAAACTTTCTTCACAATACTGCTCCCAATATTTTCTATATTCTAGTAACTATTTTATTCTGCATCCAGAATATCTGCTACATCTTCTTCTGTTAATTTTTCATCTTTTGATGTAAAACGGTCTACCACATCAGGTACCATATCCAAAAGTTTTGTAATTGTATCCTGATTCTTGATATTCACAAGTTTCGTCTTTCCATCCTGAATAACGATCACAGCACTCGGTGTGATCTTTCCACCGATTCCACCGCCTGCTCTGTCTTTCTTTTCAGCGTTAAAAGAACCTGCTCCAATACCAAAAGAGACATCTACCAATGGAAGAATGATTGTTCCATTGATATGGATCGCATCTCCGACAACTGTCTTTGATGAAACAACGCTGTCCATTCCCTGAAAGAGTGATTCTACTGTTTCTTTAAATTTGTTTCCGTCTGCCATAATCCTGACTCCTCTCATTTTATATATTTTCTAATGTGTTTGTAGGTAATCTTCACATCTTTATTCCAAAACAGCTTCCATGCAGGAACAGCAAAGTAAATAACCCGGATCTTCCCTTCTGCAGATGCATTTCCCTCCAGCTTTCGTTCTTCAAAATCCGGCTGAATCTGAACATACTCACCAATCAGTCCGTAAATACTCCCCAGAAAAGCTAACATATATCCTGTCCAGGAAGGATCACTGAATCCAAATGTAACATTCGCCTGAAGCTTTTTAGGCTTCAGAACATGTAACAGATGGCATAATTCTTTCTTCACTGCCTCGAATGCCCGTTGATGTTTCTCATAAGTTAAAAAAGCGGTCAGAAATTCTTTTTTCTCTCCTGCTTTTTTTATAGTACCACAGAGTTTCTGAAATGTATATTTGATTTTTTTCAATTTAGATTCCGTCTGTACGTTTTCGGGCCTGCGCTCCTCTCGAACTTTCGTCTTTTCTGTCCCTGATTTTTTTTCTATCCCTGGCTCTTTTTCTATTTTTGTCCCTTTTTCTGATGCTTTCTCAATTTTCACATCTTTTTCCGGTGGATTATTCTTTACTTCCGTCTTCTTACCTTCCAAAGGTTCTTTTTCCAACGGCTCAGGAACCACCGGTTTCTCTGACGTTTCCTTTTGTTCCTCTTCCGAACTGTCAAATTTCTTCCAGGCAAGACGAAGCTTCCATTTTAATTCTCCATGTTCATAAGACGCTGATCCGGAAATCAGATGAAACAGCCAACTGACCTTTCCATATGCCACAAGGGTATCAAGTGTATTCTCCCCTTTTGCAGAAAATCTGTATTTCACCGGATAAAACAAGATTGTTAAAATCAGTAAGAGTAAAATTACGAGCAAAAAAAGAAGAATCCATCCGATTATTTTCAGTATAAGAAACAGGATATGTATCATACGCTTCGAATCTCCTTTTTCTCAAACTCTTCCTGACGATCCAAAAGGAACTTTCTCAAGTTTACCTCTCCCGTCTTCTCATATGCTTCTTCCGCAATCCTTTCGATCAGACTTAATGCGCCATCATACCCATTCGCAATTCCAACAATAAATAAAGATGCATTGTCAAATATATGTTGCTTTAAAAGAAGCGACGAATAATATTCTAAATGGTTCTGCTTTCCCTGTGAAAGCGTAATTACATAGACAGAAGGCTGCAGTTTATTTTTCTGCAATTTTTTTATTAATTTCAGTTTTTTCTTTTCCCAGCCTTCGCTGACATATAAATCACAGAAAAATTTTGTCTGCATCTTTTCTCCTCCCATTAGTTGTAATAGGCGTCTAAAATATCCCCGGCGATTGCTACTGCTTTTCCGCTGGAACTTCCATCCGAACCTTCTGTGATCACACTGATTACCAGATCCGGATTATCCACATTTGTAAATCCCATAAACCAGGAATGTGTCTTTTCTCCATCTGACATACTGTACTCTGCTGTTCCCGTTTTTCCTGCAGCAGTATAGGATCTTCCTTTTAAGACAGATCCTGTTCCTTCCTCTACAACAGCTGTCATATACTCTTTCAATTGTGCAGCTTCATCCGATGTCATGACCTTCTTATAACTTTTCGGAACATTCTTTCGTATCTGGGAACCCGTATAATTCGTCACACTTTCCACAAGATATGGCTGCATCATGGTTCCACCGTTCGCCACTGCCTCGGCAATCAATGCCATATGATATGGACTTACGGTTGTCTTTCCCTGTCCCATTGCCGTCATCATTACTTCTCCCTCACTGGAATTCTGATCCAGTGCAAAGGAGCTCTTCGCTGTATTCAGTACACCCGGAAGCGATTTATTGAACAATAAATCTTCCGCCGTCTGACGGTATTGCGTCAGATCCAGGCCAAGACCAATATTGGCAAAAGATGAATTACAGGAATTTGCAAAGGAACTTCTCAGATCCTCTGAGCCATGTGCATTTCCATTAAAGCAGTGAATTGTAATATCTCCCTGTGAAATCTCTCCATTACAATCATATGTATAATTCGGATAATCACTGTTCTGACGCATAAAAGCAAGTGTTGTAACCACTTTAAACGTCGATCCTGGAGCATAAGATCCTTGTGTCACACGATTCAACAGCGGACTGTTTTCTTCATCTGAATTCAATTCTGACCAGTCACTTAAAATATTATTCGGATCATATGCCGGTTTGGAAACCATGGCGAGAATCTTTCCCGTACTCGCCTCCATTACGATTGCCGCACCTTTGTTTGATCCAAGCGCATCATAAGCCGCCTGCTGCAGATTTGCATCCAATGTTGTTACAACTGTATCTCCTCGATTCTTCTTTTCACTGAATTCATTCTGCAGTTTTTCAAGAAAGAATGCATTTGATGTCAGAAGCTCAAAATTCTCTACCGATTCCAGGCCCGTAGTTCCAAGTTTGGAATCACTGTATCCGATCACATGAGCAAACACTTCTCCATAAGGATACTCTCTCGTCTCTGATCCATCATCCCCAACGACTGTCTGTGCAAGCACATTTCCATTCTTATCAACAATGCTTCCTCGTATAATCGTATCTGCATAAGCATCCTGTCTTTGATTATATGGACTGTTCACTACAAGTTTTGCCCGCACGACCATAAAATATACAAGATATCCCATCAACGCGATAAAGAGAATCACGAAAAAGTAAGTGACTCTAGCGAACTCTTTGTTCCGAACGCGTTCTCCGCTGTCTTTGCTGCCGCTGTTCCGGGACATCCTCGAATCTCGGTCTGCTTTTTGTTGTTTTCTTACCGGTCGTTCTTCCCGATTCATTTCTTAAATCCCTTTCTCTTTGTCTTGCTCTGTCTCTGTTATCTCCATCATATTCTCTTCGTCTGTCACGTCCATCCTGACGGGATCTTCCTGATTTTGCATTCGAACTGCTCTGGCGGCGTCTTTCGTTCTGCCTGCTGCGGTTTCTCTGTCTTGCGCGCTGCATCTCAATCTGATGCTCTTCTTCTGCTTCTTCATCTTCTCTGACAATGTAGAGCCCCTGAATAATCCCAAACATGATCATCGTACTTAACAGAGAACTTCCACCATAACTGACGAACGGAAGTGTTACTCCGGTTAACGGAATGAACTTTGTCACTCCTCCGATCTGCAGAAATACCTGAAAAATATAGCAGGTTCCTAGACCAAGTGCTACTAATTTATAAAAGAAATTACGCAATTCCATCGCAATATTCAAAAACATCACATAACAGCTGACGCATACAAGGATCAGACACAGTGTAAAAATCAGTCCCATTTCTTCTGTCATTGCAGAGAAGATCAGGTCCGTCTCTGCAACTGGAATCGTATCCGGCTGACCACGGAATAACCCTGTTCCAAACCAGCCGCCACTTCCAATCGCAAACAACGACTGGGCAATCTGATATCCCCCTTCGCTATAAGCTGCAAACGGATCCTGCCATGCCGCAACTCTGACCTTAATGTGGGAAAACAGATGATATCCAACCACTGCAGCTCCGCACCCTGCTGCCACACCTGCAATTGCATATAACGGCTGCCTTGTCGCAACATATAGCATAATCAGATACACAATAAAGTAGATTAATGCAGCTCCCAGATCTGTTGACAATACAAGGATCAGAACATGTGCTGCCGCTATCGCAGTCGTAACAACAACATTCTTAAATTCTGTCGATTTATTCAGGCTTGCTGCTACAAAAAATACAAACAGAATCTTAACAAACTCAGAAGGCTGCAGACTCACAGGTCCAATATTGAAACTCAGCTTTGCTCCTCCAAGTGTTGCTGCAAACAATGCAACGATGAGAAGTGCTGCTCCTCCAACTGCTGCATAGATATAAGTCCAGTTCTCCAGGAAAGTCATCTTCCGGATCAGAACCGGAACAATAAGACCAAAAACAATACCAACAACAACAAATACCAGCTGACGGATTGCAATTCCATAAGGAGACTTACTCTGTGCGGAAAGCCTTGTGATCATGATCATTCCCGCTGTGATCAACATACACATATTATTGACAACCAGTCTCGAAACATTCGGGTAGATCAGATTGTATAATAAGATGACTGCCATCACAATCACTGCCAGTGCACCATATATGAACATCATCCTCAGATCCTGCGTTGCAAAATACATTGCAATAAATGCAGTGATCTGTATCATAAATAGAAGTACATCCTGACGGATCAATACTTTGTTTTCCTCATCTTCATAACTTCTCGTAAAGATTGAAAAACAGGAAAAAGTATATGCCGCCATCAAGATGATGATAAGGTATTTTAATACCTGAATAATAATATTAGCCATATTTCACCTGCTTCAAATAATTCCTCTGTTGAAATGTCCTGTTGTAAAATCTGTATCTTCTTTTCCTCTGGCAACAGTTTTTTCATCTGTTAAGAAAAATGTATTCAGAACTGTTTCTGTCTGTTCTTTATCCTCCAGAGTAAACTGGATACGGCGCATCTTTGGATACAATTCATTCACTCTGTCCCATTCCTGTCTTAGATTGATCGGATTTTCCGTATAAATCACATTATAACAGAGATCACAATAGTTACGCGCAAAGAATTTTTCGTCTCTTCTGTCTTGAAGCACTCGTACTCCCGGTTTCTTAGAACAGCCTGAAGTTGTTCTCTCAATACACTGTGCAGATACCATAACCGGAATTCTTCCGTAAACAAGAAGTTCACCGTCTCTGATATCAAGTTCTCTTAGTTCTCTGCTGTTAAGCTCCAACGGAGCTGTAAAATCCTCAACTTTTTGCTGCTTCCAAAATTCTTTGCCATACTGATTAAAGATATATAGATTATGGTCTAATATAATCTTTTTGTCAAATCCTCTTTCTTTTAAGAAAAAGAAAGCTTCAAAATTTCGAATAACAACGCCGTCAATTGGCAATTGATTAAAGTTTTCAAATTGTCTTCCAAACCATTCCTGCGCATTCTCTCTGAAAATATGTGGAAATACCAGATACAATTCAACTCCGCTTTTTCTCCAAAAATCAATCCTGTCTCTGACGTGTGTGTCTGAAAAATCTGTGCCAAATAACCGGAAATCTAATGCAATCCGGCCAATTTTGTGAATGTTCTGTCTATAAGGTTCGTCTTTTTGATTCAGAAAACTGAACACGACCTCTAACTGTTCCTCTGTTTCAATAAACACAGAATATCTGTTCAGATTTCCATTTCCTGTCTCTTCTTTAAATGTTTCTACCTGTGTCGTTGAAGGATTGCATTCCCTGTAAAAAGCAGTTGCGATCTCTCTTCTCAATCCATCCAGTGCTGCTCTTCTTAAACTATTCAGCTGCTGCATCGGAAGAAATGCATCCTGATCCATAGATATTTCCAGATCTTTCAGGAAAAATAGCGTACCGCCTGTCTTCGCAAGCTGTGTGCGAATTCTCTCTTCCTCCAATGGGCGCTTCTGTGCACGTTCAACTGCATGTTCTATATATGCTGTATAAGAAAATTCCCTGCAGCAGACCGTAAAAGATGCCGGATATCCAACCTGAAGGCTCAAAAATCCATAAATCTCCTCCTGCCGGTCTTCTTTCCTGTATTTCTGATCCAGACTCTCAATCAGTTCTTCATTTCGGATTCTTCTAAAAACAAAGCCTTCTTTGAAACGCATCCCCTTCGGCACAAGAAAACGTAACTTTTCTCCCTTTGTGATCTTCTTGCCAAGTGTATAATTATCTTTCCCGCTACCGATTTCAAGAACATCATGTGCATGCAGATCTGTCAAAGCCTGAGCTGTGACCTCACGTCCATTTTGCGACAGACATCTGGCTGCTGCTACTCCGGCATGATTCGGACGATCCAGTGCCAGCATTTCTCTTCCATTATGCTGCTTATAATATCCGGTATCTGAATCACCGCGATTATAAAGATCCATCAGGTTTTCGCGGTCTTCCGGTTTCACCGCATAACCACTTTTCCCCTTTTTTAAATATAAATCCACATATTTCCGATACATAGCTGTTACTGCTGCCACATATTCCGGTTTCTTCATGCGTCCTTCTATCTTAAATGAGTCAATCCCGGCTTCAACCAGTTCCGGAATTAATTCCAACGTACAGATATCCTTCAGGCTAAGAAAATATTTCTTCTGACCATCTACTGTATAAGGAAGTCTGCATGGCTGTGCACATTGACCACGATTTCCACTTCGGCCGCCGATCACACTACTCATCAGACACTGTCCGGAGTAACAATAGCAAAGTGCTCCATGAACAAAACACTCTACTTCAAGGTCCATTGTTTCATGAATCTGTCGAACTTCTTCCAATGAAAGCTCTCTTGCCGGGACAACTCTTGCCGCCCCCTGACTCTCTAAAAACTTCGCTCCTGCCGCACCAGTGATTGTCATCTGTGTACTCGCATGGATATCAAGATCCGGGAAATTGCTTCTGATAAATTGGAATACACCCGTATCCTGAACGATCACCGCATCCAAACCTTTCTCATATAATGGTGCCAGATAATCATACAGTTCTGCAATCTCATGATCTTTTAATAATGTATTTACTGTAAGATAAAACTTCTTCCCATAAATATGAGCACGCTCAACTGCTTCGATCAGCTCATCCTGTGTAAAATTGTTTGCATATGCTCTTGCTCCAAAACGTGCTCCTGCCGCATAAACGGCATCTGCACCTGCATTCATTGCTGCCTGAAAACATGCAAAGGATCCCGCCGGAGCCAGAATCTCCACCTGTCGGTCTTTTCTCATTCTTCTGTCATTATCCTTCTCTTTATTATTATGTTCACATAATTCGCGTAAACTACGAGAAACACGCTCCGCGAGTTTCTCAAGTTATCGCGACAGTCGCCAAGGTCTCGTGCAAGCACGGACTTTGGCTCGTTGTTCGCGTAAATGAAAAAGGCTGCCAAAGTGACAGCTTTTCTCATTTACCTTCTTCGGTTTTTCATCTCTGTCTCGAGCTTAACAATCTGCATCTGAAGGTCATTATTCTCTTCTTTCATCTTTGCAAGCTCTTTCTCAGCATTCTCAAGTTTGATCTGGGCTGAAATCAATTCATGCTTCAGATCATACATCTCTTTATCTTTGAGCTCGATATCGCTTTCCAGGGAATCTCCCTGTTTCTTTGCTTTAAAATAATCATCTGCAATATTAAGTGCAAGAAGGACATTCCTTGTGTCTGCACTCTGTTTTCTGTATCCTTCACTGTTCGTACATTCTGTGATTTTATGATTAAGATAGGAAGATACTTTCTGCAGATACTCTTCTCCTTCAAAGCCACTGAGAGTATAGACTTTTCCTCCGATTAATACTTCTGTAAAATGTTTTGCTGAACTCATAGCTTCCTCCTCGAGTTTCTGTTCTTCTATTATAGACTATTTATCCTCAAAAACCAACTATTTTTTCAGAATTTCTATACTTCTCTCGGAATTCCAAGATGTTGGTAAGCTAATTCTGTTACAACACGACCTCTTGGAGTCCTCTGAATGAATCCATTTTTCAACAAATACGGTTCGTAAACATCTTCTAATGTGCCTGCATCTTCTGAAATCGATGCGGCAAGTGTCTCAAGTCCTACCGGTCCTCCCTGGAACTTCTCAATCATTGTGATCAGAATGTTACGATCAATATGATCTAATCCGAATTTATCCACGTCAAGAAGATCCAATGCATAATTTGCTACTTCTTTTGTAATCACACCATCATATTTAACCTGTGCAAAGTCACGCACTCTTTTCAGCAGACGGTTCGCAAGTCGCGGTGTTCCCCTTGATCTTCTGGCAAGTTCCATAGCACCTTCTTCTTCAATCTCTACACCTAGAACATGTGCAGAACGCAGAATGATTGTCTTCAACTCTTCTTCATTATATAACTCCAAATGATGCACTACACCAAAACGGTCTCTGAGCGGTGCTGTAAGCATTCCTGCTCTTGTTGTTGCCCCAACCAGTGTAAATTTGGGAAGATTCAGACGAACAGACCTTGCTCCCGGTCCCTTTCCGATCATAATGTCGATCGCATAATCTTCCATTGCCGGGTAAAGCACTTCTTCCACCTGACGGTTAAGTCTGTGAATCTCATCCACGAATAATACGTCATGTTCCTGCAGACCATTCAGAATAGCAGCCATCTCGCCTGGTTTCTCTATTGCCGGTCCGGAAGTAATCTTCATATTTACACCCATCTCATTCGCTATGATTCCTGCCAGTGTTGTCTTACCAAGCCCCGGCGGTCCGTAAAACAGCACATGATCCAGTGCTTCACCCCTTGCTTTCGCTGCTTCTATATAAATACTAAGTGTCTTCTTTGCTTTCTCCTGTCCGATATATTCTGATAAAAGCTGCGGCCTTAACTGTCCCTCTATCTTACTGTCTTCTTCCAGATTCTCTGTCGTTATAATTCTCTTCGCCATAACCGACCTCTCATTTCATAACTCTTTACTTCAAATTTTGTAACTGTTCAGAGCAGATTCTTTAACGCTTCTCTCAAAAGATCTTCTACACTCGCACAATCAGCAGATACCTTCTTCACTGCACGTAAACTCTCTGCACTTCCATAACCAAGTGCTGTCAGCGCCTGTACCGCTTCCGCCTGCATTCCGGTATCTGTCGCCTCAATTTCTTTTGACTGTTCACTGCCATGTGCTGCCTGTTCCAGAACATCCTCAATGCTCATCTTATCTTTCAACTCCAGAATCAGCTTTTCCGCGGTCTTCTTCCCAATTCCAGGAGCTGATGAAATTGTTTTTACATCTCCGGCCAACACGGCAAAACGAAGTTCATCCGGAGAAAGGCAGGAAAGAATATTCAACCCGGCTTTCGGTCCGATCCCGCTGACACCGATCAACAGTCTGAAAACCTGAAGATCTTCGCCTGTTAGAAATCCATATAATTGCATTGCATCCTCACGCACGTTGAGATATGTATGAATTTTCACTTCTTCCCCAACTGCCGGAAGCATGGATAATGTCTGCTGCGACATATAAATTCCGTATCCGATTCCACCCGCTTCCACAATCGCTTTCTGCTCCTGGACTGCTGCCAGTTCACCTCTAATATATGATATCATCTTCCTCTATCCCTTTCCCGCTGCACCAAAACCGCAACGCTTCCATAATAATTATACCAGAGAAATTCCCTGGATCCTTTTTAAAACTTCTTTTGCCACAAGTCCGATCAGCAGCCCGGTCACTTCTCCTGCCACTAACAAAACCGGCAGATAATACCCCACCTGATATGTCTGTACGACAACCATCGCAACAAAAAGCTGCCCGATATTATGCGCCGTACCTCCACCAATGCTGACTCCGGCAACACTGAACCAGCCTGATCTCTTAAGGAGGACCATAACAAGAAAACTCAAAAGTCCTCCTGCTAAACTATACAGAATACCAAACAGATTTCCGAACATGAAGCCCGATAAAATAATCCTTGTCACGGAAAGTGCCAGTGCCTCTCTTATCCCCATCTTGTACAGAACAAGAACTGTCATAAGATTCGCCAGACCAAGTTTTGCTCCCGGTATTCCGAAATTAATCGGAATCAAAAGTTCCACATAGCTAAAAATCAATGCCAATGCTGTAAATACGCCAAATATCGCTACTTTTCTACCGTGCAATCTCATCCACCTCCGGTTCCTCTCCGCCACGGATCGTTACTATAGTCTGATTCGGCAGGCAGATTATACTTTCCTCATCTCTTGAAATTGCTCTGTGGTTTACACAAATCTGATCCGGACAGTCAGCATCTTCCATACGAACCTTTCTGTCCTTTATGAGTACTTTGTTCTTATCATTTACATCAATTTCCTGATCCTGTTCCAAGCGGTATCTTCCATACAACTCGCCATTTACCTGAATCTCTACTTCACTGTATTCATCTGTAGTTTTTAAGAGCTGTAAACCAAACGTTAAAACAGCTATAAAAAAAATAGCTGCTGCAAATATCCAGTCATTCTTCTTCATTCCGCACCATCTTTCTTCCATAATGGTTTTGCTAATTCATCATAGCACAACCATATTTTGAATGCAACCACATGTTCGATTGTATTTTTATTCAAACCTCGTTATAATAAACACATCATTCATTTATATTAAGAACGGAGATTTTATGAAACACAAAAAAATACTGGCTTGTTTCCTTACATTTTCTTTTCTGCTGACCGGATGTTCCACAAAAGATCAGTCACAGTCGCTTTCTATGACAGGAACCTATTTCGACACCGTTGTTAAGATTGAAGTCTGGGGAGCAGATTCTAAGATCATGGATGGCTG
>OLPN01003558.1_pt1 | contig 10748 bp, 6 predicted proteins | sample 1672601 | NCBI WGS metagenome assembly OLPN01 (sample SAMEA3136704, study PRJEB25190) | human gut metagenome | reverse complement strand
TAGGATATATTTTGCAATACTAAGTTCCAGTTTTTGGGTGAATGGACTGGAATTTAATTTTCCAATTCACCAATATCAGTCGTACATATGCAACCATCGTATACCGAAACGGAGCATTTGCAATCGTTGATAACAATGCAACAAACGGAACAAACGTTAACGGTGTTGCAGTACCGGCCGGAAAAGAAAGAGCTCTGACAGGAAATGAAACCATTCGTCTGGCAGATGAAGAATTTCTGTTTCGTGCATAAAACTGAATAATATATGGGAGGTATGAGGATGATTTATAAAATAGCAGCTCACAGCGATGTGGGTATTGTGAAGAAAATAAATCAGGACTCAGTACTCGTGAAAATCGCACAGACAAACCATGATAAGGTTTGTCTGTGTGTCGTGTGTGACGGAATGGGCGGTCTGGCTGATGGTGAGTTGGCCAGTGCGACAGTGATCCGGGAGTTCGATCAGTGGTTTATCAATAAACTTCCCGGACTGCTGGAAACACCGGAATTTCCAATGGATGAACTTCGTGTACAGTGGGACGACCTGGTAATGCGGCAGAACAAGAAACTGGCAAAGTATGCATCCGGAATAGGAACACGCATGGGTACAACAGTCGTAGCTTTTCTGGTTGTGGATGACAAATATTACATCATGAACATCGGCGACTCGAGAGCTTACATGGTTTCCGATGCCATCTATCAGTTGACGAAGGATCAGACTTATGTGCAGTACGAGATGGATCTGGGACATCTGACCTGGGAACAGGCACAGACCCATCCACAGAGAAATGTACTGCTCCAGTGTGTAGGAGCATCGGATGAGATCCACCCGGATTATTTTGTGGGAGATGCCAATCCGGACACCACCTTTATTCTCTGCTCCGATGGATTCCGCCATGTGATCTCGCCGGATGAGATCTATGAGAAGTTTCGTCCGGAACTTCTGGAGAACGAAGATATTATGCTTCAGAATATCGTCTCACTGGTGGAACTGAACAAATCCAGAAAAGAAGTGGATAACATATCGGCAGCTGTTATCCGGACATGTCGGGAGGGATAAGCATGCTGCAGATAGGTTCTTATGTAGACGGAAAATACAAAGTATTAAATAAGATCGGCCAGGGCGGTATGAGTGTCGTCTACCTGGCATTGAATGAAAAAGCAAATAAAACATGGGCCATCAAAGAGGTCCGAAAAGATGGACAGCAGGATTTTACCACAGTCAAACAGGGGCTGATCGCTGAGACCAATATCCTGAAAGAACTGAATCACAAATACCTGCCAAGTATCATCGATGTGATCGACGACGGGGATTCCTTCCTGATCGTTATGGATTATATCCAGGGAAAATCACTGGATAAGATCTTGAAAGGAAGTATGGAAAAAGAAGGGCTTCCCATCGCACTGGACGATGTGATCGCCTGGGGCAAACAGCTGTGTGAAGTGTTCTACTACCTTCATACCAGACCGAATCCCATTATTTATCGAGATATGAAACCGGGCAATGTCATGCTGAAGCCGGACGGAGAGATCTCCCTGATCGACTTTGGTACCGCCCGTACCTTTAAACAGGGGAACAAAGAGGATACCACATGTCTGGGAACACCCGGATATGCGTCACCGGAACAGTACGGAGGAAACGGACAGTCCACACCCCGAAGTGATATTTACTGTCTGGGAGCTACCCTCCATCATCTGATCACCGGAAGAAATCCTTCCCCTACACCATTTAACTTTCCGAAGATTACACAGTGCCGGCCGAGTCTGGTAGATGAGATCCCGAGAGAGGATATGAATAAGTTGCTTGGTCTGGAGATGATCATTGATCGTTGTACACAGTATGAACCGGAGAATCGATATGAATCCTGTCTGGAAATGCTGTACGATCTGGAGCATATTGAGGAACTGAGTCTTCCATATCGAAAGAAATTAAGAAATAAGCTGCTTGGCTTTGGCGTCAGCGCAGCTGTAGCTGTCCTGTGCGGCGGTATTTCCCTGGGATGTATGCTGATGGAAAATAAAACAGAGCAAAGCGGTTATGATTATTATGTAGACCAGGCAGAGAAGAGTGACGGAACTGCCAAAGTCAATTATGCGAAAAAAGCAGTTGCCATCGACCCGGGCAAGGAAGAGGCCTATCTGGTTTATCTGGATGCCCTGCGAAACGATGAGGACGGCTTCTCCGGTCAGGACAGTCAGGATTTCAAGGCTCTACTGCAGCAGACGGCAGGAAGACAGACCTACGAAGAGGTGCTGGAAGATAATCTGGACGGTTACACGGAACTGGCCTATGAGCTGGGGATGGCTTACTACTTCCCGAGTGGTGCCGGAAAACCGGTAGGAGATAAAGAACTTGCTAAAAAATGGTTCGGTATCGTAGCACAGGCTGTATTATCCGATGAGCAGCTGAAAGCATTCGGTTTGGATTCCACAGAAAAATTATCTGCGGACAAGATCCAGGAATATGATATCGACACCAATCTGGTGGAAACCTTCTTGAGTATCTGTAGTTATTACGGAAAAGTGGGTCAGGAAGATACCGTAACCGGTGAGATCAAATATTCCTACTCGGATTTCTGGGTAGAATTAAACGGTCTGGTAGGCGGACTTCCGGAAACTATCAGTACAGAAAGCCGGGAGCGTCTGACACAGCTTCGACTGCTGAACGATGTATCTTATCAGCTGTATGAAAATGCAAAACAGTTCGTATCAGATGCCGGTGTGGACAAAGCAACCTTCCAGGGTGCCCTGGCAGCCATCGAGACAAGAGTCTCCGGTGCTGATACCGGTTCCAACCAGACGGCACAGCGGATCCGTGATAATACGATAACAACCGTGGATAATACAAAGAAACTGGTGGAATCTCTGTATGCACAGAATTCTGATGCCGTGAAGAGCGGAGGTGATCAGTAATGGGGCAGACACAAAATATTGAACAGCAGATCCAGCTTCTGAGCAATCTGCAGCTGGGATTTGGGATTGCTGCATTGCTGTTCCTTGCACTGGCGATATTCCTTTTCTTCTATCTGCATATCCCACAGGTATTTAATGAATACCGGGGAAAGAGTGCTCAGAAAGCCATGGAAGAGATGGCAGCCAACAGCAGCGACTCCGGACGTATCGTTTCTATGGATAAAAAGTCCAAAAACAAGAAAAAAGGAACCGGACAGCTGGTACAGAGACGTCACTATACAGACAATCTTACCGATGATCTCAGCGGTCGGATGAGCCAGGAATTTGGCGAACCAACCGGTCAGATGAATCTGAATATGGCAAATAGTTCCGAAGCCAATGGCATGATGCAGGAACCAGCAGCCAACGGATCGGAAGCCACAGATGTGCTGGATGCAGCCATGATGAGTGGAGCCGAGGCTACAGACGTGCTGGAACCGTCCATGATGGCAGGGTCGGAAGCTACAGATGTACTGGATCCGTCCATGATCGCCAACCCGGTACAGGAAAGACAGCATGTATCTACACCGGAACAGGAAGGAACCATGGTTCTGGATCCGAACATGCTGCAGCATTCCAACAGTACCTTTGAGATAGAAAGAAGTATCATCCTGATACATACGGAGAAGGTGATCTGATGAATAAGAGAAAAACAGCAAGGATATTTAATGATCTGTCGATGGCTTTCTTCCTTATATCATCTACAGTGGTCGCATTTCTTCCGATAGCTGACAGAGAAAAACACCCGGCAATAGCAGTATTTGCCGGGGGTATCTTCTGGGTAGGATTGTTGTGGGGGATTTTCCTCTACATCCTCAGCTGTCAGAAAATAAGAAATCTGAAAAGCTATCAAAATTATCGCTCGGTGGAGCGTATCGGTGCACTTGCACCCGGATCCACCAAAGAAGGATTGATTGCAGATCTTGCATTCATCCCGGGATTCCTGGTGATCATACTCGGAACCTACGTGTTCAACATACCGGATCCCGTCATGTTAGTTTGTATGTGGATAACCATGGTATCCTTTTACGGACACTTCGTCCTGAACGGAAGGGTATACAAGTTTTTGCATAAAAGAAAAGTTATAAGATACCGAAAGGTAAAAGAGGAATCAGCCGAGAAAAATACTCAGCTGAAGGAAGGAGTCTGAGGATATGAAGCAAAAAACAAAGAGAATCCTGGCGTTCGCCATGGCCGTTGTCTTCGCATTGTCAACCTGCGTAACCTCCAGTCCATACACCGTTATGGCCACGGAAGCAGGAGAAACGATCGCACCTCTTGCAGAAGAGGGAAGCGGTAGTGGAGAAGTCACTCCGGGTACAACAGAAACAGGAACACCTGGAGGAAGCGGTGAAGGAAGCACGGTAATACCTTCTGGTACACCATCTGAGCCGACTACACCACCGGCAGCAGAAACAAAATATCTGAGTGTAAAGGTTGTTTTGGGCACGGATGCTGGAACCATTGGCGGAGTAGAATTAGGAAATATAAGTTTCACTCTGTCAAATGGTGAAAAAGAAGTAGCTTGTACTGTGGATCCAAAATCATCCACAACTACAGGGATGGAATATGCTACTGGTAAAACCTATAGCATAAAAGAAGGTAGCATTAGCGACAATTCTGGAATGTATACGCTCGGGAATATTACATCTACATTAGAAGATGTGGATTCAGAAAATCCAACATTGGTTTTAAAGATCGGAAATTTGACTCCGAAAGGTGGAACAATCTCAGGGGATGATAGTATCAAGGCGTTGTCTGAAGTGAAGTACACTTTGGATGGAAATTGGAGCGACAAGGTGGATCGATGGGTAATCGAAGGCAGCAACGCTGCAAAGGCTACTGTTGATGCTACTGGTGTTGTTTCTGTAAAAGTAGGTGGACAAAGTTTTAGTCTGGTAGCATATTGTGGAAATTATCTGCTGGCAAGAAAAAATAATATTACGGTAGAAAAAAATGTAACAAGTTTGAGTGTGACTACAAGTAAATCTCCAGAATCCTGGAAAAAACTATGGGATATAACCATAAAACTTGTAGATGCAGCAACACAAGCCGGAATCCGAGGTGAAAAAGTACGGTATACGGTTGAAGGAAAACCATATACCGGTACGACAGATGCGAATGGTGAAATTAAGAACAGTTTTAGAGAAAATAAACATCATAAGGATACAATTAAAGTAACAGCTGATTTTGATGGTGATGCAGTATATAAAGCAAGCGGCAATAGTATCGGTTATCAGACTGAAAAACAGATGGGTACACTTTCTTTTGACAAGAAATATACGGAAGAAAATCCGCTGGAACTGGTATATGGAACAGCAGATATCGTAAAGAAACTTACTTTGGAAGATGAAGAAGGAAATGTACTGGATGGCGATGACGATACAGTTCTAACATTAGATGTAACACCAGAAAATAATTCCAGTGTTGGAGTGAACAGGTCGGATGACAAGAAAGAAATCACTTTCCATGCAAAAAATGTATCGATCAAACCAGTTTTAGTAACTGTAACTGTAGAAACGGAAAATTACAAATTCCGAACAGAAATTTATGTAAAAGTAAATCCATATGAACTGACCCTCGACAAGACAGTTTCTGTAGCAGGAACCGATAAGACAACGTATGACAACACAAAAATCTACGATGCAACAAGCGCAGTAGATGTAAAGGCTACTCTGAAAGGTGACGATACTTTAATAGAGGCTGCACAACAGGAAGTAACGGATAATTTCAAAGATATTATCTTTAAAGGTTATGACAGCGGAATTACCAATGTAAAAGGTGAGGAAGAAGAACAGAGCTTTACTTTCGCACCGACAGACTTTACACAGTGCTCGTCACTGGAAGGCAAAGATGCAATTAAAAATAATTACGTCATCAAAAAAAGTGAGAAAACAGAAGCATCTGTAACCATTCAGAAACGAGCACTGAAACTCACAGTGGCTAATACAGAACGTCCATACAGAAGTCTGGAATATACCGCCGATCTGAGTACATTAGTTTCCGTAAATGATCCAGCGGGTGATACAGGTTTTGCGGGAACAGAGACGATAGAAAATCTGGAAGGATTTACCTATCCGACCGTAGTGGATACTACTGCAGAAGGTCTTACCGCAGAGAATGTAAAAGCAAACGATAAAGCAACCTGTGATATACATACAGATGTGCTGACCCTGGATGCCAAAACCGGTGATCCAACAGCAAACTACAAATTTGATTTTGACAATTATACACATGGAACACTGACAGTGACAAAAGAAAATGTCACGGACGCAACAGACTATGTAACAATTAACAATGCTTCCAGTATTCACGCTTATGAGAATGAAAAACATGATCGTTACTATGGAAAAGAAACAACGATCAAGTTTGCACTGGAAGGAAATTACAACAGAATCTATCTGAAAAACGGAACAGATATCACAGATAGTGGTTTAAATGAAAAAGAAGTGCCGGAAGCAGGTACAGTTGTAACAGAAAAAATCTATCTTGCTAATGTAGATACCAGTACCGTTGACGGCGTGGAAACAACAAAATATGCTACCAATCCATTTGAGATCAGTTTCAAATATGATCCGAATGCACCACAGTGCAGTGAGATCAGCTTTGGAAAAGACAATAAAGTAGCAGATAAACTTGCAGACATTATTACTTTTGGCGTGTATGACAACAAGAAGATCGAAGCAAAAGTAGCATTTGCTGATGCATTATCAGGTGTAAAAGGCTGGTCTTATTATGTAGCCAATATAGACAAAGATACAGCATTCAAAGATCTGCTGACAAATTATGATTATGCAGAACAGCTGGTAAATGAAAAATTCACAGCCGGCGATGATACGTATACCGTTCCGGTTGGTAAATTAAAAGGAGATCAGACACTGGAATCTAATAATTATATCGTTTTCGTTAAAGTTATCGACAATGTTGGAAACGGTATGATTTACGGATCGAACGGTGTGGTTCTGGAAAATATTCATGATATTGACATTGAATACAAAGAAATTGCAGCAGATACAACAACACAGCAGGGAATCGTAGATGGCAGAACCTACTATTCCGGTGATGCTAATCTGACACTGACCGCAAAAGAGAATGCCAGCGACAGTAAATTCTATTCCGGACTGGAAAAAATGCAGTACACCATTTCCAGATACTGGGGAGATGGAAAGAAAGAAGCAGAAGCAGAAGTAACGGAAAAGAATGCAAAAGGTTTCCCGAAAGATGTTACACTGAAAGAACTTCAGAACTACTGTACTATCGAAAAACTTTTGGAACTGAAAAATGATGCAGGAAAATCCCAGGTGATCACGGTATCTGCAAATGCAAATGACAATGCGGGAAATGAGATGGAAAACCGTGCAGACTATACGTTGGTTTTGGATTCTATCGCACCTGTGGTAGCATCCAGTTATGCACAGGTAAATAATGGTACCGCATTCTTAAACGGACATTATGCAAACAGTGATGTTACCTATTCTGTAAATGTTACAGAGCGTTTCCTGAACGAACTGAAAGTAATGGTAAATGGAATCGATTATACACTGGATGAGCTGCAGGCAGCAAAGGATGCTCTGGGAATTAAAGAGATCACTATGGATCCGGTCAATGATTTCGCAGAGACAAAAGACAGTACCGTATACAAATTCACTGTTGTATTCCACAGAGATGGTGAATACACCGTACAGACGAAAGTAGCAGATGCATCCGGAAACAAAGGTGAGGATCAGGCATTTTCATTTGTGATTGATACTGTAAGACCTGAGATGCAGGTTACTTATACTGCATATCGTCCGAACGGAACAAGCTTTGTTCTGGATCCGTCCCGGGGACGTGCTTATGCAAATGAAGAAGTAGCTTATGTAGCTGTAACAGCAGTGATCACAGAGAGAAACTTCGCTGAAGACAATACAAAAGATACATTCGATACAAACGATGCAAATGTTGCTTACACAGCAGTAAACAGCAAAGGAAAAGCAGTGAAAGTTGCAGATTATGACGCAGCGATCCGCGAAGAATGGACCAACAAAGGAAATGTCAGCACAGAAGACAACCGTTTTGTATATGAACTGTCTCTGTCGACTATCAGTGTAGATGCCAACTATGATTTCGCTTATGACTACACCGATCTGGCTGGTAACCCGATCAATGAAACCATCAAACAGGCAGTTACCCTTGACCGTGTAAAACCGGAAGGTACTGTAACAGTAGAAGATCTGGTGAACGGATCTGCTTCTGAGACATGGAACAAGTTCCTGAGTGCAATTACATTTGGACACTTTGGTAAGAACAGTGTAAGAGCTTCTATGACAAGTGATGATGAGACTGCAGGTGTGGCAGCTACTCAGTATCTGACCTCTGCAAAAGCACTGACAAGAAGCGAACTGGAAGCAAGAACCGGATGGACCGGTTACAGCAGCAAGATCAGCCTGGCAGCAAGCCAGAACCTGGTTGTATATGAAAAGATCACAGATAAAGCAGGAAATATCCAGTACATCAGTACTGACGGAATCATCGTTGATAATGTGGCACCGGTAGTGAAGATCACTCCTACCAATCCTGGATGGGGCAAAGGTGTATACAGTGCTACGGATAATCCTGGATATGACATCAGCGTTACCGATCCTGTTGTAAACGATGCATATGCAGGACTGAAGACAATTTCCTACACAATCACAAACGGAACCACAGGTTATGTAGAATCCGGAACACTGGCAAACCTGGAGAGAACATCTCACCTGCAGAGCTGGACCGGACATGTAACCATCAACCCGGATAACTTCTACTCCAACGATGTTCGTGTGAAAGTTACCGCAGATGACTGGTCCACCAACGATGCAACATCTGAAGAAATCAGTATCAAAGTGGATAACAAAGCCCCGATCGCAACATTCTCCTTCGATCAGAGCGATGTACACAACGGAAAATACTACAACAATGACAAAACTCTGACAATCACAGTAGACGAGCGTAACTTTGATGAAAGTTACCAGCCACAGGTTACATCTACAGCAGGCGGCGGATACAGCATCAGCGGATGGTCTCACAACGGAGAGATCCATACAGCCACTGTAACTTTCAGCGGTGACAGTGATTACACTGTAACTTATGACTGCTTCGACCTGGCAGGCAACAAGTCCAATACTGAGAAACTGGATGAGTTCACAGTTGATAAGACAAAACCTGTGATCCAGGTTTCTTATGACAACAACAGTGCATTGAACAACAACTATTACAAAGAAGCAAGAACAGCAACCATCACCATCACCGAGCATAACTTCAGTCCTGGTGAAGTGACAGTTACAACAACAGCACAGCTGGATGGTGCAGCAGCTTCCGTACCTGGCGTAAGCGGATGGTCAGGATCCGGGGATACACATGTGGCAACCGTTTCTTACTCTGCAGATGCAGATTATACATTTACCATCAGTGCAACAGACCTGGCAAGCAATGTATCCGATCCATATGCAACAGAAAGCTTTACCGTTGACCAGACAAAACCAACAGTAGAGATTACCAATATCGAAGATCGTTCCGCAAATAACGGAGAAGTAGCTCCTGTTATCACACTGAACGATATCAACTTCGACAGCGGCAAGACAGTTGTGCACCTGACCGGAGCCAACAAGGGAGAAGTAGATACCACAGGTATGTACACTTCCACAGCAAGCAATAAAGATCAGACACTTACTTTCTACAACTTCAAAGAAAATATGGATGATATCTATACTCTGACTGCTGAGACAACTGACAAAGCAGGAAATCAGTATAGCACATCCAAGATCTTTTCTGTAAACCGTGACGGTTCTACTTATCTGTATGACGATTATACAGAAGAACTGATCAAGAATGGTTACACCAACGATCCGAAGAATCTGGTAGTATCCGAGATCAACGTAGATACCCTGACCTTCTGGGAACTGATGGTATCCGAGAACGGAACACAGAAGACTCTGGAACAGAACAAAGACTTTGAAGTAAGTGAGTCCGGAAGCGATGTAAGCTGGAAAGAATACAAGTACACCATCAACGCATCCAACTTCGAAAATGAAGGAGACTACAACGTTTCCATCTATTCCGAAGACCGTGCAACCAACGTAACAACCAACACAGCTAAGTCCAAAGACATCCTCTTTGCAGTGGATAAGACTTCACCGGTTATCTCCCTGGCTAACATCGAAGACGGTGGAAGATACAAAGTAGAAAGCCAGAAATTCACAGCAAACGTAGATGATAACATGGCTCTGGATAAAGTTGAGTATTACGTAGACGATGAGCTGAAACAGACCTTCGATGCAGACGAAGTATCTGCAAACGGCGGTTCTCTGGAACTGAGTGTGGATTCTTCCAACACATTCCGGAATGTATCTGTAAAAGCTTATGACAAAGCAAACAACGAAGCAACAACCGCAAGCGTAGACGTCCTGGTATCTGCAAATACATGGGTACAGTTCTACAACAATAAACCGGCATTCTACGGTACGATTGGAGGCGGTGTGGCAGCAGTGGCAGCTGCAGTAGCCGCAGGCGTACACTTCAGTGGCGCAGCCGCAGGAACAGCAGCCGTAGCAGGAAAAACAGCTGCAGGCGCAGGTATCTTCCTTGCAGGTAAGAAAAGAAAAAAGATGAAGAGTAAATAAGAGAAAATCATAACTGCGAAGAAACTGAGCAGTTATCGATAATCTCTATAAAAGTGTTTATTCTCTGACCGGATGTGTTCAGTACCTTCCCGGTCACAGACCAAAATGTTACTGTTCACTCCGTGCCCAGCAACACGCTGCGCGATGCACAGAATTTATG
>OLPN01003554.1_pt1 | contig 10756 bp, 6 predicted proteins | sample 1672601 | NCBI WGS metagenome assembly OLPN01 (sample SAMEA3136704, study PRJEB25190) | human gut metagenome | reverse complement strand
CAGACCCGACTATGTATTCGTAGCCCCCGACGATCCGCTGGTTATGGGTATGGTGGACAAGCTTAACGCAGAGGGCTTCAAGACCTTCGGACCCAGAGCAAATGCCGCTATTCTTGAGGGCAGTAAGGTTTTCTCAAAGGCTCTGATGAAGAAGTACAACATTCCCACTGCGGCTTACGAAACCTTCACGGACGCAGACGAGGCTATAGCATATATCAAAAAGCAGAACAGCTTCCCTGCCGTTATCAAGTGTGACGGTCTTGCACTCGGCAAGGGCGTTATAATCGCAAAGAACGAGCAGGAAGCAGAAAACGCAGTACGTTCAATGCTCCTTGACGGAAAATTCGGCAAATCCGGCAGTGAAATAGTTGTCGAGGAATTTATGACAGGCCCCGAGGTAACCGTTCTTGCGTTCACAGACGGCAAGACAGTAAAGCCTATGATAAGCTCTATGGATCATAAGCGTGCTTATGACAATGATGAGGGTCTTAACACGGGCGGAATGGGTACGATTGCTCCAAACCCCCTCTACACCCCCGATAAACAGCAGGAATGTATGGAAAAGATATTCCTGCCTACTATAAAGGCTATGGCAGCTGAGGGCAGACCGTTCAAGGGTTGCCTTTACTTCGGTCTTATGCTGACCCCGAACGGTGCAAAGGTGATTGAATACAACTGCCGCTTCGGTGATCCCGAAACACAGGTGGTTCTCCCTTTGCTTGAAACGGATATTATGGATATAATCGAAGCTGTCTGGGAAGAAAAGCTCGATACGCTTGACATCAAGTGGAGCGATAAATCATGCGCCTGCGTTGTAATGGCAAGCGGCGGCTACCCCGAAAAGTACGAAACAGGCAAGGTGATAAGCGGACTTGACGAAAACGGTCAGTGCGAGGGTGCATTCGTTTACCACGCAGGCACAAAGCTGGAGGACGGAAAGTTCCTTACGGCAGGAGGACGTGTTCTCGGCATTACCGCTTACGGCGATACATTAAAGGAAGCACTCGACACAGCTTATAAGGCAGTGGATACGATCAGCTTTGAAAAGGCACATTACCGCCACGATATAGGAAAAAAAGCTCTTTCCGCTTTAAAATAATTCCCGAAAACACTTGCATTTCATTTCCTTTTATGTTATAATAGCATTTGCGTGTTAGAATAATTTTGGGTTTGTACGATAAACAGATCTCGGACATACCCGTATTCCTATAAGGAGGACATATAAATGGGAATATTAGAAATAATCAGTGCTATTGTTCTGATTGTTGCCTGTGTTTTCATAGTACTCGTGGTACTTATGCAGGATACAAAGCAGGGTATGTCGCAGACGATCACAGGCGGTAGTGCAGACAACTATTATCAGAGAAATTCAGGCCGTTCAAACGAGGCTAAGCTGAACAGACTTACAAAGATTGCCGCAGTGATTTTCTTTGTTGTGGCTCTCGTTGTTAACTTCATCGTTATGTACAGCGGTAACTTCAACAAGTCGAATAATTCTTCGACAACAAGCTCCGCAACATCATCTGTAACATCTTCCGTTACAAGTGACGATTCGTCAGCTTCATCGGCATCTTCCGATGCTTCATCGACAGATTCTTCCGCTTCTTCATCTGACGCTTCTTCTGCTGATTCCTCAGTAGCCGAGTCTTCATCTGAAACAAGCACAGAAACATCTGCAGAATAATTAATGCTTTTAAAAGCTGTCGCACTGCGGCAGCTTTTTTTGTATATGCCTGATTGTTCCGGCAACGTTCACCGGATATAAGTAAATGCTGAGCTGTTGAAAAAAACGCCCTGTTATGGTACAATATAATCAATGATTATTAAAGGCAACACCGCATAATTAACGGCTTTCGCCTTTGCCGCACGCTTGCTTGCATATTTTCCGCCATCTTGCGCAAATTTTGCTTGACAGGCGCCAGCCTGCCCGCACTCAATTTATACAATCTGACGAAAAATCTGACTGCGCAATCGCACGACAATAATTATGCGGTATTGCCTAAGATAAAACACCGGAGGACAAATTATGGGACTGTTGGAATTATTTCTGATCGCTGTGGGGCTTTCTATGGATGCATTTGCGGTGAGCGTCTGTAAGGGGCTGTCCGAGCGACAGCTTAAAGCTAAGCATTATCTGACAATAGGCGCTTGGTTCGGCGGTTTTCAGGCATTGATGCCTGCTGTGGGTTATCTTCTCGGCTCGACCTTTGAGCAATATATCACAGCCGTTGACCACTGGATAGCATTCGTGCTGCTGTGCTTTATCGGAGGAAATATGATAAGAGAAGCGCTTTCAAAGGACGAGGAAAAACTCGATGCATCATTCAGCTTCAAGACAATGCTGCTGCTTGCGATAGCGACAAGCATAGATGCACTTGCGGTCGGCATAACCTTTGCGCTTCTTCCCGATGTAAATATAGCTGCGGCCGTCCTGTTCATCGGAGCAACAACTTTTATCCTGTCAGCGACAGGTCTGAAGGTCGGAAATGTATTCGGCACAAAGTACAAGTCGAAAGCGGAGCTTGCAGGGGGCATCATACTGATACTTATCGGTACTAAAATCCTGCTGGAGCATTTAGGGGTTATTAATTTCTAAGTGAGCATCACATAACAAAAAGAGCAATCGTGTGACAGCGACTGCTCTTTTATATTATTGCGTATTATCAATCAAGGAAATATGTAGCTTCCATATCGGCTGTGCTGAGAGCAAACGCAAGAGGAAACATTCCGAATGCCTTTCCCACGTTGTTTGCGTTTTCTTCGCCCGAAAATCCCATATGATAGCGTATAGCGAAGGCTTCCTCACGGGTAAGACGCATAAAGCCCGTTATCATATAAACAGACTTCTCGCCGTGACCGTAAGGCAATCCGTCATCGAAGAAGAATGTCGGCACCTTTTCCCACTGACCCGTTTCTTCGTTCTTCACGTTTCTTGTGCCTCTTGTGTAGACATTGACCTTGCATATATCATGAAGTAAAGCGCATACAGCTATCGTTTCATCACTTGCATTGAGATTATACAGCTCACGGACACGATCTCTTTCAAGATAAGCCTTGAAGCATTTATAAACGTTCAGAGAATGCTGTGCAAGTCCTCCGTCATATGCACCGTGAAAACGTGTGCTTGCGGGGGCTGTAAAGAAATCGCTCTTGTTTATAAGATAGTCGAGCAGTTTATCCGAGCCTTCTCTTTTAACGCAATTTCTGTAAATATCTATTATCTGCTGTTTGTTATTTTCGATCTGCTCGGGTGTGAGTACCTTTGTTTCGTTGTTCTGCGTCATTGCAAAACCTCCTTTTCATATAAAGTCAAATAAAAGCCCCGCAATGCAGGGCTTCAATATTTTTATGCTTAATCTCCGAGTGCGATATTTTCAGGGAAGATGTTGGCGCTTTCATCCTTTGAAAGATAAGTCGTGGTAACAAAGCCGTTAATCACCGCACCGTCGGAAATTGCGATTGAGCCTGCCTTTATATCACCGATTATGACAGAATCCCTGTCAAGCATTATCTTGCCTGAAATCTCGATATTACCCTTTATCTTACCGTTGAGCTGTGCCACCTGTGATGAAAGGTCGCCTATCAGCATCGAATCGTTAGCCATTACAGCCTGTCCTTTAAGACGTACATTACCCTGTACAGCCGAATTTTTCATGCTGATATTGTCACAGGTAAGGTCGCCTACAACCTTGCCGTTTATAGTGATATTCTTGGTCGTTTCAACGTTGCCCTTAATATTGCCGTCAATCTTCATATCTGCAAACGAGCGCACATTACCGTCTATCATAGTGTTTTTGGATATAACGGTCATTTCCTGCGAATTATCAGCCCTCATACCACTCATAAAAGGATTGTTGCCGCCATTGTCCGAACCGCTCTGCGCAAATCCGTTCCGGCCGCCTGTGAATCCGTTGTTCTGAGGTGTCTGCGTAAAAGCATCACTGCGTACATTCTGATCAAACGAGTTGCTCTGAGTGTATTGTTCATTCATATCACGGGCTATTCTCTGAGAAAAATCCTGTGCCTGCTCCTGCTGTGCAAAGCCGTTGCCCGCTGTTTCGGGGTTCACGCTCTGCTGTGCCTGCTGTTCGGACTGTTCGTTCTCGGACGGCTGAGTATTCTGTACGGGCTGTACAGGTTCTGTCGGCTGTGCGTCGGCAGTATCATTCATGTATGAGGCAACGTCCCTGACCTCTTTACGAGCGTCAGACGGTCTGGGATTCGTCAGCTCCTTCATAGCCTGTGTGAAATTATCCTTGATTCCCATTGTTATCCCTTTCTTGAAATCAGAATTTAAAATTGAACCGGCTTTATCTTCTGAGAAAGACTGCCGAATTTATAGCCTTTGTTTTTAAGTGCCTTGATTATATCCTCTATCACAAGCACCGTATTATCACGGTCGCCTGTATTATGGAAAAGTATCACGGGCGAGGAAAATTCCTCAGCGTCTTTTAAAACGTTTGTGTACAGTGTTGTCCAGCCGTAACCCTGCCAGTCGTTGCTGTCCACGTTCCAGTCGAAATATGTAAAACCTCTGCGATCCATCTCTGCGATAATATCATCACGGGTCTTTTCGTTATAATCGTTCACACTGCCGCCGGGAAATCTGTAAATGTCGGGTGCTTTGCCCGTAGCCTCAAGGACTATCTCATACGCTTCGTTGAAATCTTCGAGAAATGCGTCAACAGATGCGTATATCTTTTCGTAATCGTGAGATGCGGAATGTATTCCTATCGTGTGTCCCGCATTGATTATTTCTCTCAGTAATGAATAGCAATACTCTGTTCTTTCGGGAACTACAAAGAAAGTAGCCTTGACGTTTTCCTGTCTCAGATAATAAAGCAGATTTTCCGTAAGTACCGAAGGACCGTCGTCAAATGTAAGATAAACGGTGTTTTCGCTATTTTCATATTCGCCGTCATATTTATCTGCATACAGCGTCGGGAAAAGTGAAGTATAGCTGTCCGCACCGGAGGACACGGAACTGTCGGTGCTTTCAACCGCCGATGATGAAGCCGGAGTTGTTTCAGGTGCCTTTGTGGTTTCCGGAACAGCCGCCGATGTTTCCGGCTTTGCGCTTTCGGTCACAGAAGGCTCCGCTTTAACATTGTCGGAGCTTTCTGTCGCCGAAGACGTTCTGCTCTGATCGTCCGATGTCTGTGACACCTGCGACTGCGCAGAAAGCTGAGAATTCAGCCTGTCTATCTCATCCGACTTTTTGCCATTGTCAACCGCAAGTAATATACAAAGCACCGTAGGCACTATTATCAGTAATGCCGTTACAGTCAGAATAAGATGCTTAAAAAATCTGACACTACCGAAATACAAGCGCACCACTCCCCTTTTACATATATCAGTATAATACTATATTTATCGGCTTTTGTCAAGTAAAGTCGAACCAAAACCCAAGAATTACTGACTTTTTTTCTTGATAATGTATTTATAAATCCCGAGATACGTTTGTTGTTTTTTGCTAAAATCGCACTTCATTTTTTATTTATTTTCTATAAAATGTGAAATATCTGTTGTAAAAAATGCTCAAATGTATTATAATAGTTATATTATTTAATCTGCGTCGGCAGATGCAGGAGAGCGGAGGGTGATTTGTTGAATACCGAAGAGATTAAATGGATATCGTATTATGGCAAGGACATAAGTGCGATAAGCTGTTCTTTTCACGAAAAATTAAATAAATACGGCTTTTGTCTTGTCCTTGACGAATACGGCTCGGATAAAGCGACAAAGGCTCAGATAGGTATACTTGATACGGTGCTTGAGGTTCAGACACCGAACATTCTGCTGATATGCCCCAGACACCTTATGCACAGCTGGTACCGTTGTGTCGTAACAGGTAACGGCGTTGACTTCAAGATGATCTCCGGCTCGTCTAAGGCTATCACATATTTTAACGAAAAAGCGTCAAATACATATATAATCGCCGAAGAAGCGCTTGAGGCGGACAATCCTCTGATGCAGAAATTTGCGGACGCAGGTCTTACATGGGACCTTGTTATAATAGACGCAGGCCTCAGCACATCTGGCATAAAGTGCGGACTTTATTCGGAACACCTTAAAGCAAAAACGAACAAGCTCGTTATTCTCAGCCCCGTACCATGCGGTTATCACCAGAGCTACGATGAGATAAAGTCGCTTGTCAAGACACTGCTTGCCGACGAAAATAAAGCCAATGCGGTCGATGACATCAGCTTTGACGAAAAATCAATATGCTTCAACCCCTACACTCCGGTAATGCGTTATTTCGACAAATCGGTCTATAACGGCGAGGTAGCAAGAAATGTTGTGATGCTCGAATATGAATTCCCGCAGGATTTCATCTCGAACTCACGACGTCTTATCGACATAAAGACAGGCCTTCCTCTTTATGCGCAGGGCGGTAACGTCTTTGAGGAATACGGACTGGAAGCAAAGAAAACCTACACCAAACCCTCCTATAATATAGCTGATGTGCAGGAGCTTCGTCAGGTCGACAAGAAGCTCGACTGCTTCCTCACAAAGCTGGACGAGGTGCTGAAAAGCTCGGAAAACAGAGCGGTCGTTTACTGTGTTACCGGCTCGACCATCCAGTATCTGAAGAAAATTATATCCGCTCTTTATCCTAATATAAACGGTCTTTTGAAAATCGACAGAGGCGACATATTCAACACACGCTACGATAATTTCACAAACGATGTGCGTGACAACGCAAGAGTAGTGATTACAGTTGACAAAATCGGCTCGATAAACCCTCAGGTAAAGAGATTTACCCATATATTCAACTATGAGCTTCCCGACAGCCCTGTTATCTTTGAACAGCGTGCCGCACGTCACGGAGGCAGAAACGAACAATCAAGAGAATTCATAGTTATGTGCGACAAGAACAATCTGTTTGACGCAAGAATGCTGTCAAAGGTTCTGTTCGGAAAGATATACAAGAGCATTGTAGCGGGGCTTCCCGGACGAAACGTGCTTTTCGACCTTCCTAATGCCGCACAGCTTATAACCGACGCTATACGGGATCTGCAGTACGTCTGCTCCTACACAGGCGAGGTTTCAAACTGTCACGATGTAATAACGCAATTCAAAAGCGATTACAACATTTCACCCTCTATAGATATTTCCTCTGCGGCAAAGACGCACGAATATACAAAGCTGAAGCTGGATAAAATCTACCGTGCATTCGGTCTTGAAAACAGAATAAAGGAAAACACCTCCACAGAAGAAAAGGTGCTGAAACCTATGATAAAGGAAGCACTGGAACGCTTCAGCGGAGCACTGCTCTACCTGGACGATCAGCAGCATATCGTTGCGCTCGGCGGAACGGCGCTTGAGGAATGTCTGTACAGCGAGCAGTACCATTCATATAAGGAGCAATGCTCCACGCTTGATATTTCGGCGGGCATAAAAGCCGCTCAAAAGGCTTTTGAGAACTTTATCACCGATAACAAGAACGCAGAACTGCGTTTATGCGTAAATATGCTGCCTGATACGGTAAAGATGCCTGTGCTTCTCAACTCCTGGCGTTATCTTACCGATAACTTTATGATACAGGAAACATTCAGACAATTCATGAAAAAATATAACGAGGGAGTGATGTAAGGTGGAGGCTTTTCGTAACGAAGAAATTGCGGGGCTTTTAGGCGATTTTTATCAGGCGCACGCAAACGAGAACCGTGAAGTGATGGAACAGTCGCTGATGAAGATGCAGAACCTGCTTTACACAGGTGAAGCCGACAGCACCCCGTTCAAAGACTACTTCAACTCGGTATTCGGCGGACGCACACCGTATAACACTTCGCTGTCCGTAAGCGACTATCCGAAGGAATCAATAATAAGAGAGCTGTTACAGAACACATTCGGCTGTTACTACTCCGACCCCGACATCAAGGTTCTTTTCAACTTTGAGCAGGACGGCGAAGTAAGGCTCACATACAACGAGGACGGCTTTACGCTTGAGCAGATACTCTATTATCTCAGTATCGGCAGAAGCGACGGCGACAAATCCCGTGAAGGACGTTTCGGCGTAGGCTCAAAGAGCGTATTTATGAATGTTGAGTGGCTGAAGCTGCGTTCGAACAACTTCAATTTCAGAATAGTAAACGATGCGGGTATCCTCAAGATAAGAGAGCTTAACCTTACCGCACCCGTTTTCAAGGGTACAGAGATCGTTTTCAAGGTTTCCGAAGAAGAACAGGCTAAGATCAAGGAAAACCTCGTAAACCTCACTATCCACAAGGGCGAATATATAAATCTTGTCGAATTCTGCTTTGCCTTTATCAGAAAGAAGCAGCTTGGCAGATTCGGTGAAGCAGAAAATCCCAACCGCACGTTCAATGTTGCCGTTATGGATATGGGCAAGCCTCTTGCGGTATATAAGGTTATCCGTTATCAGAAAACACCGGACGATGACCCGACAGTACGTTTCTTACAGAACGGCAAAAGCGTTATCGAATTTATCTGGCACGAAAACGAGGGCTTTGTATATCTTATTCCGTTTGCGGTTTCTTCCGCAAAGCGTGACACGTTGGTAAAAGTCCTGCTTGATAAATACAACTACTTCTCCACTTATGAGCTGACAGGTCTTATCAAGTCAACAGGAGAGGATTTCATCAAGGAAAAGCTGTCGGCATTCTTCATCAGTGTGCCGAACTCATATATTACCACTCACAGAACAGGCATCCGCCACGAATGTGAGGAGGAGGTTTCGGAAGCTATAAACCGTGATCTCAAATATATGATTGAAAAGTATTCACGCTATTTCGTTATTGAGCTGCTGCCGAGAACGAATTCAGACAAATATTATATGCGTCCGAAGCACTATGTGTTTGAATTCTTCAGCAATTATCTTTCTACCAGCGTTATGGTAGGCGATCTGCGCAGTGTTTTCCACAACAGCATCTCGCTGCTTTTACCCGGAAAAAGCGAGGCTATGCCGTATTCCGAAGTAAAAGAGCTTGGCTTCTTCTCGCTCACCGACCACGTTTCAAAGCAGGAGCATGAGAACGGCTCGGCATTTACAGAGTATATCGAAGACGAGCTTGTCAAGATGCGTAAGGATGTATCGGATATGCCCGAAAACATCATAATGGCAAGCTATAAGTGGGTTGACGAGGACAGTGACGAGGAAGGCAGAGAGTTCTGCTACAACTTCAATTTTGACGGTAATACATATGTTCTTGACAGCGAGAGGAATCCCGCTATCAAAGACTTCGATTTGAGCTTCGGCTTCAGAAGTATAGTCAGCCTTAAGCTCGGCAAGTATGTTATAAATGACGCTGTTGCCGATGAGGACGCACTTATCGGAGCGCTCGGTCTGTTCGATACTATGTACGGTCAGGATTATAAGATAGGAATGAGATACTTCCAGTTCAACGTCCACTACCGTGACATCACCCATAACTTCGACGTTGCAAGAATGACAGTTCATAATCTCAAGCGGGCTTATGACTGCATTGTGGCGCACAAGAACAGCTTCGAGAATCACCAGATATACAACGAAGTCATAAATATGCTGATAAATAGCTTCACACAGGGCAAGGATACTATGACCTTCCTGCGTGAGATGAAATCGCAGGGCAGTGACATCACGCTCCAGCTTGATATTAACAAGAAGTTCAGATTTGCCGCATACGGCAAACAGTTCATGATACCGAGCAGTATCACCAACGCCGACCTTCTTGAGATAATCGGCGACGTTTATGCGCTTATCAACTGCGGAATGTTCAACGGACGTGTATTCGACTTCCCGTTCATGAAATCCGGCTATTCGTTCGAAAAGGCTTCGCTTATGAGCCTTCTGCGTGAGAGCAATCTGACAGATGAAAAGGTATCGGCAATTATGCCTAACCTTTATATCTGCGACCTTAAAATTCCCCGTATCGCACTTCTCGGCGAAAAAGACAAGATTATCCGTATTATAGATATAAACGACCCGATAAGCGATGAGGAGCGTCAGAGCATCACAAAGTATGTTATACTCCGTGACGACTGCACCAAACCCGAATTTGCAAAATATGTCGAATATCTGCTGGTAGGCGAGAACAACAACGTTCTCAGCCAGTTCTACTCAAGCACCGAAGAACCGAACCAGGTACTTCTTGACCAGATTCCGTACTACTATAAGCCTCTGCCGTCAATTACCGCTGAGGAGCTTCAGTACCTGCGTACAAGATACAAGTCGCTCCGCAGCCTTTCAAACCTGCGTGTTTACCGCAACTATTTTGCAAAGGATATTAACGGCACGATGTTCGGCTACGGCGGAACCTGCTCCTGCTGCGGATTTGAATCAAGCATTATAAACAACTACGTTATAAAGAGCTTTGAAGTCGGTCTGTTCAAGGACGACAGAGAAGAAAAGTTCAAATTCTCTCTTTATATGTGCGCTAACGATTCCTATGCGGCAAGCGGCTGGATTATCGAGGATATAAGCATAGGCGGAATGAGTCCTTTCGTATGGCTTGACGAGATTGCAAGCTGTGAGGTTATTCCTCCCGAATTCCTGCTCTGCTCCATCAAGTACCGTTGTCAGCTGACCTACGATATAATAGGCAGTGAGGGACGTGAAAAGGGAGAGATCGTTACTATGGAAAGCGTCAGCGACGGTGAACAGAAGACGATGGACATCATACTTTCACCGCTGATGATGGCTAAGTGGATTGAGGATAACCTGTCGGACGAATACGACACTGCCGAATCTGCAAACAGCGAATCAAACGTAACAACAGCACAGTTTTAAGCGAAAACCGCCCTGCGAAAGCAG
>OLPN01003545.1_pt1 | contig 10784 bp, 9 predicted proteins | sample 1672601 | NCBI WGS metagenome assembly OLPN01 (sample SAMEA3136704, study PRJEB25190) | human gut metagenome | reverse complement strand
AAAAGATAAAGAACCAGAGAAAAGATTTCCAGCATAAGCTCAGCAGGGAGCTTGCTGAAAGATATGATGCAGTATGCGTGGAAGATCTGAATCTGCAGGGAATGTCCGGAGGGCTGCATCTTGGGAAAGGCGTGCAGGATAATGGGTATGGGCAGTTTCTGTCCATGCTGGGATACAAACTGGAAGAGCGCGGGAAACATCTTATAAAGGTAGACCGTTATTTTGCATCGAGCAAGATTTGCAGTGTATGTGGACATAAGAAAAAGGAACTGGCATTGTCGGATAGAATATATGTCTGTGAATGTGGAAACCGGATGGATCGGGATGTGAATGCAGCAGTCAATATCCGCGAAGAAGGAAAAAGGATCTATAAAGAATGTGCCTAACGGCACAAGAAAAAAATCCGTAACCGGATGAAGATAAAAAACAAAACCGCGGGACACGCGGGGATAGCCTGTTTTAGCTTTGCCTTAAAAGGCAATCGAGCAGGAAGCCCCCACTTCAAAATCGTAAGATTTAAGTGGTGGGAGCATGTCACCCCTGGTATCTTGAATTGTGCAAAAAAGAAAGACGATTGTGAAGAAAATTCTCAACCATTTTTAAAAAAAATATGTTAGAATAAGAGTACAGTATTTTTACAAAGGAGACTTTAAAAATGGACACAACAATTTCTATGGAGAGCCTGGAAAAGTTTGAAAAAAACTTTGATGCCAACCGCGCCAATGCCATGGCTATGAACGCAGTAGCTGCTAACGGCGTAAATGCTTCCGCGAAAAATTACGAGACCGAGAGAAAGACCACCTTTGATTTTTCCATCAGCCTGGAGCAGGGAAAAATTACCAACCAGAAAAAGAGTGGCCGCTGCTGGATGTTCGCAGCATTGAACTGCCTGCGTTTCCAGGTGATCAAGAAACTGAATCTTGAGACCTTCGAGCTTTCTCAGAACTACACGCTGTTCTATGACAAGCTGGAGAAATCCAACTACTTCCTGGAGAGCATCCTGAAGACTCTGGACGAGCCGACGGACGGAAGACTGATCGCTCATCTGCTTTCCATGCCTTTAAATGACGGCGGACAGTGGGATATGCTGACTGCAATCGTAAGCAAATACGGCCTGGTTCCGAAGGGAGCAATGCCGGAGACCTTTTCCTCATCTGCAACGGGCGAGATGGTTTCCTACATGACCGAGAAGCTCCGCGAGTATGCCTGCATCCTGAGAAAAGCCCATAAAGAGGGCAAGACCGATGCCGAGCTGCGTGCTATGAAGGATGAGATGATGCAGACTGTTTACAACATGCTCTGCATTTGTCTTGGCAAACCGCCCAAGACCTTTGATTTCGAGTACCGTGATAAAGACAAGAACTTCCACCGCGATCTGAACCTGACTCCGCAGGCCTTCTATGAGAAATACATCGGCCTGAACCTGGATGATTACATCAGCATCATCAACGCTCCCACCGAGGACAAACCCTACTACCGCAGCTACAGCGTAGAGTATCTGGGCAACGTTCTGGAAGGACGTCAGGTAAAATATGTCAACCTGCCGATCGAGGAGCTGAAAAAAGCAGCCGTCGCCCAGATGCAGGATGGCGAGCCGGTATGGTTCGGAAGCGATGTAGGACAGCGTTCCTGCCGTGAGGGTATCATGGATCTGGATATTTATGGCGTAGACGGTCTTTTCGGAACCACCTTCGGCATGAACAAGGCTGAGAGACTGGAGTACGGCCAGAGCCTGATGACTCATGCAATGGTATTCCAGGGCGTAAACCTGGACGAGGATGGCAAGCCCAACCGCTGGAGAGTCGAGAACAGCTGGGGCGAGGATGCCGGTAAGGAAGGCTACTATGTAATGTCCGACCGCTGGTTCGACGAGTACACCTACCAGATCGTAGTCAACAAAAAATATCTCCCGAAAGAGGCACTGGAAGCTTACGACAGCGAGCCGATCATGCTGAAACCCTGGGACCCGATGGGATCTCTGGCATAAGAGATATATAGTTTATTATAAAGAAGGAGCAGCTACGCCCCAAAAGGCGGAGGGGCTCCTTTTTTGCAAACAGACAGAAAGGGGATGGCAAAGAAATGACGAGAAAAGAAGCAAGAGAGCGGGCAAAAGAGCTGGTGGCAAAAATGACGCTGGAGGAAAAATGCAGTCAGTTGAGATATAACGCGCCGGCCATCAAGCGCCTGGGGATTCCGGCCTATAACTGGTGGAATGAAGGGCTTCACGGGGTAGCAAGAAGCGGTCAGGCGACGGTTTTTCCACAGGCGATCGGTCTTGCGGCCAGCTTTGACACGGAACTTCTTCATGAGGTGGCGGAGGTTATTGCCACCGAGGGAAGAGCAAAATACAACGAAAATGTGAAGCATAACGACAGAGATATTTATAAGGGGCTGACCTTCTGGTCTCCGAATGTCAATATTTTCCGTGATCCCAGATGGGGACGGGGTCATGAGACCTACGGCGAAGATCCGTATCTTACCGGAAAACTGGGAACCGCTTTTGTAAAAGGCCTTCAGGGGGACGGAGCGTATATGAAAGCTGCTGCCTGCGCGAAGCATTTTGCGGTCCATTCCGGTCCCGAGGCTCTGCGCCATGAGTTTGACGCCCGGCCTACAGAAAAAGATCTCCGTGAGACCTACCTTCCGGCCTTTGAGATGCTGGTGAAGGACGCAGGGGTGGAGGCCATCATGGGAGCCTACAACCGGGTGGATGGGGAGCCCAGCTGCGGCAGCGACAAGCTTCAGAGCATCCTTCGGGGTGAGTGGGGCTTTCAGGGGCACTTTGTTTCTGATTGCTGGGCCATCCGTGATTTTCATACCGGCCATATGGTGACATCCACTGCTGAGGAATCTGCGGCTCTGGCAATCAATCACGGCTGTGATCTGAACTGCGGCAGCACCTATCTTTATGTGCAGAAGGCCTGTGAGGACGGCCTGGTTTCCGAGGAGAAGATCACAGAAGCGGCAGCCCGTCTCTTTACCCCCCGGTATCTTCTGGGGCTTTTTGACGAGACGGAGTTTGATCAGCTTTCCTATCTGGAGGTGGAGTCCGGGGAGCATCTGGCTCTGGCAGAAAAAGCGGCGGCAGAGAGCTTTGTTTTACTGAAAAACAACGGAATCCTTCCTTTGAAAAAAGAAAAGCTTCACACGATCGGCATCATCGGTCCGAATGCGGACAGCCGGAAAGCGCTGATTGGAAACTATCATGGAACCGCCTCCCGCTATGTGACGGTGCAGGAAGGTCTGCAGGATTATCTCGGAGATTCCGTGCGTGTTCTCACCTCGGTGGGCTGTGATATCTGCAAAGACCGGGTAGAAGGTCTGGCTTCTGCGGACGATCGCCTTTCTGAGGCCAGAAGTGTGGCAGAACACAGCGATGTGGTGATTCTCTGTGTCGGCCTGAATGAAGAGCTGGAAGGAGAAGAAGGCGATGCTGGAAACAGCTATGCTTCAGGAGATAAGGGGGATCTGCTCCTGCCGGAATCCCAGCGGGCGCTCATGGAGGTCGTTGCAGAGTGCGGCAAGCCTGTGATCCTCTGCCTGATGGCCGGAAGCGACATCGATCTTTCCTATGCGAGAGAGCATTTCGACGTGATTCTGGTTCTCTGGTACCCCGGCGGCGAGGGCGGCCGCGCGGCAGCAAAGGTCCTCTTCGGAGAGGCAGCTCCCACCGGAAAGCTGCCTGTCACCTTCTATGAATCTCTGGAAGAGCTTCCGGACTTTGAAGACTACACGATGGAGGGCCGTACCTATCGTTATATGAAAGGCAAAGCCCAGTATCCCTTCGGCTATGGCCTGACCTACGGTCATCTGGAGCTTACCGGTGCTGAAATTCAGAAAAATGGAAGCGGTGCGGATGTGACTGTCACTGTCCACAACCCCGGTACGGAACCGGTGACAGAGACCCTTCAGATTTACATCCGGAATGAGAAATCTCCCTATGCACCCCTTCATCCGGCCCTTGCTGTCTTCGGCCGGATCACCGTTCAGCCTGGCGAGACCCTGGAGAAGAGACTTACGCTGGACGAGAGCGCCTTTACCATAGTGGATGAAAAGGGACAGCGCCAGACTGCCGCCGGAACCTTTGAAATCTACGCAGGCTTTTCCCAGCCAGATGAGCGAAGCGTGGAGCTGATGGGCTGTGCGCCGGTACGGCTGGAGTTTCAGGTTTCCAGGGAGTAGATTTTCATGGCTTTTTCATTTATTGCTTCTTTTTTTTGTAAATTCACAAATATGACTTCCTGTATATGGAAAATATGGAAAAAATGGGGAAAAGAATGTGAAAATTAGGAAAAATTGATAATTGCATAAATTTTGTACAGGGAATATAATTTTTCTGTCAACACTTCAAAACCAAAGAAAAGGAGAACAATATCAATGAAAATGCGAAATTTACTTGCAATGTCTCTTTTAACAGCAGTAGTGGCAACTGCAGCAGTTCCGGTTTTTGCTGAGGAGGAGACGGAAGCGACAGAAACTGTGGCAGAAACCGAAGAAGCTACAACGGAAGCAACAGAAGCTGTAACTGAGGAAACTACAACAGAAGCTGTAACTGAGGAAACTACAACAGAAGCAGCAGAAGCAGAATCCGAAGAGGCTGCAACGGAGGAAGCTACGACAGAGGTAGCTGCAGAAGAGGCAGACGCTGCTGATCCGATCAGCATCAAAGTACTGATTCTTCCCAAATTTGAAAATGGTGAAATGACCGGTGATTTCCCGGGCGAGGCTCAGTATTATTACGATGCTTATGTAAAAGATGGTGATGAATATGATATAACCGGTGGTTTTGAAGGTAATAAGTTGTATGTAAAAGATGGAGTTGCTTTATATGTTACCGGAATGGGCAAGGTTAATTCCGCAATGAGTCTCCAGGCTATTCTTTCCGACAGCCGTTTTGATTTCAGCGACGCCTATGTGTTCAGCACAGGCTGTGCCGGATCTGCAATTGAATACGGCGTTATGGGTGATGTGTATGTCATCACTGCTACCGTTGACTATGATCTTGGTCATCATGCAGATCCCCGTGAACTTACCGACGAGTCCGATGCCACCTGGTATCATGATGATTCCTATGACAGCGCTTCCTATAAGATTCTGAATCAGGATCTCTGCAACAAAGTATATGATCTTGTAAAAGATGTGAAAATCGAGACAACCGATAACACCAGAGCTTATATGGCAGCAGCCTTCGATAATGCAGAGTGGGCAACCAGAGATCCGGAAGTGTTAAAGGGAACAACCGTGACCAGCGACAACTACTGGAAAGGAGAGCATGGTCATGAAACTGCCCTGCTTATGACAGAGACCTACAGCTGCCCGGATCCCTATGCGCTGACTGAGATGGAGGACAATGCACTGGCCGTTGTTCTGGATCGTTTTGGCATGCTTGACCGTTATATCATTATCCGTGATTCTGTAAATACCGATGTATTTATGAACGGTGCAACTCCGGAGAGCTTATGGGACCCGAACTTCGAGGACTCCCTTGATTCCGAGTCCAGCGTAGAATCCGCCGATATCTTCGCCACCGCTATGGAGAACAACTACAAAGTTGGAAGCGTAGTCGTAGATGCAATTCTGGACGGAACTTTCTAAAAAATAAAAAAGCTTACAGATAGGCGCTGCCTCTGCATTTGGCTATAAATTAGCGAGATGCAGGGGCAGTTTTTTATATAGGAAAGGACACTTGAAACCGGCTTGTTTTTTTCAAAATTTATGATATGATTTTAGCAGAAATGTTTTTTGGAGAGACTGGAAAATCGGAGGATTTTAAACGAAAGGAGGAAAAAACAGCATGAATGACAAGAAAATTTGCAGTTTCCCTGGGATGTACGAAGAGCTTGTAAGCTTTATCGAAGAGTTCCAGCTGCTGCGCTCGGATTTATGGGAACGGTTTGTTCAGCAGTTTAAAGAAGATTCCGATTATGATGCCGGTTGGAGATGTGAGTACTGGGGGAAAATGATGAGGGGAGCCTGCTTTGTGTACTCTTATTCCCAAAATCCCAGACTTTATGAAGTTCTGACCGCTACGGTGAAAGATCTTTTGAGCGCACAGGATGAGCTGGGAAGAATCAGCAGCTATGCTGTCAGTCATGAATTTGACGGCTGGGATCTCTGGGGAAGAAAGTATGTGCTTCTTGGCATGCAGTATTATCTCGAAATCTGTCAGGATGAGGAGTTTAAAGAGACGATTGTCAAGAGTATGTGCCACCAGGTGGATTATCTCATTTCCAAGATCGGTGATCCGAAGGATGGCAAAATTTTGATAACAAGGGCGACCCGCCATTGGCGCGGCTTAAATTCCGCATCAATTCTGGAGCCGATTGTACGATTGTACAGGCTTACAAAGGAGAAAAAATACTTTGATTTTGCTTCCTATATTGTAGCGTGCGGCGGAACGGATGTGGTGAACATTTTTGAGCTGGCCTATCAGAAGCAGCTTTATCCCTATCAGTATCCGGTCACGAAAGCCTATGAGATGATGTCGTGCTTTGAAGGATTACTGGAGTATTACCGGGAGACAGGAATTGAAAAATATAAGCAGGCCGTCATCAATTTTGCAGATATGGTGCTGGAAAGTGATTTTACGATTATAGGAAGCTGCGGATGCACCCATGAACTCTTTGACCATTCAACCGTCAGACAGGCAAATACGACGAATGGTGTCATTATGCAGGAAACCTGCGTGACAGTTACTCTGATGAAATTCCTTTACCAGCTTACCCTGCTGACCGGAGACAGCAGATATGTGGATGCTTTTGAAATCTCCATGTACAATGCATATCTGGGTTCCATCAACACAGAAAAGGTAGTGGAGCCCTCTCTTCTGAGGGAGCATCCCGACTGGAGCATCGAACCGCTTCCCTTTGACAGCTACAGTCCGCTGACGGCAGGAACCAGAGGAAATGGAATCGGCGGCTTAAAACGTATGAGTGATAATCATTATTATGGCTGTTGTGCCTGCATTGGAGCGGCCGGTCTTGGCCTGATTCCTAAGATGGCATTGCTGCAGGTTCCCGCCGGAGTGATGCTTAATCTTTTTCTTCCGGGAAGTATAACAACGCTTACGCCCAAAAGACAGGAGCTGACGATACATATGGAAACAGCCTATCCGGCAGACGGAAAAATCAGAATCGCGTTCAATCTGAAGGAGCCGGAAACCTTTGATCTGATGCTCCGGATTCCGGAGTGGTCGGAGAAAACAAAGCTGATTTTAAATGGAGCGGAAAGCGTCGCAGACAACGGTTATGTAAAGCTTACGAGAAAATGGTCCGGCAAAGACTGCATTGAATTAGAGCTGGATATGACCACGAAAGTCATAAGACCTGTACCGTATGGCCATCAGGTTCTGATGAACCGGGTGGTATGGGGCAGCAATTATATGATTCCTGTGTACGATGAGGAAGATCCGCTGGCAAAATATCATCTGGCGCTTCGAAGAGGCCCCCTTGTACTGGCGCAGGAAAACAGAATGGGGTATTCTGTGGATAAACCGGTATCCATTTCTGTCAATGAGGATGATTCTGTGGATGCGAAATTCCCTGAGCAGGAGGTTGCCCCCTACCGGCACATCTTGGAATTGGAAATTCCGCTGACAAATGGAGAAACGATGCATGTGACGGATTACGCCTCCGCCGGAAAGCTCTGGACAGAAGAAAGCAAGATGGCGGCCTGGATACTGGTACAGTGAGAATTAAGTAACTTGATTTTCGCCGTATGGATCGAAAAATATCGTAAAACGATAAAAATAGATTGCAATGCAAAAAGAAATATGATAAGATCCTCTTTAGAAAGATATATTTTTGAAAGGAGGATCTTTTTTATGGATCAGAAAACATTGGCGCGGTGGCTCAAAGCAGTCATCATCGGAATCGGAATCTGTGGACTGGTCGTTTTCCTGTGGCTGGTTCCCTTTATGGGAAAAGGTGTTCTGGAGGGTTATCCGGAGTTTGGCAGCTGGTATCTGCCTTGGCTCATTTTTCTGGAGATCAGCGGCCTGCCCTGTTTCGGTGTTTTGTATTTGGGCTGGAGAATTGCGGGAAATATCGGGCAGGACCGTTCTTTTTCCATGGAAAATGCGAGCTTCCTGAAAAAGATCGCTTACTGTGCCGCCGGGGATACGGTCTATTTTTTCATTGGAAACATTGCGCTGTGGCTTTGCGGGATGAGTCATCCGGACGTGGTGCTGGCTTCTCTGGTCATTGATTTTGTCGGGATCGCAGTTTCTGTGGCGTCGGCCGGTCTTTCCCATCTGGTGGAAAAGGCGGCGAAGCTTCAGGAAGAGAGCGAGCTTACGATTTGAGAAAGGAGAGACTATGGAAGATGAGATTATTTTCAACATTGATGTGATGCTGGCGAAGCGGAAAATGAGTGTGACAGAGCTTTCTCAGAAGGTGGGAATCACGATGGCAAACATTTCCATCCTGAAAAATGGAAAGGCCAAGGCCGTGAAGGTTTCCACGCTGGCAAAGCTCTGTCGGGCGCTGGACTGTCAGCCGGGGGACCTTCTGGAATACCGGCCGGGAGAGGAGAGTGTGGATGAAGAATAAAAAACTTCTGGCATGGCTGGCCATGTTTGGAACCAGTCTTTTATGTATTGTGATCTATATTTTTATGACCGTGGAAATTGTAACGAAGGAAGGCAGTGGCTGGGAACTGGACCCGGGTGCGGATTCCATCGGTATGCTGGTGGGAGCCAATCTGCTGGTAGCGTTCTTTCTGCTGGTGTTTACTGTGTTTTTTCATGGACTGATCGGTTTCCTTGGAAAACATAAGATTGAGGAGATCAATTTCCATGTGCTGAGAGCCATCCGGAAAAACAAGAAGAACCGCTGGGTGGCTGTCTGGGCCATCTTTCCGGCCATTCCTACGGCACTGTTTCTCTGGGAGGGAATCACGGAAAAATTTGTCTGGGAAGTGATTCTGGGGCTTGTGGCTCTGGCATATACTTATTTTTATATGGTATGGTTTGTGAGCTTCGAGAAAATGTAGAAAAATGTCCTGTTTTGCTGAAATCTATGATAGAATAAATCTGAAAAATGACCAGCAAGACAGGACTTTTTTGTCCGGAATCGGAGGCGCCTATGGAAAAATGGGATTTGTACACGAGAAACCGGGAACTCACAGGCAGGGAGCAGATACGGGGAGAGGCCATACCGGAAGGTTTTTATCATCTGGTGGTCCATGTCTGGCTGAAAAACAAGCAGGGGCAGTATCTGATCTCGAAACGGTCGGCGGACAGGCCAACTTACCCACTTTTCTGGGAATGTACCGGAGGCTCGGTGCTTCTGGGAGAGACAAGCCTTCATGGAGCGGCCCGGGAGGTAAAAGAGGAAGTAGGCGTAGATCTGGAGCCGGAAACGGGCAGGCTCGTTTTTTCAAAGGTGCGGGACACGGCGATGCCGAATCTTCTGGATGTCTGGCTTTTTGAGGAAGGGGAAAATGGTTGCTTTCAGCCGGACCTTAACGGAGCGGAGACGAAGGAAGTGGAGGAGATTCACTGGATGTGGCCGGATGAGATACGGAGGCTTTACGACGGCGGCCGGATGGTGCCGAGTCTGGGGTATTTCTTTTCGGAGATCGAAGGAATGCCAGGAGAAGTAAGATCCAGATAAAAAGATAGAGTTGTTTCTGAATTGATATATTAGAAAACAGGAGGAAGTTGTATCATGAGATATCCGAAAAATCTGCAAAAAGGCGGAATCATCGGCTTTGTGGCTCCTTCGTTTGGCTGTGCCACGGAGCCTTATAAATCTGCGTTTCTTAACGCACAGAAGAAATTTAAGGAGATGGGCTATCAGTGCCAGCTGGGCCCGAACTGCTATGCTTCCGAGGGAATCGGCATCAGCAATACGCCGGAAAAATGTGGAAAAGAGCTGACGGAAGGCTATGTGAGTGGGGAAAATGACTGCCTGATTTCCTGCGGCGGTGGAGAAATGATGTGTGAGATCCTGGAGCATGTGGATTTCGAGGCCATCCGGAAAGCGCCGGCTAAATGGTATCTGGGCTATTCAGATAATACGAATTTCACCTATCTTCTGACGACCCTCTGCGATACGGCTTCTGTCTACGGCCCCTGCGCCGGAGATTTCGGCATGGAACCCTGGCATCCGTCGGTGAAGGATTCTTTCGGTGTTCTCACAGGCGAGGTGCGGACGGTGCGGAATTACGATGGCTGGGAACGGATAGACGGAGGTCTGAAAACCGAGGAGGATCCGCTTCAGCCCTATCATATCACAGAACCCTTTATGCTGAAAAAATATCCGGATCAGGATGCGGATTTTTCGGGAAGGCTTCTCGGCGGCTGCCTGGACTGCCTGGTGAATCTGAAAGGGACGGAGTTTGATAAGACTGTGGAGTTTGTGGAAAAGTATAAGGAAGATGGGATTATCTGGTTCCTGGAGGCCTGCGAACTCAACGTGTTCAGTATTAGGAGAGCTGTCTGGCAGTTGGATCACGCGGGATGGTTCAAGTACACGAAAGGATTTCTAATCGGAAGGCCGATGCTGTTCGATCAGCCGATGATGGGGCTGGATCAGTATCGGGCGGTGACGGATATTCTGGGGAAATATCAGGTGCCGATTATTATGGATGCGGATCTGGGGCATCTGCATCCGGCCATGCCGATTATTACGGGCAGTCTGGGGCGGGTGCAGGTGAGAGATAATAGTATTTCCATTTGCATGGAGTGCAGGTAGGCTTTGCGAAAGCCCCTGCACCCCTTTTGTAGTACAGTGAAAATTAAGTATCTGCTATATTGACGCAGGATGATTTCTTCATAT
>OLPN01003518.1_pt1 | contig 10858 bp, 9 predicted proteins | sample 1672601 | NCBI WGS metagenome assembly OLPN01 (sample SAMEA3136704, study PRJEB25190) | human gut metagenome | reverse complement strand
CGTTTACCTGTCGATCTTGCTGCGTCCGAAGCTTGCGCCGTCGCAGCTGATGCCGCTCACGGGTCTCATCGCCGTTGCGATGAGCCGCGCGGTCGACCGCGTGGCGGGGACGTACTCGCAGATCAAGTGGACAAACGATCTCATCCTGAACGGCAGAAAGCTCTGCGGCATTTTGACCGAGCTGAGCGTCGAGGGTGAGACCGGCGAGCTCCAGTACGTCGTGGCGGGCATCGGCTTCAACGTCAGCCAGCGCGAGGAGGACTTCGTCGGCGAGGTCTCGAAGATCGCAACGTCCATCCTGCGCGAGACGGGCAGGCTCATTTCGCGCGCGGAGCTGTCCGCGGCGATGATCGAGGAGCTCGATGCGCTTTATACGGCGCTCAGATCCGGAGAGACGAGCGGGTATCTTGACGAATACCGCCGCCGCTGCGTGACCATCGGGCGCGAGGTGCAGCTTTTGTGGCAGGATACGAAGGAGAAAGTCACGGCGCTTGACGTGGACGAGGAGTTCGGCCTCATCGTGCGCCGCGAAAACGGGACGGTCGAGACCGTCCGCACGGGTGAGGTGTCCGTGCGCGGCCTTTACGGATATGTGGAGTAAGGAGAAAGTATTTTGAAGGAACTTTTGGAGCTGTTTCTCACCTTTGCCAAGATCGGCGTGATGACCTTTGGCGGAGGTATGGCGATGCTGCCGATCCTCGAGCGCGAGGTGGTGCAGAATAAGCACTGGGCAACGGAAGAAGAACTGGTGGACTATTTTGCCATCGGTCAGTGTACACCGGGCATCATCGCCGTCAACACGGCGACATTTGTCGGGCAGAAGAGAAAAGGCGCGATGGGCGGCATCACCGCGACGCTCGGCGTGGTATTCCCCTCGCTCGTCATTATCACGATCCTGGCGGGACTCATTACGAACTTTGCCCACCTTGCCTGGGTGCAGAACGCCTTTGCAGGCATTCAGGTGTGTGTATGCGTGCTCATCCTGAACGCTGTGCTCAAGCTGCTGAAAAAGTCGGTCGTGGATAAGTGCACGGCGGTCATCTTTGTTATCGTGCTGCTGGGGAATATGCTGCTGAGCGTTTCGCCGGTGTGGTTCGTGCTGCTCTCGGCGCTGTCCGGCATCGTGCTGAAAAATCTTGAGGGGAGGGCGGCAAAATGACGCTGTACCTCCGCTTGTACTGGGAATTTTTCAAAACGGGCCTGTTTGCCATCGGCGGCGGCATGGCGACGCTGCCGTTCCTTAAGGATATCGGGGCGACCACGGGCTGGTTTTCGCAGACGGACCTGATGAACATGCTGGCTGTGTCGGAATCGACGCCGGGTCCTGTCGGCATCAACATGGCGACCTATGTCGGCTATACGGTCGGCGGCGTGCCGGGCGCGATCGTCGCCACCATCGGTGAGGTGACGCCGTCGATCATCGTCATTTTGATCGTTGCGGCGATGCTCGCCAAATTCCGCGACAGCCAATATGTCGCCAACGCGTTCTACGGCCTTCGTCCCGCCTCCACCGGCCTGATCGGCGCGGCCTGCGCGGGCGTGATGCTTCAGGTGATCGCCGGGATCACGAGCGCGTCGCAGGAGGATTCCATCCTGATGAAATTCTCGTGGGACGGCGCGATCAGCTGGCGCGGCATCATCCTTGCGCTGGTGCTGCTCGTCTTCACGCGCTACATCAAAAAGACCAAGGACCTGCACCCGATCGTCTTTATCGGAGTCTCCGCGGTGATAGGCGTCGTGTTCCACTTCGCGGGAGTGTAAAAGATATTCAAAAAAGAGGGACGCAGCTGAAAGCTGCGTCCCTCTTTTTTGAGAAAGATGCGCTCCGCTTCGTGCCTTGCCGCCCGTAGGGCGACTGCGACACGTGCGGAGCGCGAAGTGTTTTTCTGGTGTACACGCCGCTGGAAAAACGGATTCCAATTTATTTCGCGTCTGCGGACGCCTGGGCAGCCGTTGGCGGCTCTGCCGCCTTACGGATGCCGCGTACCCCTTGCGGATAAAAGTCTGCGACGCTTTTTAGCGCCTGCATTAGTCGGCGGTGGCGATATGGCTGGCGATGCGCTGCATGATCATGTCGAGAGCGACTAAGTTGTGGCCGCCTTCAAGCACAATGATATCGGCATACTTGCGGCTCGGCTCAACGAACTGCTCGTGCATGGGCTTGACGGTCGTCAAATACTGCGTGATGACGCTCTCAAGCGTGCGGCCGCGGTCGCGCACATCGCGCAGCGCGCGGCGCAGAATGCGCACGTCGGCGTCGGTCTCAACAAAAATTTTGATGTCAAGCATTTCGCGCAGCCGCGGGTCCTGGAAAATGAGGATGCCCTCGACGATGACAACCTTGCTCGGCCGGATGAGCTCGGTCTCATTCGTGCGCTGGTGGTCTGCGTAGGAGTAGACAGGGCAGCGGATGGCCTTGCCCGCCTTGAGCTCCTTAAGCTGCTCGACCATCAGATCGGTCTCGAAAGCGTCGGGGTGGTCGTAGTTCTGTTTGCAGCGCTCTTCAAAGGGCCTGTCCTGATATTTATAATAGCTGTCGTGGTGTACGACGCTGATATCGTCGCCGAAGTGCTGCTTCAGATGCTCGGTGAGCGTCGTTTTGCCCGAACCGGTGCCACCTGCAATGCCAATGAAGATGGTGTTCATCGCCAGACCCTCCATGAATCGTTGTTGTTAAGTCGATTATAGGAAGACTTTGGCGAAAAAGCAAGGCCGCGCGGCGGAATGCGGCAAAAATTTGTGCGTGGGCGGTTGACGCGAAGCAAAAAAGCAAGTATTATGTAAAGGAACGCGGCACCGTGTGTGCTCGCGCGCAGAGACTCTATTTTGACAAAAGAAAGGAGCGTCGGCATGGATCTTCTCAAGTGCCCGCGCTGCGGCGAAGAATATTCCCCCAGCTATCGCAGATGCCCGTTCTGCGAGGAGGGAGACCATCCCCGCAAGATCAAGTACAACTCCAGCAAACAGAGCGGCGGCCGGCGTGTTTCGGATAAAAAGCAGACGCAGTCCGTCCGCGGCGCGATGGCGGCGGTGCTCGTCGTCGTGCTGCTGCTTTTGAGCTGGTCGCTCTTTGGTGACAAAATCGTCGCAAAGATCACGCCCGCCGACGACGGCAATACCCCCGGCGTGCAGGACGATGTCAATACGCCCGACGACAGCAATACGAACACGGACGATCCGAACGCGAACAACGGCGACACCACTGACCCGAACACCGGTGATGAGCCGAACGCAAATGATCCCGCAAACGGCAGCGACACAACTGCCACCAATCCCGGCACCACGACAACCCCGTCCACCCCGACGGTGGATGCCTCGGCCCTGAGCATCAAGACGAACGTCGGCACGACGCTGCCCAAGGACGGAAACGGCAACTTTGACTGCACGATCAAGTCGAGCGAGACCATCCGCCTGAGCGTTTCCGGCACGGACGCGGCCGCGACCTGGGCGGTGGCGGACGCGAGCGTCCTGTCCATCTCGGCGGACGGCTTGATCACGCCTGCCAAGGTGGGTACCACGACCGTGACGGCCACCGTTGGCGGCGCGGTGCTGACCATCACGGTGCGCATCAAGTAAAGAGAAAAAGAACGGTCAAAAGACCGTTCTTTTTTTGCGCAAAAAGGGCCGGCTTTCCTTGCAAGCACTGCCCGCCTGTGCTACAATTACCTTGAAAAAGTATTTGCAGGAGCTATCGACCATATGACGACCCGTGAATTTCAGCAGAAAAAGCCGCTTTCCATTCTCTTCACCTACTTCAAGCCGCACCGCGGCCTGTTCATCCTGGACCTTGTCTGCGCGACGGTCGTTGCGCTCATCGATCTCGCCTTCCCGCTCGTGACGCGCAAGTCGATGTACGACCTTTTGCCGAATCAGCAGTACCGCACGTTTTTTATCGCGATGGGCGTGATGATGGCGGCGTTCATTGTGCGCGCGCTTTTATACTATGTCATTTCCTACTGGGGACACACATTCGGCATTCTGGTGGAGGCGGATATCCGCCGCGACCTTTTCACGCACGTGCAGGAGCTGGACGTCAGCTTCTTTGACCACAACCGCACGGGCCAGCTCATGAGCAGGCTGACGAGCGATCTCTTCGAGATCACGGAGCTCGCCCACCACGGCCCCGAGGACCTGCTCATTTCGACGCTGACGATCGTCGGCGCGCTCGCCATCCTGTTTTCCATCGAGTGGCGGCTCGCACTGGTCGTGGCGTGCATCCTGCCGGTGTTCATCGCGGTCATCATGTCGCGCCGCAGCAAGATGACCGCCGCCTCGCGCGGCGAGAAGCAGAAGACTGCCGCCATCAACGTCGGCATCGAGTCGTCGCTCTCCGGCATCCGCACGGCGCGCGCCTTTGCCAACGAGGAAGAGGAGATCGACAAATTCAACGCGGCGAACGAGGAATTCAAGGTCTCCAAGCGCAAATTCCACCACGAGATGGGTGTGTTCAACGCGACGATGGAGTTTTTTATGACGCTGCTCTCCGCCGCCGTCATCACGGTGGGCGGCTATCTCATCATGCGCGTCGAAATGAACTACATTGACCTCATCACGTTTTCCCTTTACATCGCAACGTTCATCAACCCCGTGCGAAAGCTCGCGAATTTCTCTGAGATTTTTGCGCGCGGCTTTGCCGGCCTCGAGCGCTTCACGGCGCTCATGCGCGTCGAGCCCGCGCTCAAGGACGCACCGGACGCGAAGGAGCTCGAACACTGCCGCGGCGAGATCGACGTCGACCATGTGAGCTTTTCTTACGAGGGCGAGGAGAATGAAGGCGTGCTCCACGACGTGAGCGTGCATATAAGGCCTGGCGAGATGCTCGCCATCGTCGGTCCCTCCGGCGGAGGCAAGTCGACGCTCTGCCAGCTCATCCCGCGCTTTTACGAGGTGAGCGAGGGCGCGATCCGCATCGACGGGGAGGATGTGCGCTCTCTTACGCAGTCGTCTCTTCACCGCGCCATCGGCATCGTGCAGCAGGATGTGTTCCTCTTTGCCGACACGGTGCGCGAGAATATCCGCTATGGCCGCCCCGACGCGACGGACGAGGAGATCGTCGAAGCGGCGAAGCGCGCGGAGATTTACGATGATATCATGGCCATGCCGCACGGCTTCGACACCTATGTCGGCGAGCGCGGCACGATGCTCTCCGGCGGTCAGAAGCAGCGCGTGTCCATCGCGCGCATCTTCCTCAAAAACCCGCCCATCCTCATTCTGGACGAGGCGACGAGCGCGCTCGACAGCGTGACGGAGGTCAAAATTCAGCACGCTTTCGACGAGCTCGCGCGTGGGCGCACGACGCTTGTGATCGCGCACCGGCTCTCGACCATCCGCTCGGCAGACCGCATCCTCGTCGTCGAGAATGGCCGCATCGCCGAGCAGGGCAGCCACGAGGTGCTGCTCGCGCAAAACGGCGAGTATGCGTCCCTCTGGCGCACGCAGAATGGGAAAGCATGATGGACAGACGGCAGCTTTTGGATCGCGCCGCGCGCAATGGCGATGAGCGCGTGCTGCTGGCGCACATTCTGGACAAGTGTGAGCAGAGCAGAAACCGCAATATCCCGTCGGCGACGGACTTTTTGAGCCCCGCCGAGCAGCGCAGCACGCAGGATTTGCTGCACGCCGCGGCCATCCACGACGGCTACGCCTTCTGCGGCGGATTTGCACGCGCGGAACGGAGAATGCTCCTCTTTCTGCCCGACTGGCAGGAGGAGGCCGACGAGAGCGAGTACATGACGGCGCTCCGCTGCACGTATCGTAAGGAAGATACGCTGACGCACCGCGACTTTCTCGGCTCGCTGATGGCGCAGGGCGTCACGCGCGAAAAGCTCGGCGACATTTTGGTGTCGGAGGGCTCGTGCGATTTGATCGTCTCGCACGATATCGCGCCGTATCTGCTGCAAAACGTGACGAGCGCGGGGCGCGTGAAGCTCTCGGTCAGCGAGATCGAGCTTTCAGACTTGAGCGTCCCCGAGCTCAAGGTCAAGGAAATTCGCGACACGGTCTCGACGCTGCGGCTCGACGCCGTGGCGGCAAGCGGCTTTTCGATGAGCCGCGGCAAGGCGCAGGAGCTCATTTCCTCGGGACGCGTGCAGCTCAACCACCGCGAAACGCTCAAGAGCGACGCCCCCGTCGCGCAGGGGGATGTGATCTCCGCCCGCGGCCTCGGCAAGTTCGAGGTCGCCGAGGTCGGCGGCCTGAGTAAAAAAGGAAGAACGGCGCTGCTTCTGCGCCGATACCTGTAAGGAGAATCAAACAATGACGATGGATGAAAAGATCGCGCGCATCAACGCGCTGGCGCACAAGGCCAAAGCTGAAGGCTTGACCGACGAGGAGAAGGAGGAGCAGGCGCAGCTGCGCCGCGACTACATCGACTCGGTGAAGGCAAACCTAAAATCCCAGCTCAATACGCTCTATGTGCTGGACGAAAAGACAGGTAAAAAGACGAAGATCGTCGACTTTGAGCGCGAGCGCGCCGCGAGAGCGGGCAAGAAAAAGGAGAACAGGTAAATGAGCAAGGATTTTGAATACGATCCCGAGACCGGTTCGTTCCGCTTTGACGAGAGCGGCGGAAAAACGAAGAAAAAGAACGATGTCGACGTCGGCGGCTGGATTTTGATCGCGGCGCTGTTCGCCTTCGGCCTGTGGCCCATCGGCCTCATCGCGCTCATCTCCAAGCTCTCGGACAAGCCGAAGAAGGTGAGTTCCTCGCGCGGCGGCACGCGCACGTCCACAAGCCCGAATGCAAACGTTTCCTCGCGCAGCAAGGTGGAAAAGTCCGTGGTGAAGACGGCGAAGCAGATGAACCGCGCGCCGAAGGCTTCGGACAAGACCGCGCGCATTCTGGTGATCGTCGGCGCAGCCATCACTGCGATCTTCGGCATCAGTCTTGTGACCATGCTGGGCGAGGTCATCGCCTACGGCTGGTATTCCTACATGATGGAAGAGCTTTTTCCCATGTGCGGCTTCTTTGCCGGCGGCGTTGCCATGCTCGTCGCCGGGCAGCGGATGAAGCGCCGCAGCGCACGTGTTGCGCGCTATCTCGCCGTGATGGGCGAGCGCGGCTACATCAGCGTGGAGGAGCTCTGCACCGTGACGGGCAAGAGCCGCAAAAAGATCGAGAGCGATCTTGACTACATGGTCGAAAAGGGTCTGCTCGGCACGGGCGCTTACTTAGACAGCGGCCGCGGCATTTTCTTCCGCAGCGCCGACGCCTTTGCCGACTACGCGAATGCGACCGCGAAAAAGGAAAACGTCACGCCCAAGGAGGCCAACGAGGGCTATGCGGGCGCGCTGCGCGCCATCCGCTCGGCGAACGACCGCATCGCCGATGCCGTGCTGAGTGAGAAGATCGACCACCTCGAGACCGTTGCGGGCAAAATTTTCCGCGAGGTCGAGGAGCATCCCGAAAAGCAGCAGCAGGCCGCGACGTTCCTCAATTACTACCTGCCCACGACGCTCAAGCTGCTTGACAGCTACGCCAAGTTTGAAGAGGCGGGCATCGAGGGTGAAAATCTTTCCCGTGCGCAGGAGCGCATCGAAGAGACGATGGATGCCCTCATCAAGGGCTTTGACAAGCAGCTCGACGATTTGTACCGCAACGAGGCGATGGACATCGACAGCGATATCCGCGTGATGGAAAATATGCTCCGCCGCGACACGGCGAGCGTGGAGGACGATTTCGGCCTCGGCGGCGCGGCAGTGCAGCGCACACCGGACGAGGAATGAGGCGCATGCGGTGTGATGCAGTCTCATATGCTCTATGATGAGAAAGGACAAGAGGCATGAAACAAACCGGCAGACGATTTGACGCCGCAGCCTTTTACGGCGGCACGAACAGCGAGGCCTACCGCTATCTCGGCGCGCACCGCACGCGGCGGTCGGGGAAAGACGGCTACGTCTTCCGCACCTGGGCGCCGAACGCCGCGCATGTGTCCGTCGTGGGCGATTTCTGCGGCTGGAACGGCTACGCCCACCCGATGGAAAAGAACGCGGACGGTTTCTGGGAGTGCTTTGTGCCGTCCCTCAAGCGCTACGACACCTACAAGTTTGCTGTGACGGCACAGACGGGCGAGACCGTGCTCAAGGCCGACCCCTATGCTTTCCACGCCGAAACCCGCCCCGGTACGGCCAGCAAGCTCTATGACCTCGGCGGCTACCGCTGGGGGGATGACGAATGGCGGTCGAGCCGCGCAAAGGCACCCCTTGACCGCTCGCCGCTCAACATTTACGAGGTCCACCTCGGTTCGTGGCGGCGGCGCGAAAACGGCGATTTTTACGACTACCGCACGCTCGCGCGCGAGCTGGCGGATCACGTTCTGGACCTTGGCTACAACTGCGTCGAGCTCATGCCCGTCACCGAGTATCCGCTTGACGATTCCTGGGGCTATCAGTGCACCGGCTATTTTGCCGCAACGTCGCGCTACGGCACGCCCAGGGACTTTATGTACTTTGTCGACCATCTGCACCAAAAGGGCATTTCCGTCATTTTAGACTGGGTGCCGTCGCACTTCTGCAAGGACGCGCACGGCCTCATCGACTTTGACGGCACGCCCTGCTACGAATACGCCGACCCCAATAAGCGCGAGCACGAGGGCTGGGGAACGCGTGTGTTCGACTATGGCCGCGGCGAGGTGAAGAGCTTTCTCCTTTCCTCTGCTGCGTTCTGGCTGCGCGAGTTCCATGTGGACGGCCTGCGCGTGGACGCGGTCGCGTCAATGCTGTACCTCGACTATGGCCGTGAAAACGGCCGCTGGACGCCAAACATCAACGGCGGACACGAAAATTTAGAGGCCATCGACTTTCTGCGCGCGCTCAACGAGACTGCGTTTTCCGTCGACCCGAACGCGCTGATGGTCGCGGAGGAGTCGACCGCGTGGCCGCTCGTCACGCGGCCCGCCAAGGATGGCGGCCTCGGCTTTAACCTCAAGTGGAACATGGGCTGGATGAACGACATGTGCCACTATTTGAAGCTTGACCCCTGGTTCCGCCAGTTCCACCACAAGGACATCACGTTCTCGCTGATGTACGCCTTTTCGGAGAATTTCGTCCTGCCGATCTCGCACGACGAGGTCGTGCACATGAAGGGGTCGCTTCGCGGCAAGATGCCGGGGGATGACTGGCAGCAGCTCGCGGGCGTGCGCGCGTTCACGGCGTACCTGCTCGCCCATCCGGGGAAAAAGCTCACATTCATGGGCGCGGAGCTCGGCCAGTGGCACGAGTGGAATTTTGCCTCTCAGCTCGACTGGTATTTGCTCGAAAACAAAGAAAATCAGCAGACTCAGCGGTTTTTCAAGGACATCAACCGCTTTTACTTATCGCAGAGCCCGCTTTGGGATATTGACTTTTCGTGGGAGGGCTTTGAGTGGCTCGTCGCCGACGACAACCACAACAACGTCGTCGTCTTCGTCCGGCGCGACCGGAAAGGTCGCGAGCTCATCGCGGCGGTCAACTTCTCGCCCGTCGGACGCACGGACTACCGCTTCGGCGTCCCGCCGAAAAAGATATACCGCGAGGTGTTTACCACCGACCTTCCCGCATACGGCGGCACGGGCGACTGGTGCAACGAAGGAGAGCTTTTGACCGAGTCCATCCCCTCACACGGCAAGCCCTGCTCGCTGTGCGTGACCATCCCGCCGCTCGGCGCGGCGTTCTTCGCGGGCCAGGGTGAATGGCAGGAAGAGGAGAAGACCAACGAGCCGTCCGAGCTGTGACCGGACGAGAAGAAACAAGGAGGAGAGAACAAGCGTGAAGAAAGAATGTATCGCTATGCTGCTTGCCGGCGGGCAGGGCAGCCGGCTCTACGTGCTCACGGAGAATATGGCGAAGCCCGCCGTGCCGTTTGGCGGCAAGTTCCGCATCATTGACTTTCCGCTCTCAAACTGCGCCAACGCTGGCATCGACACCGTCGGCGTTCTGACGCAGTACCGCCCGCTGGAGCTCAACCGCTACATCGGCTCGGGCCAGCCGTGGGATCTCGACCGCGCGGACGGCGGCGTGCACATCCTGCCGCCGTATCAGAGCGCGGGCGGTGCGTCGTGGTATAAGGGCACGGCCAACGCCATCTTCCAGAACATCGGCTTTGTCGACATGTACGACCCCGAGTATGTGCTCATCCTCTCGGGCGACCACATCTACGAGATGAATTACGCTAAAATGCTCGCTCACCACAAAAAAGCGGGCGCAGATTGCACCATCTCCGTCATGGAGGTGCCATGGGAGGATGCGCCGCGCTTTGGTATTATGAATGTGGATGAAAACGACACGATCACGGAATTCGAGGAAAAGCCCGCGCATCCCAAGAGCAACCTCGCGTCGATGGGCATTTATGTCTTCACGTGGAAAAAGCTGCGTGAGTACCTCATCGAGGATGAGAGCGATGAGGCGAGCAGCAACGACTTCGGCAAAAACATCATCCCCAAGATGCTCAAAAATGGGGGAAAGATGGCGGCGTACCGCTTCTCTGGCTACTGGAAGGATGTCGGCACGCTCGACTCCCTGTGGGACGCGAACATGGATATGCTCGCGACCGGCAGCGGACTTGACTTACTCGAAAAGGACTGGCCAATCTACGGCCGCTCCGTCTCTGCGCCGCCGGCGTATCTGGGGCAGAATGCGCACGTGGAGCACAGCGTCGTCGCGCGCGGCTGCACGGTCGAGGGGGAGGCGGAGAACTCCGTCCTCTCTGAGCGCTGCACGGTGGAGGAGGGCGCAAGCGTCCAGTACTCCATCCTGATGCCCGGCGCGGTCGTCAAAAAGGACGCGCGCGTCTCCTACGCCATCATCGGCGAGAACGGCGTCGTCGGCGAGCACGCCTTTGTCGGCGCGCCGCCCGAGGCGGTGCCGCCGGAGCAGTGGGGCA
>OLPN01003516.1_pt1 | contig 10864 bp, 12 predicted proteins | sample 1672601 | NCBI WGS metagenome assembly OLPN01 (sample SAMEA3136704, study PRJEB25190) | human gut metagenome | reverse complement strand
ACAGTATACTACAGAAAAGAAATATAGTCCATTTATTTAAAAACTTTTGTACTAGATATGGATTATGCGCTATTTCTTTTTTTATTATTTCTTTTACTGGTTTCCAGTTAACACGGTTCATTTCACTCGCATATCTGCTGCAGCAAATCATTTTATAATCCATAACCTTGCATATACCCGCAATTTCCCCAAGCCATTCCCTATAAATAAAATCTATTGATCGACAGCCCTGTTCCAGCTCGTTATCAACATGATCAACATATTTCATAACATCTAAAGAAATTTCTTTCTCTATTTCTTGCATAAATGAGTTATCAATTATTTCTTGCCTTAAAAGAACTAACTCCTTCATTTTCAAACAGAGAAATCTTTCAATATAATTACAATAATCTCTTTTGAAATAGTCGTCAAATAGTTCCATATTCATTATCTCTCCCAGCAAAAATGCTACAACAAGTTAAAACTTAGAAATTTCTTCCATTTTTAACTACCATACATTTTTACATCATTCTCAAACATTTTCATATTCATCAATCTGTTCAGCCACGTTTGAGTACCATACATTTTTACATCATTCTCAAACTCTTTCCGGTTGCAATCATTGCAGACTCGAGTTTGAGTACCATACATTTTTACATCATTCTCAAACTGATTGTAAGTACGACGGGAGCAAAAAGTCGTTTGAGTACCATACATTTTTACATCATTCTCAAACTCACATATTGAAATTCATATCCCATAGCCGTTTGAGTACCATACATTTTTACATCATTCTCAAACTCCACTTCATCCCTCGCCATGATGCGCCGGTTTGAGTACCATACATTTTTACATCATTCTCAAACGGGGACGGTGTACAATCAATAAATTCAAAAGTTTGAGTACCATACATTTTTACATCATTCTCAAACTGTAAGTTTTGTATAATGAATCCACTTTGTGTTTGAGTACCATACATTTTTACATCATTCTCAAACACCCCATCAAGGTCTACCGCTATTCCATACGTTTGAGTACCATACATTTTTACATCATTCTCAAACCAGTTTCGACTGGGTGCCGACCATACGGAAGTTTGAGTACCATACATTTTTACATCATTCTCAAACTCGTTCTCCTTTCTTTCCTTTCCGCAATTGTTTGAGTACCATACATTTTTACATCATTCTCAAACAGCCGCCTGAGACAGCAGAGGGGACGAGGGTTTGAGTACCATACATTTTTACATCATTCTCAAACTCAGCGGTACAACAGATAGCTCCTGTAGTAGTTTGAGTACCATACATTTTTACATCATTCTCAAACGATTTGTCAGAAGCTTTACAGATGATTCTTGTTTGAGTACCATACATTTTTACATCATTCTCAAACTTTGATGAGCTGAACATGGTTGATGAGGTCGTTTGAGTACCATACATTTTTACATCATTCTCAAACACAAGTCAAGTATTATTCTAATCGTCTATGTTTGAGTACCATACATTTTTACATCATTCTCAAACACTATTTCTGTTTTTTCCTGCATATGAAATGTTTGAGTACCATACATTTTTACATCATTCTCAAACGATGTCATGTGACGTTGAGGAGCATTCGATGTTTGAGTACCATACATTTTTACATCATTCTCAAACCTGCTTCATCAATTCCTCGCAGTTCTCGCTGTTTGAGTACCATACATTTTTACATCATTCTCAAACTCCTCAATGCACCTACTGTATCAACAGCGGTTTGAGTACCATACATTTTTACATCATTCTCAAACTCGTCCAGTGACAGCTTACTCTTTTCTTTCGTTTGAGTACCATACATTTTTACATCATTCTCAAACCTCAAATTCAAAAATGAAATGCCATCATTCGCATAAAATACAGGTACTCAAACTGTTAGGATGTTATATTTCACATCCATCTTTATCTATAATATACCTTGTTACACCCTCAATGCAATCTCTCGCACAGGTTTCAATCAATAAAAGCTGAATTTCCTGATACGTCGCTTCTTTTATTAATTCATCAATCTGCTGATTTGATAAATAACTTCGCAAATTAACAAATACAAAAAGCTTTTTCTTTAATAATCGTTCCACTATTCGCATATATCTCACAAGACGTTCTAAGAAGTTTTCTTCCAGTACCTCATATTTAATACCAAAAGCTTTAAATAATGAGGCAAAATCTATTTCATCCGCAAGATCAAGGATATAGTCTGTCTCCTGTTCAAGCTGTAATAAATACTCTTGCAGATATTGCTTCATTTCCTGGGTTTTCACATAGAATCGTTCGTCCGCAGTAAGCTTTTCCAATTCCATATAAAGTTTGCTGATCAGTTTTCTTTCATTTATATCTAATGCAAAAATATTAAAGATCAGCTCTACATTTTTAGAAATATCAACTTCTTTTTCATTATCTGATAATACGAATCTGCCTTCTTTTCCTTCCACCTGCCCTGCTAATTCCATTACATATTCTGAAAAGTATTCGGGTGATTCTATTACCCATTCTGTGCAATTAATTGCATCGACAAGAATACCTTCATTCAGGTTGATATGTACCAGCTTCATAGAATCACCAGCCTTTCATCTGTATCTAATACTTCACTTTTTGTCTCACCTATTACAATATCCATCTTTGCATACTGCTTTTCAGTTACCGTCAGCAGCTGGATCAAACCTTCTTCCGGTTTGTTCTTATGGACATTATCTACAATCGCCTTAACTGCAGTTCCATTTAATGCAAGTTTACAGTACACTGATTCCTGCAGCATAAGAAATCCATTCTTTAGAAGATATTTTCTGAATTTTCTATAGGCTCTTTTATTTTCACCCGTTATTACCGGAAGATCAAAAAATACTAATACCCTCATAAATCTATAACTCAATTTTATAAAATCGAACCAATGCACTGTCATCCTCATTCAATGCGTCAAATACACTTTTGCAATAAATTTTTATTGCATTACTCACATACTGGATTTTTCCGTCAATCTGTACTTCCTGATTCAGGATATCAACCAGCCACATTTTTTCTTCATGTTCAAACTGCTCCAGTTTCATTCCCAGAACACATTTATCCACTAGCGGTCTGAACGGTTCCATCAGATCTGAAGCCAGATTAAACTGATTAAACATATTATCATGAAAAAGTCCCAGTTGAGTTATATATCCATTTGCTACAATTTCCCTTGTAAAGGACGATAAAATAATTGAATATCCATAATTCAAAGCTGCATTGATAAGATTATCCTCTGTTCTGGTGAAATCAAGCCCGAATAATGCATTAAAATATACTTTTGCGGCATGTCCTTCCCTGTTGGTTTCATCATTCCATGCGATCTGCTGTAAATAAGATGACAGAAGCTCAGCTTCTTCCTTTCCCAATAATTCTAATAATTCTTTTTGCTTTCTGATTTTTTCAGATACAATTTCCGTCCAGACAGCTTCTTTTGTATTTTGTCTCCACGCAATCTGCTTACGAATCTTATTACTGGTATCATGACTTCCATAATAGCTGACCAGTTCTGATGACGGATTTCTTTTTTCATCACAAAAGATAACTTTAACCTTTCTTTTCGTCAGTTCTGCCAACAGACTGGTCGTGAGCGAGACTGCTGTAGATTCTATCAATACTACAGCAATCTCATTCAACGCTACTTTCGTCGTATGTTCCCCTCTCACCACCATAAATCCAAGTTGTAAATCTAATTTAGCTCTTTTGGTAATGACGATCGTCCGCCAGCTCATACTCTTAAAAGATCAATCTCTTTTTCATAAATTCCTGTAGGAGACTGATTGACAATAGAAATATTTTTACATTTACTGATATTATTATTCATGACCAGGATTCCTGCACTTGCCGGACCTCCGATCATTTTCAGATTTGATGCTCCACTCTGACACTGGAATAAATGCAGAATTTCATACAACACCTGACACTTTGCTTCAACGGAGAGATCAATAAATTTCTCTTTTCCATTGACCAGCGTTTTTTCCTGTGAAGAGAGTCGCACCCCATAAATACTGTGCCGGATCTTATCTAAAAATGTCTCATAAAGCTTTAGCAACTCTTCTTCTGTTATTCCATCACGCACACTGATCTTTACATTCTTATCTTCTTTCTGTCTCTGAATATATTTCACTACTTTTTTTAAAGTTTTCATATCCTCTTTTGATAAAATCAGTTGATTTGCACCTTTAAAAATCAACTGATTACTAGTTCTTCCAGAAAGCCACATATAAAATCCATCGACTTTAAATAAAGTATCAATTTTAATCTTTTTGATCAGTATTTTCGGCTCTCTCAATCCACGTTCTTCCATCAGATAGTTTCTGGCACTTTCCATATCTTTTTCCACTCTGTCTTTTAGATAAATTGGTACGAACTCAATCGTTCTCTGCTCTTTTCCTTTCTTATCTTTTGAGCTTACAAGCATAAAATAAGCTCCTGCTGCCTTATTATATCCTCCGTATTTTCCGATATCCCGCAATCGTTCATCACTTTCTTTGACCGGCACCTGCCCCTTTCCTTTTTTCAGAATCTGCTGATCAAATAATCCACCTTTTACTTCATAGGATCGACGCGTCACAAGAATATGATTCTTCTCCATCATGGCTCTGACCTGAACAATAGAGCCACTCTTTCCCGCTTTCCAGGCGATTTCTCCATCTCTCGCGACATCCCATATAAACATTTTTTCAAGATTATATGTTCGCCCCGGATTTTCTTTCACAAACCATGCTGCATTTTTTGTAAATTTTACAAAATAAACATTTCCTACAACAATATTCAGGTAAGCATCTTTTGCATGATGAAGATCATTCATGTCCCTCACTTTAATAAAATCAAAATCCTGCCTGAATTTTGAAACTGTCTTTGCTTTCACATAAACAATTTCCGTATCAGGAAGAATTTTCTTTAAAATTTCAGCAACAGCTTTTGTACTCTGTCGCGTTTCAACGATCTGACGCTCAATAAATCCTGCCAGTTCATTGGCATCCAGAGGATTATTCCGAACCAGGCGGTCATATTTTTCTTTTGGAATAAATCCTCCTGTCAAAAGGGATTTCCAAAATGGCATCATTTTCTTTTGAATGTCTGCTGCGATCGGATAAGTATCTGATTTTTTGGCATTGTATTCTTTTTTTACCAGTACCCGGTTCTTCAGACTATCATCCATCGTTTTAGACTGTGGGTAAATATGATCAATATCATACTTTGTATTATCCCATAAATCTTCCAGATCGATCGGCTCACCGGAATACATACATCTGCCTTTCTGTGTATAATATAAATATAATTTATCACTTCTTAACTGGTGTTCTTCATGCTTCTCAAGACTTGTACATAAAGCTTCTATCCATTCCGGCTCTTCCTTTTTACATTTTGTGTACAGATCTGACAGCGTCTTTTTTCTTGATTCCGTCCTCTTATTTTCCTGCTTTTCTCTTGCCATCTCAACAAAGACTCTTTTTGGCTTTTCTCCCATAACTTTTTCAATTTCCTGAATGATCTGTAATGTCTGCCAGATCTGTCTTTTCACAGCAGGTGAAACATACAGATCTTCTATTGTCTGATACGACACTTCCGGATCCGCCTTTTCCTCATTAAACTCCTCTATCCTGTCGGAAAATTGATATTCTTTGCTCAACAGTTGCATGAAATTATCATTCGTCTCCCACAATGCCGTTATGATATTCCATACCTCTCCAGTTTCCGGTGCAGGCACAGTCACTTCTTCCAATAGTTTTTTTGACAATCTTCCCCATCCTTTATATGAAAGTGCAGTGACTGTATTAATCTGCTTTTCGGTAAGTTGCGGAAATTTTTTCTTTAGTCTTTGCTTTAAAAGCTTCTTATCATCACCAAACAGCACAATATTTAATATGATCTCTTCTTTTTCTTTCTGCGTAAGTTCCACATCTATCAGCTTTTCTTTAAAATCATGATACGCTGTCAATGAGCCTTTAAAATCTCCATCTATCCCCGTCAGTTCTACATTTTTCCCGGCGATTCCCTCTCTGATCAGATAAGATTTCAGTTTTTTCTGAGTCACTTTACGGCTTCTGCAAAAAACGTCTCTATAAATCTTCTGCTTCAATTCTACAGATATTTTCTGTCCATCCAGCCGAAGATTATTTAACTCGTTCAGAACCATAAATTTACTGTAAAGCAATGAATCTTTCGGCAATACATCTTCTCCGATCAGATAAGTGCATTTATTCGTCATACGACGGATAAAATTTTCTGCACTCTGCTCCACATCAATTACATTTTCAAAATTCCACGGATAGATTTTCTCAGTACTTTTTCGCTCTGCCCACGCAAATTTGGAATTTTCTCCATTGCCTGTCCTAAGTGGTCCCACATAATATGGAATCCTGAAACTAAATAATTTTTCTATTTTTTCTGCATTTTCTTTTAAAAATGGAATTTTATCGCCCAGATTATCTAAAATCTTCTTCAGTTCATATTTATGCACCTGGTACGGAATAACACCATTATCCTTATTTACCTGCTTTGGCAGAAAAGAATCCTTTTCAAGCTCACTTTGCAGATACATTTTAGCTTCTTCATCCGGCAGCTTTACAACAATATTCTTTTTCAAGAAATCCATAAATTCTTCCCTGCTGCACCGTTTTCCCTCAAGCGATACCTTTTTTCCGTTCTTCTTCGTCATGCCAATATACGCCGGATAATTGTTCAACTTATCCGAACTTTCCACAAATACAGCATTATAAACTTCTTTCGGAAAATACTCTTTTACGACAGCTTTCAAATACTTCAGATCTGCTTTGTGCTTTTCATACGCTCTGACTTTCGCATCAGAAATAGACGTACTTCCTCCCAAAATATCTGAAAGAATCGCCCAGTCATACACGGCTTTTGCAGACTCCACGATATAGTACAGCTCACCAAGTTCCATTTCAACGACAGCCGCATATTCCTCATATCCATTATCCGCAAAAGAAATCTTTGGTCTCTCTCCTTCATTCAGTTCTTCCATTCCGAACAGATCACTCAGTTTTACTGTTCCACCTGAAAGTAATGTCAAAAACGCTTTATCCCGGACATTTTTTGCATTTAATCCTTTTACCAGTTTCGACTTTTTCGCTGAACGGGTAAGATTTTTATCTTTTAACGTTTCCTCAATCATCTGAACCGCACTTTCATCCAGTTCAATTTCAAAATCCATCTCTTCATTTCTGATATTCTCAATAAACTGATTGAATGTATTTTTAAATTCAGTAACCTGACTGATATCACCGGAAAGAAGAAAATGTCCCCGATGCTTCATCATATGATGCAGTGCCAGATAAACAAGTCGCATATCCGGAGTATCTTCCGTCTCCATCAGCATCTTTCTTAAATGATAAATTGTCGGATACTTTTTATGAAAATCCTTATCCGTAAAAGTCTTGTCCACAAAAAGTGTATACGGAAGTTCCGGGCAATTTCCCTGTATATCTCTTTTATCTTCCGGATAATATTTACTCTCTTTCATTCTCAGAAAAAATCCAGGATCAACCCGGCTGATCTCTTCTGCAAAAATCTCCTGCAAAATCTCAATCCTCCATCCCCGTCTGTCCAGTCTTCTCCTTCCTGTTCTGAACATTCTCCGCTCTTCCGCAGTCTTAGCACTTTCAAAAAGTCTTACACCCCACATTGCTTTTCCGTGACGTCTGAAGATCTGATAGCTTTCATCCGTTACAGCCCATCCAACAGATCCAGTTCCCATATCAAGCCCTACATAATACCCTTTTCCCATAAACTTCCTCCTTCGTTCCTTTTTCTTTCTTTTCTTTGGTTTCTTTTTCTTTGCACTCTTTTCTTTAATCTAACTATTGACATTTATCTTTTTCACTCTTATACTAAAGTTGTGTTAGTACCATACTAATTTACATCATAAGTTCAAATAAGAATTTTTTCAAATCGTCACATATGTGACCCACAGAGTGTGGATGAGCCTGCTATACAGGCTCTTTTTTATCCATTTTATTTTCACTTACTAAAAAAGGCAATAAAATCCCTGAAAGAAAATCGTTCAAAAATCTTATCACCACTTTTTTATTTTATCATAAACGTCTCTTTTATATCAACCGTGAAAAGATTCCTGCCACCATTCTGCTGTTTCCGTCCTTATTTTACAACAAATGCTGTACAATAAAGTTCCCTTCTGCATGATAATTGATTTTATGGTTACTGTTCACTGAACAGTAACTCAGGATCAGATTATTCGCCTTTCTCTCCCTGCATCACTTTATATTTACTTAGATATTATGCAGGAATCTCGCAATAGGTAGCAAAAAGACCCTGCTTAAAAAAGCAGGATCTCATTTTTAATCTTATTTTCTTTCTATTCTTTTCATTTGTAGAATACAGTCTGCATCTGACTACAGATAAAATTCCATCGGATAGGTCGGATATGCAATTTCCTCCAGCTGATCCATCGTTACCAGTCCTGCCGGAGCAAGAAGCACTGCCGGGATTCTGTTAACGATCGTTGCACAGGTATGTTCCACTGTTGCCGGTTTTACAACATGAAACTCTGTGTCCGGTTCTCCCGTAATCTTCCAGTCACACATATCTCCATCGTCTGCTCCGTACACCTTTCCGATACACTGCGTCTCGATGACCGGTCCCTGGAATGTCTCCGTTGTAACAACTGCTGCCATACCGATACAATTTCCCTTTGGAATCGTCGCATCCAAAGTAGATGAATACAGATCTGTATCATGAAAATATGGCACACATTTCTGCGTCTGGCTCTTGATCGTCCATCCCATCTTTGAAGCAAGTGCCTCATTGGAATTCCATACATAAGATGGCTCTATCTCTTCCGGATGTGCAATCTGCTTTTCAAACTCTTCCGGCGTCAGACCTACACCATGTGCTTTGGCAAGTGCCAGTCCATAATCCTCTACATTATAACTTACTGCACCTTCAATCTTCTCGATCTTATGGCATCCACCGGCTACCATGCCAACCATATTTACCCAGAAAATATCTTCCATACCACTTCCGACAAATGTACAGCCATTCTCTTTCGCCGTCACATCCAGAATATTCGCTCTGACAGGATCTGTCGTCCAACAGTAAGTTGCCTCCTCACAAGTTGTGATAACGCTGATTCCTCTGCTCAGGCACTTCATATAGTGAGGGAAACATTCACTTACAAGACTAAATAAAGTAACAACTGCAATGTCTGCATCTGTATTGTCCAGAACTTCATCGGCATTATCACTTATCAAGATTCCGGTCTTTACACCCAGCCCTGCATAATCGCCAATGTCCATTCCGACGATTGCAGGATTACAGTCAATCGCACCAACGATCTGGCATCCGGTTTCATAAAGATAACGTAATGTATACTTACTCATCTTGCCGCATCCATACTGAATTACTTTAATTTTCTCCATACTGACCTTCCTCTCTGTACTGCTTTCATCGCCCTGACAGACACCGGATCAAGCAGTACCGAAATACCAGTTTCTGTCTTAACAAATTCCTTTTATCTTCCTTTTCATTTGTTAAATTTTTATCTAAGTTCAGTATAAAGTCTGAAGTAACTTGAGAGTCAATCATCTTTTGTCACAGAAATCCGACAAATTATTTGTTCATTTTTACAGGAATCTGGAGCCGCAAATACATGGCTCTTTTCCGTTCATTAAAAATATGCATTTCCATGATCTCTTCACAGATATAATCTCCACAGATTTCATAGTGGTTCTTTTTACAATATTCCAACAGCCTTGCAGCACACTCCTGTTCTTCATCAAAATCTTCCGTATAAATACATGCATACATTCCATTTTCAATCTTCTGTACCCTGTCCTGAAGCGGAAAATTATCATCTACGAAAATAAAAATCTCATTAGAATAAAAAATCTGCTCTTCAAACCTTCTCCGGCTCATCAACGTTCCCGCATTACAATAGTAGACCTGTGGAATGTCGCATTCCATCAGCTTATTTTTCAGTTGCTTCAGAATCAGTTCGTATGTATCAATATTGTAATCATAAAAATTCTTATCCACCGTCATGGAATAAATGGTACGATCCGGAATGTACTCCAACGTAATAGTTCCACTTGCAGGGGATTTTTTGTAACGCTTGATCGATGCCACAGTCCGGTCGATCGCCTCCATTTTAAATTTCAGCTCCTCCATCTCCTGCAGTGTCTGCTCTCTTTTCTGCATCAGTACATCTTCTATCAGATCCAGATCTTTCCGGTCAAGGATACTCTTAATCTCTTTTAATTCCATTCCCAGCTCTTTCATATACTGAATCATGTCCAATCTGGCATTCTGCTTGATATCATAATACCGATAATGCGTCTTTTCATCCACATAACATGGGGTAAGCAGCTTCATTGAGTCATACAGCCTCAATGTCGGCACAGTTGTCCGGTTCATCTTCGCCATCTCTCCGATGCTGATATACCCTGTCCTTTTTTCGTCCATTTCTGCCTCCTGAAAATCCTCATACTCTTTTTAGCTTATGTATAACTCATCAGGAACTCTAATGTAACATGAGAGTTTAAATCCAGCTTTCATCCCCTCCGATGATCGCAAGGCTTAAAAGGGTATCCATCTTTTCAACCTCTTCTTCTCCTTCGATCTTCTCCAGCAATTCTGCTGTATCAATGACATTTTCCATTGACTCATCCGGTCCGATTTCATAATCAATCTCTGACTCACAATCAGGACACGCAATCTTTTTCATCGTCTGCAAAGACAGAAAACGATAACCACACTTTTTACATTCATAATAACCACACTCTTTCGTGCCGTCCGGTACAAAATACATAATTTTTCTCCTGGTATGATGTAGTCATAGACCAATAAGGTCATCCACATCATATTCTCTA
>OLPN01003514.1_pt1 | contig 10870 bp, 9 predicted proteins | sample 1672601 | NCBI WGS metagenome assembly OLPN01 (sample SAMEA3136704, study PRJEB25190) | human gut metagenome | reverse complement strand
CTTTGCAGCCGAGAGTTATTCTATCACACCTTCGTGCATTTGGCAAGTGTTTTTTGGAAAAAAGGACGAATTTTCTTTTTTATTTTCTCTGTTTTGTGGAATTGCGTTTTTTCTGTGCAAGATGCACAATCCCGGGGCTTTTTGCCGGTGGAAAACTCCGCCGTGCCCCGGCAGCAGAGGTAGTATGGTCTTTGCGGCTGGGCTTTATACCTATATATAAGGAGAAGCAGGGCCGGAACGCTCCTGGCGTTCCGGCCCTGCCGTTCAAGCAAAATATCTGCTCCGTCACTCGCCCACAAAGACGATGCTGCCGGAGAGGGTGCTGGTCTGGATCTTTTCGCCGCGGCTCACAGTGAAGGTGTGGTAGCTCACACCCACGCTCACGCCGTCGCTGGTGTTGGAGAGCACCTTGACCTGCGTGCCCACCGGCACATGGATCTTGATCTTGTTGGTGCCGTTCTTCTTGGTCGCCTGCTCGATGGTGATGGAAGTGTAAGGGTTGGACAGGCTGTAAGCGACCTTTTCATAGCGGGGTGCGTGGTCGGTGGGCTTGTCATCCTTCATCCATGCGGAGAGCGGGTTCAGTTCATCCACCACCTGCTCCACCAGATCGCTGGCCGTGGGGGCCTTCTTCTCGATCTCAATGGTATCAGAGCCATCGATGCAGATGCCGGTACGGCCGCTGCCACAGTAGATCGTCTCCTTGTCGGTGGTCCCATAAGTCTCCTCGGTAGCTGTCAGGGCAGCGGTACGCTTGTTGACCACTTCCTGTACACCGGCATGATCCGTCAGGTCTGCAAACTGCTGCTGATAAGCGCTGTCCAGCACCGGCTGCGTATAGGCATCCATCACCTGTTTGACCGCAGCTGCTTCCTCTGCGGTGGCCTGCCGCTGCTGACCGTCCGGGCCGGTGACCTGTGCACCGGCCGCAGCACCGCTGAGCACATTGCCGAATACCGAAGTGCCCACGCTGGTAGCACCCAGCTGGAGTGCCAGCGATTGTGCATCAGAATACCGGCTGCCATAGTTTCCATTGCGGGTCATTACTGCCACACGGCTGTAGTCCGCCGCCGCATCCGTACTGCGGCCCATATACTGCAGTGCTTTGGCGCGATAGTAGTAAGCGCTGACACTGTTGCTGTTCAGTTCCACGGCACGGCTCAGATCGTTGACCGCCTGTGCGTAGTTGCCCAGCAGCAGAGCCTCCTGGCCCGATGTCAGGTTGTCCACCAGCTGCTGCTGTTCCGCATCCAGCATCCATGCACTGGCTGTCAACGGCTGGGCCAGAAGGGCCACGCTCAGTGCCAGCGCCGCAAACGCTGCTTTCCATTTCTTGCTTCTCATTTTTGCAACACCTCATTCTCAGTTGTGTGCGGTTTTTCCGCGTGCGTGCAGGGGTTTTGCCCTGCTCAGGCTCAGTTTACCGTCTTTTTGTTCCGGCTGTCAAGCCAGCCCCGGCGTTTTCAGCGCTGTGCCTGAAAGTCATTCTGATAATTCAGCGTTTCTGCAAAAAAGCTCCCCACCGTACAGCAGGGAGCCGAAATGCGTTTATCTTTTCTGCAGGGTGGTTTTCAACTGTTCGGCCAGACCGTCCCGCGGGGTGATGTACACGGTGGTGTACACCTCATACAGCACCATGCCGGGCTTGGCGCCGTTGGCTTTCCAGATGTTCTTCACCTCGGTGGTGTCCACCGCCACCTTGGCACCGGTGCCCGCCTTGTAGGCGCTGGAGTGGATGACTGCCAGCTCCGCTGCCTCCTGCTTGGTGGTGTCCGGGATGTCCTCACCGTGGCTCATGACCACCACATGGCTGCCGGGAGCTTTCTGCACATGGAACCACAGGTCCTTGCCGCGGGCGGTGTGCAGGGTGAGCTTGTCGTTCTGGGCGTTGTTGCGGCCCACCAGGATCTCGAAACCGTCGCTGGAGGTGAACCGCAGGAAATCCGCAGGCTTCTGGCGCTTGTCGCGCTGCTTGTAGTACTTCAGATAGCCCTGGCTCTTGAGCTCTGCCCGGATCTCGTTGAGGGCCGCCTCGCCGGAAGCCGTTTCCACCTCGTAAAGCACCGTTTCCAGATAGGCGATCTCTTTTTCGCCCTCGGCCAGCAGATCCACCAGCATCCGGGCAGCGGTCTGCTTCTTCTTGTAGTTTTTAAAGAAGTTCTGGGCGTTCTGGCTGGGAGTGAACCGCAGGTCCAGCGGGATGGTCACCTCTTTGCCCTCATCGTACCAGTTGGGCACCGTGATGCTCTTCATGCCCTTCTGGGCCAGATAGAGGTTGGCGGACAGCAGCTCGCCGTACAGGCGCAGCTTTTCGCTTTTGCCGCTGGCGGCCAGCTCTTCCTGCCGGGCGGCCTGCTTGCGGACGGCACGCTCGTACATATTATGCACGGCCTTGTGCAGTTCCTTGCTCTTGGTGCGCAGGCGCTCGGCACGGTCCTTTTCGGCGTAGTAGCCCTCCAGCATCGCGTTGAAGGACGGCCATTCCTTCACCGCGTAGTTTTCGCCGTACTGCTGCGGACGGAAGAAGGTGAACTCCACCGGCTTGCCGTCCGGGTCGGTCACGCTGCAGGGGCAGCCGCCCTTGTCGTGCAGCTCCTTCAGCTGGTCGATAGCCGCCATCAGGCTGCGCTTCTGTTCCTCGGTCAGCTCGTTGGCCAGCAGGTGTTCCCCGTCAAAGGCGCGCCAAGCGGCTTCGCGGCAGACCACCGGGCCGACCCCGGCCACGGTCTTGTTCAGGGCATCCGCCACCGGCAGGTCCCGCTGGCAGGCCGCTGCCACGATGGACGCAGAGCTTACCTGCAGAAAATCCGGCCGGGCCGGTTTGGGCGGTGTGGTATAGGTCAGGCCCGGCAGCAGCTGCCGGATGTCGCTGTCCTCAAAATCCACCCGCTTGAGGGCGTCGATGATCTTGCCGTTCTGCACCAGCACCAGATTGGAGTAGCGGCCCATGAGCTCGGCGCACAGGGTGTTGCGCACCAGGTCGCCCATTTCGTTGGTGCACTGGAAGTCGAAGTAGACGATGCGGTCCCCCGGCTCCATGTGCACATCCAGCAGCTTGCCGCCGGTGAGGTGCTTGCGCATCAGCATGCAGAAGGAGGGCGGCGTCTCCGGGTTTTCAAAGGTTTCCTCGGTCAGGCAGACCCGGGCGGAACCGCTGCGGGCCGACAGCAGCAGCGCGTAGGTGTCCGTGCGGGTGCGCAGGGTAATGACCAGCTCATCGCGGGTCGGTTCAAACAGTTTTGCGATCTTGGCGTCGGCCAGAACGGTTTTCAGTTCCCGGGCCGTCAGTTCCAGTGTCGCGGCATCCAATGCCATGTGTGTTACCTCGTTCTTATCATTAAAATGGCCGCTGCGTTCGCTTTGGCCATATTCAGCGGAATGTTCTTTTTTAATTACAATCGGAGCAGCCTGCGGGCTGCTCCGATTGCTTTTTCACGAAAGGGGCCGTTGCAAAAAGCTACAGCCCTCCCCTATTATAAATAAGTATACGGGTCCTTGTTGGCTGTGCTCACCAGCACTTCCACGCCGGGCAGAGCAGCACGCAGCTTCTCTGCCACGGCAGCGATCACCGGGAACTCCGTGGCGTAGTGCCCCGCCGCGATCAGCGACAGCCCCAGCCGTTTTGCATCGCAGGCGTGGTGGTGATTTGCCTCGCCGGTCAGCAGACAGTCCGCGCCCACGGCAAGAGCCTCTTCAAACAGGCTGCCGCCTGCACCGCTGATGACGGCCAGCCGCTGCACCAGTTTGCCGGTGTCGGCAAACTTGACTTGCACCGCCGGGCCTGCGTCCGGTGCATTGCAGTGGGCGGCCAGCTCCTGCTGTGCCTTGCGGGCCAGCTGCAACACCGTGATGGGTTCAATGCTGCCCACCCGGCCGCAGCCCTCGGCAAAGGGCTCCGGGTCCTGCATGCCAAAGATACTGGCCAGCACCTCGTTGACGCCGCCGGCAGCCGCATCCAGATTGGTATGCATGCAGATGGCCGAGATGCCCGCCCGCACCAGCTGGAACGGCACATCCTGCGGCCCCAGCTTTTTGAGTGGGTCAAAGATGACCGGGTGGTGCGCCACGATGGCTTCGCAGTGCTTCGCGGCGGCCTCTGCCACCACCTCCGGGGTGATGTCCAGCGTGACCAGCACCCGGGTCACTTTCCCGGCGCAGTCCACCAGCAGGCCGGGGTTGTCCCAGCTTTCTGCCAGTTCCAGTGGTGCCAGGGCCTGCATGGCTTCATAAAGCTGCTGTACGGTCGTCATAGTCCGGTTCCCTCTTTCAAAAGTCGGTCGATCTCGTCTGCCAGCGGGGTGCCGTCCGGCACACCAAGGCGCATACGGGGGAGCTTGGCCTTCTGCCAGGCCGCATAGCCCGCGCCCTCCGGCCAGCTGCCGGTGCCGCCCAGCAGACACTCGGAAAAGGTCGGCTCGTGCCGCTCCCCGGTGTACGCGGCTGCCATCACGGCATACCAGCGGCCTGCCGCCTGCACGGGGCGGTCGGCCACAAAAGCAAAGCCATGGGTCCACAGCCAGCGGCGCAGTTCACTGTGACGGGTAGCCGGGATCATGATGATCCGCGGCCCACCCACCGTGAACACCCACGGAGCCTTTTCCAGGATCTCCCAGGTGGTCTGGGCCGAGACGCCCGCCAGCACGATGCTGCCCACCTCACCGGCCGACAACACAGAAAGACCGTCGCCGAGCCTCAGCTCAGCGCGGTCTTGACAATTGGCATGTTCCAGCGTCTGCCGGGCTTTGGACAGCGGGCCGGGGCGCAGGTCGGCCCCGATGACCTTGGGGTACCGGCCCGAAGCAGCCAGCACCGCCGTCAGCTTGCCGTGGTCGCAGCCGATGTCTGCCACCGGCTGCCCGGGGCGCACCAGTTCTGCCGCCGCCGCCAGACGCGCATCCAGTGTGGGCAGCACTCAGGCCTTCTTTGCGCCCAGGTGCTCGTTGAGCTTTGCGATCAGCTCATCGCAGTCCACGCCGTGCACCGCGCAGGCCTCTTCGATGCTCTCGCCGCGGGATGCAGGGCAGCCCAGGCAGTGCATGCCGATCTCCATGAAGTAGGGAGCGGTGCTCTGGTCCATGTCCAGAATGTCGCCGATGATGGTGTCACGGGTGACCTGCTTGGGGGCAGCGTTCTCTTCTTTTTTGAGCATATTGAAAATATCAAACATGATGGATTTCCTTTCTTGATCGAGTAATGTACGGCAAAACCTACCGTTCTTCTATACTATACCCCAACTGGCCTGTATTTTGCAAGTATCTGCGGGCAAAATCAGTCCTCCTCCTTGTAATCCTTTTCCAGCGAGAAGCCGCGGCCGCTTACTTCGGTCACATGGCTCACGATCATGAAGCAGGTGGGGTCGATCAGGTGGGCGATCTTTTCCAGCTTGGGCAGCTGCCGGTTGCTGATAACACTCAACAGCACCTGTTCGCTGTTCCGGCTATAGCCGCCCTCACCGTGCAGGATGGTCACGCCGCGGTCCAGCTGGGAGAAAATGGCTTCCCGGATCTCGTCCGCATGCTGACTGATGATCTTGACCTCGGTACGGGTGGAACCGAAAATGAGCACTTTGTCCAGCACAACGGTGTACACAATGACCATCACAATGCCGTACAGGCACTGCTGCAGCGGGCTGAACGCCGCCTGCACCGCCAGAATGATCAGGTCGAACACCATCATGGTCGCCGACACCGGCAGGTGGAACCACTTGTTGAGCACCAGCGGAGGGATGTCCATGCCGCCGGTGGAAGCACCGGCACGGATGGTGATGCCCAGCGAGATGCCCACGCCCAGACCGGCAAAGATGGTGTTGAGCACCAGATCATCGGTGAGCACAAAATCTGCAAACACCCGCTCCCACAGGGCCAGAAACAGCGGGCTGAGGATGGTGCTGGCAATGGTGGTAAGGGCAAAGCGGCTGCCCAGTACCATCCAGCCCAGCACCAGCATGCTGATGTTGATGGCAAACAGCACCCCGGACACCGGCAGGCCCAGCACACGGTTGACCCCCAGTGCGATGCCGGTGGCGCCGCCGGTGATCAGCCCGGACGGCACCAGAAACAGCACGACCGTCAGCGCGTACAGTGCGTTGCCCGCAATGATGGACAGCGAGTTGAAGGCGATCTGCTGCTTATATGAAAGTTGAATCATCTTTACACCTCTGTTCCTGAATCACTTTCTTCTATCATAACGAAAAACTCCACGTTTATCAAGCTTTTGCCGACAAACGTGGAGAATATTCATCCTTTTTTGATTATTTTGTAGCCGGTTCTTCCTCTTCCAGCAGGCGCAGACCGGCGGTGTCGGTGACCGGCAGCGAGAACACGATGGCCCCCGCCCTGCGGTCGGCCCCGTCCATGATGGCTTTCATGATCCGGTTCTTCTGCGCGGTACGGCTCACGATGAGCACCAGCTCCTTCTCGTTCACCAGTTCCATGCCCAGAAAGGGAGCTGCCCCTTCCATGCCGGTGCCCTTTGCGTGGATCACGGTGCCGCCGCCGGCACCGGCTGCGCGGGCCGCGTCCATGATGGAACCGGTGTAGCCCTGGTTTGCGATCACCAGCAGCAGTTCATAGCGGGTATCCTTCAAGGTACTCTCCTCCTTCCAGGTCAGGGTCTGGTGCTCCGTGAGGAACCCAAGGGCCCGTTTTCCGCCGATGCTGCTCAGCGGCACGGTGAATGCAATGCCGGTGCCCGGCACGTCGATGCGCATTTTGCGGCGCAGGTCCCGCTGCACCTCCTGCCAGGTCTGGGCTGTGACCAACGCCAGCAGCACAGCTTTTTCGGTCTTTTCCAGCCCCAGGGTGGAAAGGGTCTCCTGCACCGCCGTGCCGGTGCCCACCGTGCGCAGGGTCACGTTCACACCGTGGGCCTCATACAACTGCAGAAAGGCGTCGGCAGTGCGGCGGTCGGTGATGGTGCTCATCAGAAACAGCGAACTCACAGCGCTTGCCCTCCTTACAGTTCAATGATGTCGTCATCCGGCCAGTCGGCATAGGCTGCCACCCCGGCCAGCGCGGGTTCGGCGGCACGGGCAGCCCTGCGCCGTCCGGTTTTGAGCTGAGCGGCAAGGCCCATCAGCTGCACCGTGATGAGCGGCGTCATGGCCACCATGGCCACCACGCCAAAAGCGTCCGTAACGATGTTGCCGCCCACGGCCACGCAGGCTCCCTGTGCCAGCGGCAGCAGGAAGGTGGCCGTCATGGGGCCAGAGGCCACGCCGCCGGCGTCAAAGGCAATGGCGGTGAACAGCTTGGGCACCACAAAGGAGATGCCGATGGCCACCGCATAGCCCGGGATGAGGAACCACAGGATGGAAATGCCGGTGAGCACCCGCACCATGGCCAGCCCCACCGAAATGGACACACCCGCCGAGAGCGCCATGCCCATGGCCTGGGCCGAGATGGCACCATCGGTCACCTCTTCCACCTGTTTGTTCAGCACATACACCGCCGGTTCCGCCCGGACGATAAAGTAACCGATGAGCATGCCGATGGGGATGATCATCCAGGGCATCCCACAGCCTGCCAGCACCTGCCCCAGGTAATTACCGGCAGGCATAAAGCCCACATTTGCTCCGGTGAGGAACAGCACCAGGCCTACATAAGTATAGGCCAGGCCCACCGCAATGCGGCCCAGCGTGCGTTTGTCCAGCCGCAGGGCCACGGCCTGGAACACCCCGAACATGACCACGATGGGCAGCAGCGAGGAAGCAATTTCCTTGATGTACTCCGGCAGCCCCTCATGGAACAGCTGCCACAGCTCCACCGAATCGCTCACCTCCGGCAGCACCGGCGGGATGTAGGTGCTGTCGGACGCGCGAAATGCGATGCCGAGGATCAGCACCGCCAGAATGGGGCCCACTGAGCACAGTGCCACCAGACCAAAGCTGTCGTCCGCCGCATGGCGGTCGCCGCGGATCGCCGACACGCCCACGCCCAGCGCCATGATAAAAGGTACCGTCATGGGGCCGGTGGTCACACCGCCGGAGTCAAAGGCCACGGCCAGAAACTCCCGGGGCACAAAGGCAGCCAGCACGAACACAAGGCCGTAAAATGCCACCAGCAGCGGCGGCAGCGCCACGCCCAGCAGCATGCGCAGGAACGCGACGGTGAGGAACAGGCCTACGCCCGCCGCCACCGAGAAGATCAGGGTCCGGTTGGGGATGGAGGGCACCTGATTGGCCAGCACCTGCAGGTCCGGCTCCGAAATGGTGATGAGGAACCCCAGCAGAAAGCCGACGCCCAGGATCACCGGCAGTTTGCGGCTCCGGGTGAGCACAGCACCCACACGCTCGCCCATGGGGGTCATGCTCATTTCTGCGCCCAGTGTAAAGAACATGATGCCCACCACGATGAGCACCGCACCCAGCAGAAAGCACAGCAGGATGCTGGGCGACACCGGCGCAATGGTAAAGCACAGCACCAGCACAATGGCCACAATGGGCAGCACGGCCTGCAGGGCTTCCAGCAGTTTTTCCCGCAGTTTGGGGAGAGATGCTTTTAAAATCGCGTCCACCGCCTTTCCGTTCTGTACATTTTTGTGCAACGTATATAAAAAGTATACAAAGCAACTGCCGCCCCGTCAACCGACGGGGCGGCAAAGATACAGATAATTTACAATTCCTGCTTGGCCAGCACGTCAGAGGTGGGGGTCTGGAACACCGGGATGTCTGCATAGGGGTCGGCAGCATCATCGACCGGCAGGCTCTTCATGTAGGCGTCCATGGACTCGGCCACCTTCTTGGCCACAGCCACAGCCTCGACCACAGTGCGGGCACCCATCACGGCGTCGCCGCCGGCAAACACGCCCTCGCGGGTGGTGCTGCCGTCCTCACTGACGGTGAGCAGGCCCTTCTGGTTGGTCTCGATGCCGGTGGTGGTCTTGACAAGGTTGCTCTCGGAGCCCTGGCTCACCGACACGATAACGCCGGTGTGGGGGTAGAAGATCTCGCTGCCCTCCACCTGGGTAAACTTGCCGTCCTCGCCCTTGACGGTGTCGCGGCAGATGAGGCCGTTTTCCCGGATCTCCACAGGAGCCTTGCAGAAGCGGAAGCCCACGCCTTCCAGCTTGGCATAGCTCACCTCATATTCGGAGGCGCTGATGCAGCTCTCGTCGCGGCGGGCGTAGCAGGTCACATGACGGGCGCCGTTGCGGATGGCGGTGCGGGCGCAGTCCATAGCCGAGTTGCCCACGCCGATGACCGCAATGTCATCGCCCAGACGGAAGGCCTTGGAGTTGGCCAGATAGTCGATGCCAAAGGCCACGTTGCCCAGGCTCTCGCCCTTGATGTGCATGGCGTTGGCCTTCCACAGACCGGCACCGATGAACACGCTCTTGTAGCCGTCGCGGAACAGGTCGTCGATGGTGATGGTCTTGCCGATGGTGGTGTTGGGCCGTACCTTGATGCCCTTGAGCTCCAGATGGCGGTACTGGAAATCATCCAGCACACTGTCCGGCAGGCGGTAGTTGGGGATGCCGTAGCGCATCACGCCGCCGATTTTGTCGCGGGTGTCAAAGATGGTCACATCGTAGCCCCAGCGTGCCAGCAGCACCGCAATGGTCAGGCCCGCCGGGCCGGAACCCACCACAGCCGCCTTCATGCCGTTCTTGGGGGCCGGGCCGGCGGTCATCTTGTTGGCGTAGGTGGTGGAGATGTAGTCCTCGATGATGGAAAAGTGCACCGGGTCGTGGCTGGGCATCCGGTTGCGCACGCAGTGGCCCTCGCACTGGTTCTCGTGGTTGCACACCAGACTGCACACGGTGGTGAGCGGGTTGTTTTCAAACAGCATCTGGCCTGCGGCGTCCATCTGGTTTGCCTTGAGCAGACGGATCACCTCGGGGATGTTGGTGTGGATGGGGCAGCCCTGCTGACACAGCGGCTTTTTGCAGCCGAGGCAGCGGTTGGCTTCGTCCAGAACATGAAGTGCCATGCGTTCCTCCTTGAATCGGCGGGGCCGATCTTCCTTCTTCTTCTCACATGTTGTATCCAACATTGCATTGCTTTAATGATACACCCAATACGGCACGGTTACAAGAGCGGAATTGCTGATTTTTTGCCAGAATTTTTTGTCAATTCGTCAAAAAGATATTTTTTTGACGATATATTCCGCCCATCGGGGCCGGGTTTGCCCGGCACAGGGCCCCAAAGTCGCTGGCCGCTGCCTGTGCCGCCGCCATCCGGGCACCGTCGGGGCCGGTCTGGGCCAGCTTTGCCAGCGAGTGAGACACCGGAAGGGACACCTGTCCCAGCAGCGGCAGGGCGTCCTTCCGTGCTCCCAGCAGGTGCAGCGCCGGCGGCAGGGCCGGCACCGTGTCGGCCGTATAGCCCAATGCAGCATCCATGGCAAGGCGGCGCATCCGGGCCCGGGGGTAGCGCACCGTGGTCAGGGCATCCAGCAGCTGCGGCAGACTGGTGCTCTGTCGCACCGCGTGTTCCAACCGGTGTTCCAGCCCTTCGGACACTCCGCGCACCGCTGCAAAAGGCTCCGGCTTTGCGCAGGCTGCCCGCAGCAGTGTCAGCTCACACCGGCCTGCCGCGTCAAAATCCGTATACGCGCCGTCATTTTCCGCCGTTTTATACAGTTCAAACGCCTTTTCCGGCACAAACGGGGCCACGGCCTCGGTTCCGCCCTCGGCCCAGAGAGCCCGCAGCGCGCTGGCACTGGCAAATTGCGCGTGGCCGCTCTCCTCCAGCGTCTGCCCGTGGTTGGCCCCCCTGCGGGGCAGCGGCACCGGGGTCATGCCTGCCCGCTGCTCCAGGATGGCGCGGCAGTACTCCACGGCCAGGTTGTTGTTCGGCTGGCTCAGCAGCGCCGCCATGGCAGGGTCGGCCCCCACGGCCTGCACTGCCGCCTGCCGGGCTGCCGCAAAG
>OLPN01003509.1_pt1 | contig 10881 bp, 10 predicted proteins | sample 1672601 | NCBI WGS metagenome assembly OLPN01 (sample SAMEA3136704, study PRJEB25190) | human gut metagenome | reverse complement strand
ACCAATCACTCAAATTCGGGTAAGAAGTATCTTGAGCAGGTAAGAATCGCAAATGAAATTCTTCACAGCCGCCGTCACAGCAAGGATCTTGAGGGATTTGTCAAGGGACTTATGATAGAAAGCTACATTGAGGACGGAAGCCAGAGCACAGACGATGCGGTTTACGGCAAGTCGATAACCGACCCGTGTCTTGGCTGGGAAAAGACAGAAAAGCTGATCTACAGCTTAGCTGACCAACTCTAAGCGCCCTTGGGGCGCGGCAAATTCCGACCTTTGATAACGTTGCGGATTTTCGTAGGATAGTGGGACGGTCGGGGTTTAGCGATGGTGCTATGCATGTTTTGCGGTGGATGTCAGCCGCTGCAAATTCCGACCTTGCGGCTGTGAGCCGCCTCAAATTCGCCTTTTAAAAAGATGGATATAGGCTTTAGTTGCGTTGACGGCGGACGGAAATGTGCCGCTGATTTACAATTTGAAAACGTTGCGGATTTTTGAAGGATACAGGAACGGTCGGGGTTTGATGATAGTGCATGATTGATTTGAGGTTTGTTGAAAATTTGGGCGAAGAACTATCACATTTAGCTCACCTTTGGCAAGGGAGCCGAGAATTAGTACAAATGGGTAAACAATGCTCCTATCAGATGACAGCATGATATTGCAGACGGACACACAGACGTTTGTCTTGAAAATAATAAAATAAACCGAAAGGAAGAAGAAAATGACACTTTACGAAGAACTTATTGAAAGAGGGCTTATCGCTCAGGTTACGAACGAGGAAGAGATAAGCAAGATGATAAATGAGGGCAAGGCTACATTCTATATCGGCTTTGACCCGACAGCCGATTCTCTGCACGTTGGTCACTTTATGGCGCTGTGCCTTATGAAGCGTCTGCAGATGGCTGGCAACAAGCCTATTGCGCTTCTCGGCGGAGGTACGGGTATGATAGGTGACCCCTCCGGCAAGACGGATATGAGAAAGATGCTCACAAAGGAAGATATTGAGCATAATATTGCCTGCTTCAAAAAGCAGATGAGCCGTTTTATAGATTTCTCGGACGGCAAGGCACTGCTTGTAAACAATGCAGACTGGCTGCTGAACCTTAATTATGTAGACGTACTGCGTGAGGTGGGCGCTTGCTTCTCGGTAAACAAGATGCTGAGCGCTGAGTGCTACAAGCAGAGAATGGAAAGAGGTCTTTCGTTCCTCGAATTCAACTATATGATAATGCAGAGCTACGACTTCTACAAGCTGTACAAGGATTACGGCTGTAATATGCAGTTCGGCGGTGACGATCAGTGGAGCAATATGCTCGGCGGTACGGAGCTTATCAGAAAGAAGCTCGGCAAGGACGCACACGCAATGACCATTACCCTGCTCTTAAATTCAGAGGGCAAGAAGATGGGTAAGACCGAAAAGGGTGCTGTATGGCTCGACCCCGAAAAGACAAGCCCGTTTGAATTTTTCCAGTACTGGAGAAACGTTGCTGACGCAGATGTTATGAAGTGCATAAAGATGCTTACATTCCTGCCGCTTGAGCAGATAAGAGAGATGGAAAGCTGGGAGGGCGCACAGCTCAACAAGGCTAAGGAAATACTCGCTTACGAACTTACCAAGCTCGTACACGGTGAGGAAGAAGCTGAAAAGGCTTTAGCCGCCGCAAAGGAACTGTTCGGCGGTAAGGGCGTCAGCGGCGATATGCCTACTGCGGTTATGCCTGCCGAGCTTGTAAACGACGGTAAGATCGGTATTCTTGACGCTCTTGTTGCATCAAAGCTCTGCCCGTCAAAGAGAGAGGCAAGAACAAACGTAACAGGCGGCGGTATCAGCGTAAACGATGAAAAGGTGACCGACCCTGCGGCTATGATAGAGATAGGCGAATTTGCCGTAATAAAGAAGGGTAAAAAGAGCTACTGCAAGATAGTAAAGGCATAAGATGATAAGAGTAAGAAGAGCGCAGGACAAGGATATTAAGCGTGTTACGGAGCTGCTCGCTCAGGTGCTGGAGCTTCACGCCAATCTGCGTCCCGATTTGTTCATACACGGTACGGTAAAGTACACGGAAAATCAGCTGTCGGATATATTCGCTGACGAAAAGACACCTGTATTTGTGGCTGTTGATGACAGCAACACGGTGCAGGGATATGCGTTCTGTATACTCAAAGAGCCTGCTTTTGTAACAAATATGACAGATATAAAAACGCTGTATATAGATGACTTATGTGTTGACAGCAACGCAAGAGGTCGGCATATCGGCACAACGCTTTTTGACTATGTAATGGATTTTGCAAAGCAGACAGGTTGTTACACAGTTACTCTGAACGTCTGGGAGGGTAACGACAGCGCACGTCATTTTTATGAAAAGATGGGAATGTTCGTCCGTGAAACCCAGATGGAGCGGCGGGTGGCGGGTCGCCACTGACAGTTCGCCGTTCTGACGGTTAGTGATTTGCGAAGGTTACGTTACCGGCGGGCGCTTGCAGCGCACCCTATTGACGTTTATACAGATTTATTTTTTATATGAAACATTAAACGGTCTGAGAGGTAAAGGTTCTCAGACCGTTTTTGTTATATAGCTTTTGCCGGTTTACGCCGCCGAATAATTAACTACTGCTATTTCGGTAAGCGCATCTTTACATCTGTCAATGATTTTTTCAAGTCGGACTGTGACTTCAAACGGAAACGATTCTTCACCGCATTGGTCACATTTAAAGCACGGCACATTTTTACAATAACTACACCGTGTTCAAGATTCGCTGTGAATGTTGTTGTACTGTTTACCATATTGCCTTTACAAAATAAACAAGTCATTGTTTTTTACCGCCTTTCTTGTTTTGTAGTCGCTTTCCCATTTTTCTTCTGTTGGATAATAAGCTGTAATAATCCATAATTTATTATCGCCTATTGCACAGCAAACATGCATAGGTTTGTGTTTACTTGTAAAACCCAGCATAAGACAGCTCGGAAAAGGAAAGTCCGTTGGATATTGTTCTATTATTGATCCTTTCAGTAAAGTTTCAAGAATATCCTCTGCATTTATCTCTCTTTTCAGGCACTGTTTGTTTGCGTGTGCAGACATAACGATATTAGCTGTATTTGTCGCTAATGATATTATTTGTTCAAGCGTAAGTTAATTCATCTTTTTACCTGCTTATGTAGAAATGTAACATCTGAATTTCTGATTTTATTATAACACGATTTTAATGTGCCATCAAGGCACATAGCGGCAAATGCCGCAAATTTTGCCTATCAGGCAAAATAAAATCGTGTTTCAATGTTCTCAGACAGGCGGTGTACCGCAAGCCGTGCTTTTGCACGGTAAAATCCACTTTTTGCGGATTTTATGTCTGAGGTTATTATAACATATTTTCCATGTGTTAACAAGCATTTTATTTGTCGCTTTATATTAAAACGGTCTGAGAGGTAAAGGTTCTCAGACCGTTTTTCGCCTTTATGAAAACTCCGAATATTATTCCACCTCAATTATAGTCCCACCGCCGACCACTATATCCCCGTCATACAGCACCAGTGCCTGACCGCAGGTGACCGCTCTCTGCGGCTCATCGAAAACCGCCGTGAGAGTTTCGCCGTTTTGCGTTACGGTCGCCCACTGCTCTGTGTGGCGGTAGCGGACTTTGGCTTTAACACGCATCTCGCCCTTTATTTCGGGAACAGATATAAGGTTTATATCTCCTGCCTTTACAATACTGCTGTACAGCCCGTCGTTATATGACAGGGTTACAGTGTTGCTTACAGGATTCACTGCCTTTACATAAAGCGGCTCGGGAGCGGAAATGCCAAGACCCTTACGCTGACCTACGGTATAGCGGATAACGCCCTTGTGCCTGCCGATAACGTTGCCGTTTGTATCGAGAAAATCACCGTCCGGGTAATTCTTGCCTGTGTACTGCTCTATAAAGTCGGCATAGCTGCCGTTTTGTACAAAGCATATATCCTGGCTGTCGGCTTTATGGGCATTTATAAATCCCTGCGATTCGGCAATCTCTCTCGCCTGCGATTTTCTCATCTCGCCGAGCGGAAATATCGTGTGGCTTAATTGTTCCTGTGTAAGACAGTAGAGAACATAGCTCTGATCTTTGGTATCATCGAGCGCTTTTTTCAGCAGAAATCTGCCGTTTTCGCCCTTTTCTACCCTTGCATAATGACCTGTCACCACATAGTCACGGTCAAGCTCTTTTGCTCTCATATACAGCTTGTCGAACTTGAGATACCTGTTGCAGTCTATGCAAGGATTCGGAGTTATGCCGTTCTCGTATGCGTGTACGAAGCGGTCTATCACATCGGTTTCGAATCTGTCGGAGAAATTGAAAACGTAATACGGCATATCAAGCGAGTAAGCAACGCTCCTTGCGTCCTCTACATCATCAAGCGAACAACAGCTATGCTCTCTTGAAATGCCTATATCCTCGTTTGCAAATAATTTCATCGTAACGCCGATGCAATCAAATCCACGTTGTTTCATAAGGTAAGCCGCCACGCTTGAATCAACGCCGCCGCTCATTGCGATTACTGCCTTATTGTTCATTTTAATCCTTTCTGAATATCAACGAAAGCCGACAGCATTTTAACTGTCGGCTTGTTATTCGGAATATGCGACAATGTGTCGCTTGCGGGTGTGACCCGCTTCAAATTCGCCGTTCTGACGGTTGGCGGATTGCGTAAGTTGCGTTACCGGCGGTGACAATATGCCGCTTTAACTGAATTGAAAGGTCAATTTAGGGAGGAACGATTCTTTCAAATCAAAATAATTCGTTTTAAATTCCGCTGTTTCATTATGTCGGGCATAGCAGAAACTGTATCAAAGGCGGAATTTGCCGTGCCGCATCGGCACACGATCATACTTTATCAAATGCCTGCGAGAGATCTGCGATTATGTCGTCGATATGCTCTGTACCGATCGAAAGACGGATAGTATTTCTGCCGATACCCTGGTCTGCAAGCTCCTCATCTGTCAGCTGTGAGTGAGTTGTTGTAGCGGGGTGAATTACAAGGCTCTTTACATCTGCAACGTTTGCGAGCAGAGAGAATATCTGTAAGCTGTCAATGAACTTGTGAGCTTCTTCCTGTCCGCCCTTGATGTTGAATGTGAAGATAGACGCACCGCCGTTTTTGAAATACTTTGTATAAAGTGCGTGGTCGGGGTGGTCGGGCAGTGAGGGGTGATTTACCTTTTCAACCTTGGGGTGATTAGCAAGAAATTCTACTACCTTCTTTGTGTTCTCAATATGACGGTCAAGTCTTAATGAGAGCGTTTCTGTACCCTGTAAGAGAAGGAATGCGTTGAACGGTGAAATTGTAGCGCCTGTATCACGCAGAAGAATTGCTCTAATATATGTAACGAATGCGGCAGGACCTGCAGCATCTACAAATGATACGCCGTGATAGCTGGGGTTAGGCTCTGCGATGGGAGCGTACTTACCGCTCTTCTTCCAGTCGAACTTGCCTGAGTCAACAATAACACCGCCGAGCGTTGTTCCGTGACCGCCGATGAACTTTGTAGCCGAGTGTACAACAACGTCTGCGCCGTGCTCGATAGGACGGATAAGATAAGGTGTACCGAATGTATTGTCTATTACAAGCGGAAGTCCGTGCTTGTGTGCTATCTCTGCAATAGCGTCAATGTCGGGAATGTCGCTGTTGGGGTTGCCGAGCGTTTCAAGGTAGATAGCCTTTGTATTATCCTGAATAGCGTTTTCAACTTCTTCAAGGTTATGTGCGTCTACGAATGTAGTGCTGATGCCGTACTGGGGAAGCGTATGTGCAAGCAGGTTGTAGCTGCCGCCGTAGATTGTTTTCTGCGCTACGATATGCTCGCCTGCGTAAGCGAGAGCCTGAATAGCGTAAGTTATAGCGGCTGCGCCCGATGCTGTAGCAAGTGCGGCAACACCGCCCTCAAGAGCGGCGATTCTTGTTTCAAAAGCGCCCTGTGTTGAGTTTGTAAGTCTGCCGTAGATATTGCCTGCGTCAGCAAGACCGAAACGTGCGGCAGCGTGTGCGCTGTTCTTGAAAACATAGGATGTTGTCTGATATATCGGAACTGCTCTTGCGTCTGATGCGGGGTCGGGAGTTTCCTGACCTGCGTGAAGCTGGATTGTCTCAAATCTGTAGTTGTTATCGTATGTATAGCTCATTGTAAATACCTCTTTCTTTTAATCGGCTTATAGCCTGTCAAATTCTTATTTTTGTTTTTTCTTAAGGGTGTGCTTTAAGCACGGTTTACGTTATGCTATACAGCGGCACATTCGTCCGTTCCTGAAATTGTGCCTGATGGCTTTTGCGATGATATTCATCAAATGTGCCTCATTTCTTTTATTCACACTTGGATAGGTTTTCTTACTCTCAAAACCTATCTGTTTGGTATGTTTGTATTATACACTAAACTTATAGGTTTTGTCAATAGGGAAAATGAAATAAATTAAAAAAATTTTTTGGGCGGTGTGGAGCGGCGTTGCAAAAAGAAAAAGCACGATTTTCGGTCGTGCTTTCCGGTGTTATGAATTTGTGTTGAAGGTTCTGCCCTTTCCGCCAAGCTTAACGCTACTGTAGTAGTCGATTTTCTTTTTATCGACCTTCAGCGATTCAAGCTCTGCCTTTACATCCTCGTAGCTTTGGCGGACAACAGCGGTCACCTTTTTATTCTTTTCGTCAATTCCACTTTTTATATCGTGAAGATGGCGCATTTTTGACTGTAACTGTCTTAACTCATACGAGAGGTTTTCGGTGACGGGTTTATTGTTCAGTATATCACGGATAAGCTCACGCTCGGCAGGAACCTGAGCGTTTGCAATATCCATTATAGATTGCTTTACCTGACGCATTTTATCCATAAGCTCATTACGGGATAAAAGTACCTGCTGAATGACTTCAAGGTCATTTGTAACCATTCTGTCTGTACGGCGGTCATACTCGGTCATAAGCTCCGTCAGCTCATCCATGAGCGTAAGCAGTGTTTGTGCATCTGCCTTTTTCATTATATCGGATTCCTTTCCGGTGGGGGTTAAGCACCGTGTGATTTAAGCCTGCTCCTGCATTGCGGATTGAGCCGCTTTTTCCTGCGCTTCCATCTGTTCTCTGCTCATGCTGTTGATCTCGGCGAATGCTTCACGCAGCTCGGCTATCATAGGAAGGAGCGCATCTACCTTGGCTTTATCCTTTTTATTGTTCGCCTCAACTATTTCACGGTTGAAATATTCATACAGCGAGTCAAGATTTTTGGAAACGGGTATTTTCATATCAAGGCAGGAACGCAGAGCGTTTATTACGTCCTGCGCTTTTATAAGAGCCTTGTTTGTTTCCTCGTAATTCTTGAGCGGAATGTAGTAGGACGCTCTGTTGAGCTGACGTTCCGCCTCCATATACAGCTTTACCACAACGTCACCGGGCGTGAGCGTTGTAACAGACTGTTTTTTATATGCAGAAAATGCGTTATTCATATCGTATTCCTTACGCTTTGTGTTATTTAGGGTTTATCAGAACTGCATCAGCTGCTGAATGTAGCTGGTCTGGCTGTTGAGCGAGCCCATCATTGTTTCAAGATTAGAGAACTGCTTCCAGTATCTGTCCTGTTGCTTCTCATATCTTGTTTCAAGTGACGAGATAAGCGTTGAAATGCTCTTTAACTGGTCATATATAGAGTTGTCGGTAGCCGATGTACCTGTCTTTGTACCTGCAAGCTGTACAAGTGTACCCTTGTCTTTTCTTGCACCGGTCGTCTTTACCGCACCTGTAAGCACATCATCAAGCTTGTGCATTATGCCTGTCTTTACGGTGTTGCCGTTTTCATCGACCGTTGTACCTGCGAACAGATCTGCTATCTGGTCGGCGTACTGCTCAAATGCCGCCTCAAGCTTTGTTTCATCAAGCTCGAGCTTGCCGTGGTCGCCCCAGTCATCGCTTGTCGTAATGCCCATGCTGAACAGGCTGAATGTCTGTCCGTCCGCTGTCTTTACCGTTGAATAAAGAACGGAACGCATCTTCTGCATTACTGTCGAAACTGTGCTGTCGTTGTAAAGCAGACCTTCCTTAGCCTTTTCTTCCCACTTCTCCTGCTGTTTTTCGGATAAGTCCATATCCTCAATATCGTCATCGGTAAGTGCGTAGTAGTCGGAGTTCGGCTTCTGGTCAAGCTGACCGTAAACTTCTTCGATAATCTTGTTGTAATCTTCAACGAATGACTTTATAGCGTCTATCGCACTGCTGTTGTCCTTCTTTACCTCGTAAGAGAACTCTGCGCCCTGTGCGGCGGATGTGAAGGTCATTGTTGTGCCGTCCGCTGTGAAGCTGTTTGACGAGGTTTCTATTGTTTCGCCGTTTACTTCAAGCTGCAGGTTGCGTCCCTGCGTCAGCGTACCCGATGTAAGACCGAGTGTGCTGAGAAGCTCTGCGCCCGCACTTCCGTTTTCTGCGGAGAATTCAATAGATGCGGATGTGCCGTAGCCCGATGAGCTGAGGGCAAAGCTGTTTGTAAGCGTGCTGAACGTCATAGTTGCGCGGGCGTTCTTGCTGGCGTTAATTTCGCTCATCATTTTTGCTACCGTGTAGTCAGATGTGAAGGTGAACTTCGTGCCGTTTATAGTGAAGGTCGCACTGTCCTCAACACCTAAATCCTTAAGCGTTGTGGCTGTTGTTACCTGTGCCGTAGTCGTTCTGGCTGTAGACGCACCGAATGTGTTCTTCGTTGCGGGGTCTGCGGCTACCGAGAGCTTCTTGCCGTTTGCGGCTGTTACGGTGCCGTTTTCGTCTATGTTAAGACCGGTTCCGTCCGACAGCTTTACCTTGCCTATGGCCTTGTTCAGCTCGTGCTTGTTTGCATAAGCGGCAAGATCCTCGTTGGACAGCTTGAAATCATCGGCGTTAAGCGTATCCTTATATGCGGAAAGCTCGTCATAATCCTTGTCGAACTGCGCTCTGAATGCGGTTTCGTCAAAGTCCTTTGCGTACTGCTCGTCAAACGCTGTCTTGAAAGCGTTCTCGTCAAATTCAGCCTGTGTTTTTTTCCAGTCCTCAAAACTCGTGCCTTCTGCTATAGAGCCGTCTGCTATGCCGCTATCATAGTTGGTCTTAAGCTCTTCGTCATACTCGGCCATTGCCTTTGTCTTTTCGCTTTCGAACTTTTTGTCGTAGTCCGCCTGCTTTGCCTTATCGTAAGCCTGCGCCTTCAATGCGTCAAAATCTACAGAACCGTTTGCCTTTGCCGTATTATACAGCTTTTCAGCCTGCTCGTCAAAATAAAGGCTCTGGAATTCTTCCCTTTTCTGAGCACCGAGCGTTGTGCTGTCTGTCTGGTTGAAATAGTCGGCCGTGTAGCTTTCAAACGAAACGCTTACTGTTTCGTCACCGACGGTTATATTAAATTTGTTTGTACCTGCGCTGATGCTTGTGTTTAAATCAAACGTGAAGTTGCCGTACATATTCGCAACACCGGTAAGCGTCATTGCCTGTCTGTCGGATGATATAATCTTACCGCTGTCGTTTACATAAACAAGACCCTGACCGCTTGTATTCGAAGAACCGTATGCGTCTTTGAGCTGGCTGTTTATCTGAGAGCGTACACTGTCGGCACTGCCGCCGTTGAAGTTTATAACGGTTGACTTTGTGCCTACTGTTATATTGAACGAATAGTTCTGTGAAGCGTCGCTGTACTGTGATAAGTCAAGCGAGCTTGCGTCCATCGCACTACCCTGATATTTTGCCTGTGTAGCAGTCTGGAGAACCTTTACTTTATATGTACCGGGCACTGCGTTTGTGCCTGAGCGTACAGATACGCCGGCAGGAGTACCCTCCTTGAGTATGCCGTCTGCGTTTAACGTGGAAACCGTTGCGCCGTATTTTGTAAAGGTGGATTTACTTTTAAGGTTGACCTTGGAATTGAGCATATCAAGATATTTGTTCTGGAAGTCTGTGAGCTTTGTTGTTATGCCTTGATACGCTTCCTGTTTCCATTTGAGCGTTATCGCCTTACGGTTCTGTTTTGTGATTTTCAGCTTTGTAGCCGCTGTCATAGCGTTTACGATAGATTCGGTATCAAGACCTGAGTTCATACCGCTGAATCTTAATACGCTGCTGCTGTTTGTTGTTGCCATATCTTATCTCTTCCTTTCAGTCTTTTTTCATACCGAGCAGGGCTTCCATAGCCGCCTTGGGCAGTGCCTGCGATGATTCTTTATTCATATCCTGCGCATCTCTCAGCTCATTGCGGATTATCTTTACATCCTTCGGTGCGGAGATTCCTATCTTGACTCTGTCCTTGCCTATTTCAAGGACGGTTATCTCAATGTTGTCGGATATTGTAAGACTTTCGTCTGTTTTTCGTGTTACTACAAGCATTAGTTTGCCCCCTTATCCACATATATCGGCAGACGTATCTCATACTTTTCGGGGAGTATGACCTGTGCGGCGAGATTCTCGTCTGAGTTTATAACTATGGGGCATTTCATATTCACCGTAGTCTTTTTGTAGTCCTCCGGTACGACTGCTATGGATAAGCATCTGACATTTGAACTGTCGTCTATCTTCAGCAGTTTCTTTTCGGAGCTGTTAAGCGTTATCTTATATGCTCCGTCTATTATTGCCGGGTCGAAAACGATAAAACACGGCGTAACATTTTCGGTAGACTGCAGCCACATAGGGTATACGCCATCTCCGAGCGGGCTGAGCAGGGCAAACTGCCTGCATTCTTCAAATGCAAAAAGCCCGGACGGGAAGTTGAATATCTTGCTTTCGTCTACATTTACTTTGCCGAAATCTCTGGTCATTATCTCCATTGATCTTTACCGTTTCCTTTCAGATTTCTGATTTATCAGCCCTTGGTGTTGAGCTTTTTGGGCGGAACGTAAGCCGGATTTGCACTCGGCGGAACGTAT
>OLPN01003501.1_pt1 | contig 10901 bp, 10 predicted proteins | sample 1672601 | NCBI WGS metagenome assembly OLPN01 (sample SAMEA3136704, study PRJEB25190) | human gut metagenome | reverse complement strand
GTCGATTGCGATATAGGTCTTTTGCTTTGCCATCATTCTATGCCCCCTTTTAAAAATCCTTTGAGTAAATTATGCTATCGTTAGTGTCAATCCTCGGTATAAAAACCATCCAATACATATGTTGTGACTGGTGTTATATACAATTCATATTTAATAACCAGTCTGATTAAATCATTTCCGTCAATCAATGTTATCGGCGTACCTTCTCTCGCAGCCTCTCTTGCCTTATTGGTAAATCGGCTATTAGTAATAAATACTCCATAATCGGCTTGATATTTGTTCATCGCCCCAAGAAATTGATTGATATCCGGCTCACTCACTGGATTTGAATTAAATCTTTTACACTGAATAACCACTCTGGTTGTTCTAAAATCATCGGCATCTACGTGATATCCATAACCATCAATGCCACCATCATTTGACACCTGAACGCCTTTGTTGGTAAACTCCACTCCCATCTTTGTAAGAAGTGCTCGTGAAAATTGTTCAAACTTTGCTGGAGACATATTAGCGATTGCACTCTGAAGTTTTACCTTGAAATCATCTAACAATTCGTCATCTGTGGATTCATTCTCCTCGTCTTCAACCTCCAGTGTTTCTACTGGCTTGTTTTTCGATTTGTTCTTAGTCGAATGTTCCTCCCAATAGCTTCGAGCCTTATCCCTTACTTCTGTCTTAACATCAAAATCTGTTAAATCTACATTTGCTCCATCTTGAGTAAGTGTAATCTTTGGATTGAATTTCACATAAGATATGAGTCCGACATAACTAAGCTCTTTAATAGCAAAATTAAACTTAAAATCAAATTTTTTGTACTGATTTCCTGTTTTATTAGATGTATATAGTTTCTGTTCAAATTCAGCAATATGCTCATCTAACTCACTAATTCTGTCTCTAATTTCAGAACGCTCTAACTGTCCACCTGCTTCCTGAAGGACTTGAAGGATTGGTTTAATAAGGTATGATACTTGTTCTTCTGTATTTAAATCGTCATAAAACATATTTACATTTACACCTCTCATTTACTGTGCATACTTCTTGAAATTCTCTGCCTGCTCAAGAACTTCCTTGTAAACATCATCAATGGTTACTGGCGGATAGCCGAACTCATCAAGCAGCAATATCAAATCCACTTGCAAGTTTGCCTTAATATCATCACGGGCAGACCAATCGGTATAGCGTGACTTATCATCAACAATCAACTTTATCCTCTTGGATAGTTCAATCATTTTATCGTCCGGATATTCAAACTCAAACTTCTTGGAAACTGCTTTCAAAATATCATAGAAAGCTTTTTCTTCATAATCTATACCCATATTCTTGAAGGAGTTCTTTTCTGTTTTCAGTTCAGACAACAACTGTGCAAGCTGCTCCGCAACATCATCAAGGACTTCGTTGGCATACGCTTCATCACGACGACGGTTATTATACTCATCAACAACTTTCTTGAGTCTGTCTGCAAATTCCACACCCATAATCTTATTGACTTTCTTAAACTCGTCAATCGCCTGAGAAAGAAGTCTTTGAAGTATCTTGATTTTCGTATTCGGCAACTGAATAGCATTTATCTTATCCATATACTCATCGCTGAAAATGTCCACCGATATATGCTTTCCGGTTTCAAATAATTCCTCAATGCCATCAGACTGAATTGCACCCTCAAGCATTTTGCGGACACGAGCGTTCATCTGCTCAATATCCGGTGCATCGCCTTTTGTCAACTTGAAAAGGATAGAACGGACAGCACAATAAAAATGGATATAATCCTTATCTTCATCAGAGAATTTCTCACTTGAACTACAAAGATTAAATGCCTGCTTCATTCTCTTGACTGCTGCCATAAATCTTCTTTCCAGTTCTTCAGACAACTGCACATACTCAACTGCACGATTCAGGCAGGCAAGCTGTTCAGTAGGAGAACCGTTGAAGAAATCACTACTGTTAAAGTTGTGGAACATCTGACCAAGAACTTCTAACTGGTCTTTTACAATCGTGATAGACTGCTCCACACCTTCAAATTCTTCGCTCTCAAAATTCGTATATTTCTTGAGGGCAGTGTTCATATTTTTCTTAATACCTATGTAGTCAACAATTAAACCTTTATCTTTGCCCTCGCATACACGATTTACACGGGAAATCGTCTGAATAAGGGTATGCTGCTGAATAGGCTTATCAATGTAAATCGTATCAAGCTCCGGCACATCAAAACCAGTCAGCCACATATCTACAACAATGGCAATCTTAAAGTTTGACTTCGGATTTTTGAACTGACGGTCAAATTCTTTCCTATCCTCTTTTGTGCCAAGCATATCAAAGAGGTCTTTTTCATCATCTTTATTACGAGTCATAACCAACTTAATTTTTTCCATTGGCTTCAACTCTTTTTTATCTTTTTCACTCAGAACAACCCCGTCATCACAAATCTTCTTTTCTGTCCATTCCGGTCTGAGTTCCTTTACTATTTTATAGAAATCGTATGCTATATTTCGGTTGGAACATACAAACATTGCTTTGCCTGCTACGGTTGCACCTTCTGCCACACGGGTTTCATAATGCTTGATAAAGTCCTCCGCAACAGCACGAAGTCTATCAGGGTCGCCAATAATAACTTCCATTTTGGCAACTGCTTTCTGACTTTCTTCTACTTGATGTTCATTTGCTCCCTCAAGCTCACACTGTGCATAATATTCTTCAATCTGTCTTACCTTGTCCTGATTAAGCATAACCTTAGCTGCACGACCATCGTAAACAAGATTAACTGTAATACCGTCCTTAACAGCTTCCGTCATTGTATATGCGTCTACAACACCACCAAAGACTTCGATTGTTCCATCAACCGGAGTTCCGGTAAATCCAACATAAGTTGCATTTGGTAAAGAGTCGTGCAGATACTTTGCAAAGCCATAGGTTTTCTGAACACCTGACTCTGTAATCTTAACCTTTTGGTCGAGATTGATTTGGCTTCTGTGTGCTTCATCAGAAATACAAATAACGTTCGTTCTGTCTGTAAGAAGCTGCAAATCCTCTGTAAATTTCTGAATGGTAGTCAGATAAACACCGCCACTCTCTCGTCCTTGAAGCTCCTCACGAAGTTTCTCACGGGACTCAATACTTACAACAGTTTCATCTCCGATATATTTCTTTGAACCGACAAACTGCTTGGAAAGCTGGTCGTCAAGGTCTGTTCTGTCTGTAATAATAAGAATAGTCGGGGAGGAAAAGTATTTGCTTTTCATCAGCATACGGGTAAGGAAAAGCATTGTATAACTCTTGCCGCACCCTGTTGCTCCGAAGTATGTACCACCTTTACCATCTCCTTCAGGGCGAAGATGTGCCTTGATATTCTCATACAATTTATTTGCCGCAAAGAACTGTGGATAACGGCACACTATCTTCAAATCCTTATCTGAGTTATCCGGAAAATAAATAAAATCTTTGATAACTTCAAGCAAACGGTCTTTTCGGAAAAGTCCCTTTATCATTGTTACAAGAGAATTGATACCGTCCAGTTCTTTATCGTCTGAGTTTATCTTTCTCCACGCATAGAAGAAATCATACGGGCTGAAGAAAGAACCATATTTATTATTTGCTCCGTCACTGATAACAACAAACGCATTGTATTTGAAAATCTCCGGAATATCTCTACGGTAACGGATTGTAAGCTGCTTATATGCGTCCATTATGGTCGTATTCTCTTGTACCGCACTCTTAAATTCAAGAACAACAACAGGAATACCATTTACGAACACAATGCCATCAGGAATACGCAACTGATTATTTACGCCTTCAATTTCAAACTGATTAACCACTTTGAAAATATTGTTTTCGGGAGTGTCGAAATCAATAAGTTCAATATAGAGGTCTTTCTGCGTTCTATCCTCACGGTTAAGAATAAATCCATCGCAGAGCAACTTAAATACAGCTTTGTTTGCTTCATAAATCGTACCGGAAATATTACGCAGCATTAGAATGACACTATCCACCTCACTCGGTGTAATACCGTCTTTCGCATAGCGATTATAAAGGTATTGCTTCATGTCGTCCGTAAGCAGAACCTCTGTCCTTTCTCTGTGTATCTGGTCGCCACTGACATAGGTGTAGCCCTCGTCTTTGAACAACTCCATTATTGACATTTCCAATGCGTGTTCATTAAAATTTGCCATTGCGTTCACTCCTTTTTATCAGCATATATCTCTTTCAATATTTGCTTATGTCGCTGTTCCATTTCATAATCCTGATATTTCAGTCCCAATTTGGCAAGCATTAGAGTTCCTTCCATATCATCTATATTTCCATAACTTACTGCACGACTTACTCCAGTCAATGCCCCAAGTATTAGCCTCGTGCAATCAAGAGCAAAATCTATCAACTCCTGAATATCAGGATATGTAACCGGATTTTTATCCCATACTTTTTCTTCTGCTAAAATATGTTTCTCGTCATTATGAGCATATATCTTGTTTCTTTGAACACGAATATTCTCTTGTTTTTTGCTGAGAGAGCAAAAACGCTTTTGATACAATCCTAAAAATTCTGAAAATGTCAGATTAACTTGTATTGGTACTTTTTCAAAATCAGGTGTATCAAATAATTTTAGAATTTCTCTTTGGCTTTTCACTTCATTTTCATAGAAACATTCTTCCGTTGGTTTCAAATGATGCTGATATGGAACTTGGAAAGAATATTCTCTACCCTCTTCCTTAATTGTTACTATATCTCTATATTCTGGAAATAAGTCCAAATTATCTCTGCAATACTTTAAGAGCAACCCAACTGAAACAACGTCTTTGGTTTTATCATACAATTTTGCAATTTCCATAAAACAAGCCTTTTGCAACGCCCCATACACTACTTGATAAAAGGCAGGAGAAAGATTCATTTCATCGTTATACTTCTTGCTCATTTCTCTATACTGCATCATAATTGCATAATACGCATTAGCGTCAAATGCACTTTGATATAAATCCTCTGCAAGTTTGATTAACTTTTCTTTATCCATTTTTCACACTCCTTGCAGTAAATGATAATTTAGAAGCAACTGCTCAAGCGTACTTCGATAATTTATTCTTTTCTTGTGATGATACAGATTGTACGTTGGCTGATATTGCACTGGTTAATCCCTCTCGACCTCTTTCTAAGGGTGTTGAAGCCCGTTGCTTCGATATGTCAACATTACCGACAAGTGGTTGCATACCTACTGGAGATACAACTAAGCCATATAACGGTGGTGTCCGTTTTATAAATGGAGATACTTTAATCGCACGTATTACACCGTGTCTTGAAAATGGTAAAGCTGCATATATAAATATTCTTAATGAGGGAGAAGTTGCTTTTGGTTCAACTGAATATATTGTTTTTGCTTCTAAAGATGATATTCCATCTTGCTTTTACTATTTTCTCATTAGAAACTCAAAATTTGTAACCTTTGCATTGCAATTTATGAATGGTTCAAGTGGTCGCCAAAGAGTTTCAGGAGAAGAATTGGCTTCTTTTCCGTTAATGATTCCTTCAAAAGAAAAACTGGCGGCATTCAATAAGGTTGGCAAATTAGTTCTTGAGCAAATGAAAGAATCAACAGAGGAAATTCAGTTCCTAAAACAACTTCAAGAAACGATTACTGCAACATTGTCAAGCAACTAAATTATCATTTATCTTCTGTTTCAAAGCTATTCTATCGGTTATTGTCTTGTAGGCTTTCACAATTTTTCTCTGCTTTTCAATATCTGGTACTGGAAGTTCCACCTTACACATTTCCTCCCAATCCATTACTTCACGTACACTGCCGTGCGATTTAAAACGAGCATATCTATCAAATTCAGGGCGGCTAAACCACAACATTAAATATTCCGGCAAAAGTTTCTCTGTATCTATCACCTCAAATACTGTATAAACATTGCTTACAAGCCCTTCTTCATAATCTTCAAGCAATGCAATAGCGATTTTATCTCCTCTACGAGAGGTATCTGGTATATATGTGAATTGTCCTTTTTTAACTATCTTATACTTTGTAAAATCTGTCCCAACAGTATTTGCAATAGACTGAATAAACTGCTTTTGTACAGAAACACCTAAGAGATTTTCTTTTTTTCCTTCCTTATTGCGAATATCTACCTGTCGTATATATTCCCCAAGAAATCTGTATCCTTCTTTCATTCCTACCACCTTAACCAATGTATTTTCTATGAGCAATTTTCACATTACTCTGCTTAACCATTGCATATTGCAATGTAGTATCTATTCTTTTATGTCCCAAGAGCTGCTGAAGCTGCTCTATTGGCATTCCTTTGTCTATTGCCATTGTCGCAAGTGTTCGCCTGAATTTATGAGGGTGTACCTTATTTAGTCCCAATCGTTTTCCAAGCTGTCGTAATCTCACTTCAATACCTCCGATATTCATTCGATTATACGGAAATTGTAATGATACAAAAAGTGCCGGATTATCGTCCTTTCGGCTATTCAAGTAGTTCTGCAAATGTATTTTTGTTCTTGCATCAAAATAAACTATTCGCTCTTTATCCCCTTTACCGAAAACAACACATTCTCTTTCGTTAAAATCTATATCCTCACGATTTAGCAACACCATTTCTCCGACACGCATACCCGTTGAGGCAAGCATATCAATCATTGCCAAGTCCCTGAGTTCCTTGCAATTATCCCTCATCAATTCAAGTGCTTCATCAGAGTAGGTTTCTTTAATGTTCGTTCCGGTCTTAACCTTATGTATTCGCCTGACCGGACTTTTCAAAATATAATCCTCGTCCTCAAGCCAAGAGAAAAAACTGGAAAGTATTCGTCTTATATTATCTATCGTAACCTTACTTGATTTTTTCTTAGCCTGATACTCGGTCAAATAGCAACGAATATCGTCGGTCACAATATATTTGATACCCTTTCCAATGCCATCAAGCATCGATTGTATCGTTGCATTATAGTATTTCAAGGTTTTCTCCGAACAGCCTTCAATACGCTTTGCCGATAGGAAAGATTCTACTAAATTCTGTTCTGAAAGTTCCTTATCTCTTTCTGTCTTTGTTACCTCATAATCAAAAAGTGTATGCTGCAACACCTCTTGCAATCTTTCTGTCTGTGCGTTATTCAGGTAAGGTAACATTCCTTGAATAACATCTGTAATTAGGTTCTTTTTCATAGTCAATTCTCCTTTTGTTTTTTAAGAGAACGACTACCAGTGGCAGTCCCTTGTTTTAACTCCCGCCACTGATGGGAGTTCTATTGTAAATGATAATTTAGTAGCTTGATAATTTGGTTAAAAGTGTATCTTTCATATCACAAAGCATTCGTATTTCATTTGTATTAGAAAAAATTAAAGCATAAATTTTGGTGGCTATTTCCCCAAACCTTTCAAGTTCCTCATCTGAAGGTACAGGAATTTCAAACCTTTCAAGTTCTTGTTTATTTATTGCTTCACGAGTCGAACCGGATTGACCAATACCAAGTAATTTTGCTTTATTTTCAGATGTACATAAAGTACACATTATATAATAGCTCATATTTTTACCTTTATATGGTCGGATAATCATTACATGTTGGTTGACTCTGGCGGGCAGAACATCATCAGGAACTACACAACATCGGGTAACTGATACTCCAGTTATATTAAATAATACATCTGCCTGTTGTATTTCCACATTTGCCAACGCATTTGCTTGAATTTGAGAGATATGAGCCAACTCCGGATACGAAAAGAAATAGTCAAAAACATTCATACTACGGATTAGCGATATTCCTTTATCAAAATATGCAGCTTTTCCACCTTTAGGAGTTGCACCACTACCTATTTTGGAACATAAATCTGCAAGAGGTTTTGTTATATATGTGTTTTGTGATTCCAAAAACATTTTTTTATATATAATCTGTAAAGTTGCAACTAAATTATCATTTATCTTCTTCTTTAAAGCAATTCTCTCCGTAATCGCCTTATAACTGTTCACTATTTCAAGCTGTTTTTCAATAGGCGGGATAGGCAATTCCAGTCTGCAAATATCGTCCCAAGTAATCCCACCACGAACACTTCCGTCAGTATGTAACCAACAAATACGGTCAAATTCCGGTCTGCGAAACCACATCATCAGATAATCTTCATTCAAAATGCTGTTATCTACTACCTCAAACATAAAATACGCCGGAGAAACAATAGCAGGTTCTTCTTCATCATACAATGCAACCGGAAGTCGTTCATCACGACCAACGTGCATTGGATTACACGCAAACTTTCCTTTTGTTATCAGTTTATATTTACTCAAATCCGTACCAATGACATTTGCAACCGACGGCATAAAGAACTTGTCTATGTTAATTCCCAAAACTCTGTCTGTTATGCTTTCTCTGTTCCGAGTATCAATCAGTCGGATATGGTTTCCTAAAATATCATAATTCGATTTCATATCCCAACTCCTTAAATACAGCAAGCAAATCTGATTTAGATTTTTCCTCTTGAGCAAGAAGTTCTTTGAGTTCTCCCTGCAATGATTTCATTTTGGTATCAAAGTCGATGTTCTCATCACGGTTGACAAACTCAATATATCTGCTCGGTACAAGAGTAAATCCTTTTTCCTTTACTTCATCAAAAGAAGCAGAATAGCAAAATTCCGGCACATTCTCATAAGTTTCCTCATAGCCTTCCTGCTGCCAGTTATGATATACACTTGTAACTTTGGCTCTATCTTCCTCTGTCAATTCAATGTACTTCTTCTCATAAGGACTTCCCATCTGTCGTAAATCCATAAAAAGTATTTCATCTTCTCGATTACGATAGCGTTTTAGCTTTCCATTCTGTTCCACAACACGAGCCTTTTTATTCTTATTGAGTACCCAAAGGGTAACGCTGATGTCTGTGGTATAGAAAAGGTTTCTCGGAAGAATAATGATTGCTTCTACCAAATGATTTTCTATAAGCTGCTGTCTGATTTTTAGCTCTGTACCATCATCAGATAATGCACCATTGGCAAGTAGGAAACCTGCTACACCGTTTTGAGAGAGTTTGGAAACAATATTCAGTATCCAACCATAGTTTGCATTACTTGTCGGCGGAACTTCATAGCCGTTCCAACGAGGGTCATCTACAAGCTCATTTTCGGCTCTCCACTGCTTCTGATTGAAAGGCGGGTTTGCCATAATGAAATCTGCTTTAAGGTCTTTGTGCTGGTCATTGGTAAATGTATTGGCTGCCATTTCTCCAAGATTTGCAGAAATACCACGGATAGCTAAGTTCATTTTTGCCAGTTTGAAAGTGGTATTTGTGTATTCCTGACCGTAAATAGACACTTTCTTTTTATTACCGCTATGTGCTTCTACGAACTTGATGGACTGCACAAACATACCGCCCGAACCGCAACAAGGGTCATAAAGTATTCCATCGTAAGGCTCAAGCATTTCGGCAATCAGGTTTACAATACACTTTGGTGTGTAGAACTCTCCTTTACCTTTTCCTTCTGCAAGAGCGAACTTACTAAGGAAATACTCATATACACGACCTATAATGTCGTTCTCTTTATCATCTGTATTGATACGATTGATTTCATCAAGCAAAGAAGCTAACTTTGCAGTATCAATATGTAAGCGGGAGTAATAGTTATCCGGCAAAGCACCTTTCAGTGCCGGGTTGTTCTTTTCAATCGTATAAAGTGCTGTATCTATCTTCAGGGCAATATCGTCCTGCTTTGCATTTTCAATAATGTACTTCCAACGGCTTTCTTCAGGAAGATAGAATACATTTTCCTGAGTATAAAACGGCTTCATATCCGCATACTTTTCGCCGTGTGTAGCAATAATCTTATTACGGCATTCCTCAAACTTGTCACTGGCAAATTTAAGGAAGAATAAACTCAGAACAACGTGCTTATACTCCGCAGGCTCAACAGAACCTCTCAGTTTATCAGCACTTTTCCAAAGTGCTTCTTCCATTGATATTTCTTTCTTTGGTTTAGCAGCCCTTGCCATCTATAATTACCTCCGTGTTTTAATCTTCATCTAAAATAACTTCGCATATATCTCCGATGTCACAGTGAAACACCTGACATATCCTCATCAGTACTTCAAGAGATACTGGCTCATTCTTATTTATCTTCGTTGCAGCGTATGATGTGATTTCGGCTGCACGCATTAAATCCTGTCTTTTCATTTGATTGTCAATCATAAGTTTTTGAAGTTTGTTATAGCATATCTTCATCAGTAACACCTCTTCATCTTATAATTCTTCTTCGTTACAGTTAACCATTTAACATTATATATTAAATTTTCAGGCATTTCAAGATTCCGGACAGAAATGTAACCTTTCAGACACTAAGGTGTCACTTTTTACAAACACCTAATACGACTCTTTTAAAGAATAATAAAAAAGAGATGCCGAAGCACCTCAATTATACATTCTATTATTAACATTCAATGCAATCATTGCTATGACCTTTTCTATCGGCGGCTCTTTTCCGTCCGGTGCAACTGCTTTCCAAAAAGCTATTGCTTCCGGTTCAGCACTTTTCATTGCTTCCCGAATGGCAAACTGCATTTCCTCTTTTACTGCTTTTTCGGTTGTTCCATTTTCTTTTGCTATTTGTCTGAAAATGTCGTTCACTTCTACTTCCTCCTATGTCTATTAGTATGTGTCTATCACTGACAGTTGTTGTTATAGCATATTCTCTCTGTCGAAGTCCCGAAAAATTTGTCGATAGCAGAAATTTTTTATACTGAAAAAAAGAAAGCTCGTCGATTAGGACGAACTTCTGTGTTTTATGGAAGTATTTGCTTTGACTGCTTTACAAGTGTATCTATAACTTCATAAATTCTGTTTCTATCTTCAGGAGCAAGTTTTTCAAGCTTCTCATTCAGCATTGAGTTCTTGACTGTATATCCCGTTTCCAGAACATCTGTAAGAACCATATCCGATG
>OLPN01003491.1_pt1 | contig 10931 bp, 10 predicted proteins | sample 1672601 | NCBI WGS metagenome assembly OLPN01 (sample SAMEA3136704, study PRJEB25190) | human gut metagenome | reverse complement strand
TAATGTTATTAACCCGTCGATGTTATTGGAGAGTAATCGCTTTGAAGAAATGTTAGCTTATATGGAAGAAAAATACCGATATGTGTTTATTGATTCTCCACCGCTTAGTCTGGTTTCTGATGGTGAGAGAATTGGAAATCTCTGCGATGGTGCCATCCTGGTTGTGCGTGGGGGTGTGACATCAAAGCATTTGGTGAAGAATTCGATTCGCCAGTTAGAGAGGGCGGGCTGCCCGCTGTTAGGAATTGTCCTAAACCGTGTGGAAGGGGCAAAATCCGGTTATTATTCCAAACGCTATGGAAGTAAGTATTATGGCGGCAAATATTATAATGATGCTTACTACTATGGAAATCATTAGCGAGTATCCGAAAAGCTTATTTTGGTTTTTCGGTTCTCATAGAATCTTTTAGGAAAGGAGGATAGAAAAAATGGTAAAGGCAATGAAAAAAGTACTTGTATGCGCTATGGCAGCAGCTCTTACATTAGGCTCCGCTGCATCTGCATCTGCTGTACAGAGCCCGACAACTTCTGTTACACCTGTAACAAAGAGCAATGTGAAGGCTTCTAATGGTACAACAGTAAACGTAAACAAAAACGGTACTGCTGCTGTTAAAGCTGTAAAAGCGACTAAGAGCAAAAGTGTTACTGTTTCTGCTACAGTTAAGGTAAATGGCGTTACATACAAGGTAACAACTGTAAATGCTAAAGCGTTTGCAAAAGCAACAAAAGCAACCAAGATTACACTTCCTGCTTCGATTAAAACAATCAACAAGAGTGCATTCACAGGTGCTAAGAAAGTGAAGACAATTGTCCTTAAGGGCAAAAAGTCAATCACAGTTAAGAAAGGTGCTTTTAAGGGTGTTAACACAAAGAAAGTAACGATTAAAGTTAACAAAAAAATGTCCAAGAAAGAGTTCAAGAAACTTAAGAAAGCTTTGAAAAAGGCCGGATTCAAGGGCAAAGTGGTAAAAGCCTAAAAAAGCGTTATGGGAGAGGATTTTTCCTCTTCCATAAGCCTTTTGTAATTGGCCGGGATTACCTTGTAATTAAAAAGTGATAGGAGGATGGGCATGTACCGTAGAAGAATGCAGGGATGGTTGAAGCATTTAGATTTTATGCTCCAAGAGTTACTCTGCTTTCAAATTGCGTTTCATATTGCATGTTTTATACGACATGGCTGGAGCATTCCGTATGCTGTTGTTTTATATCGTAATACAGCGGTAGTGGTGTTGCTTCTGCAAATCTTTGTCATTATTAGTTTAAATATATTTAAAGATGTATTGTGGCGTGGCTATTATAATGAATTTAAAAGTACGGTAAAAACCGTATTATATGTCATGCTGCTTCTTGTGCTTTATCTGTTTTTGATTCAGCAGGGGGCAAACTTCTCCCGTTTTGTGCTGATAGGAACGGCAGGGTATTATCTGATTTTGGCGTATATGCTGCGATGTGTCAGAAAATACTTTTTACGTCACAGCAGCCGCGAAAAGCAGGGGCCTAAGTCTTTAGTACTGATGACAACAAGAGATCATGCAAAAAATGTTTTGAAACGTATTCAGAATAAAAATGTAGGAGAATTTACTGTTACAGGTATTATTTACCTTGATTGTGAGCCGAAAAAGGATGCCAGAATTGGTGGAGTTCCGGTTGTAGCCGGTATGTCCGGTGCGGTTGAGTATATTTGCCGCGACTGGGTAGATGAGGTCTTTTTTGCAATTCCTCAGATGGATGACAAATATCGTGACATTCTTTATGCTATAGCAGATATGAGTATCGTTGTTCATATTTGTGTTGCTTCGCAGTATGATTTTCCGATGCAGAAGCGGATTGTGGAAAAATTTGGTGAATTTACTGTGGTGACTATGACACCATCGATATTAAATCTTCGGGAAGCGTTTGCCAAACGTCTCATGGATATTGTTGGTGGTTTTGTCGGTTGTCTTTTAACCGGAATTTTTACGGTTATTTTGGCACCATTTATATGGATTAAATCACCGGGACCAATCTTTTTTTCACAGATGCGTGTTGGAAGAAATGGCAAACTTTTTAAGATGTATAAGTTTCGCAGTATGTATCCGGATGCCGAAGAGCGCAAACAAGAGTTGTTAGCGATGAATGAGGTGGAAGACGGATACATGTTTAAAATTGAAAATGATCCTCGTATCATCGGCAGCGAAAAAGGCGCAGGAAAAGGAATTGGTAATTTCATAAGAAAGACATCCCTTGATGAATTTCCGCAATTTTTTAATGTGCTGAAAGGTGATATGAGTTTAGTGGGCACTCGCCCCCCGACTCTGGATGAGTGGGAAAAATATGAACCGCATCATAGAGGCCGCATGTCAATTCGTCCGGGGATAACCGGAATGTGGCAGGTAAGTGGGCGAAGTGATGTGATGGATTTTGAAGAGGTTGTTGCTCTTGACAGAGATTATATCTCGAGATGGAGTATCGGGCTTGATATCAAGATTCTATTGAAAACGGTTGTCTCTATGGTGAAAGGCCAGGGGGCAAGATAAAAGATAGTTTAAATTTATGTGCAGGTGGTGAGGCAGGATATGTGGTATGTGATTCAAGTAATGTCCGGGGAAGAGCACGAAAAGGAGCAGCTTTTCAAAAAGCTGATTCTAAATAGAGATGGCAGAACTTACGACAAAATTTTTGTCCCGATGTACGTCAGGAAAAAGCGCTATCAGGGAAGATGGCACGAGGAGCAAAAGGTCTTGTTCCCTGGCTATATTTTTGTTGATACAAGTGACATCGAATTGTTCTGCCAATACTTAGCGAAAGTACCGGGTTTTAAAAAGGTGCTCCGCGACGCGGATGAGATTGCACCAATTACGGAAGAGGAGAAAGCCTACCTTCTTTCCATGATGGACGAGCATTACATCGTTCAAATATCAGTTGGTTATCTTATCGGCGACAAAATATGTATTACGGAAGGGGCCTTAAAAAATTATCAGGGCTCCATTTACCGAATTGACAGACACCGGCGTACGGCGCAGCTAATGGTAAATCTTTTTGGCCGCCAAACGAAGGTGGAAGTTGGGCTTGAGGTGATTCAGAAATACTCCGAATATGCTTCTGTTGTCTCCGGAGTATTTGCCGGAAGCCGCTGCCGCATTCTAGAAAACAACAAGAAAGAGAAAACAGTGAAAGCAAGTGTGGATGTGCTCGGAACACCAGCCACAGTTGTCTTTCGTTATGAGGAATTGAAGTTTTTAAGCAAATCTGAAGTGTAATCGTCGCTTTGCCGCGTTGCAGGACAGATGGAACACACCGTGTAGTCAACTTCTGCGGGAGCAGAGGGTGGCGAAGCACGGTGTTTTTTTTGATTGGAATGGAAGAAATGGTTGAGGATGAGAAAATGGAACAGGTGAATGAAGTGCAGCATGTGTACTTGGTTGGTGCGAAGAGTCTTGGTGCCTATGGTGGGTATGAGACGTTTGTATACAAGCTTACAGAATACCATCAAAATAAAAGGAATATCAAATATCATGTTGCTTGCAAAGCTAATGGCGATGGATGCATGGATGAAAACAAATATGAGGGCGTAACAAGAATTAACGACCATGAGTTTGAACTGCATAACGCTCATTGCTTTAAAATAAATGTTCCGCAGATTGGACCCGCACAAGCGATTTATTATGACGTTGCTGCATTGAGAGCTTGTTGCAAACATATCAAAAAGAATCATATTTCTCATCCGCTTATATATAATGGCTTGTCGTATAGGACCTTTTGCAAGACATTTTTATAAAAAAATTCATAAGCTGGGCGGAACGGTGTATTTAAATCCGGATGGTCATGAATGGTTGAGAGCTAAGTGGCCTGCACCGATTCGGAAATATTGGAAGATTTCGGAGCAGATGATGGTAAAATATTGTGACCTTGCTATTTGTGATTCTGTAAATATAGAGAAATACATCCATGAATGCTATGACAACAAAGGGATAAAAAAGAGAAGTCCCAAAACCACATTTATCGCATATGGTGCTGATTTGACACTTAGTAAATTGGCTGACGATGACGATAAGTTAGTGAACTGGTATAAGGAAAAAGGATTGACGAAAAAGTATTATTACTTGGTTGTTGGTCGTTTTGTGCCGGAAAACTCCTTTGAAGTCATGATTCGGGAATTTATGAAGAGTAACAGTCAGAAAGACTTTGTACTGATTACAAATGTGAATGAGAAGTTTCTGAATGAGCTTGAGAAAAAACTCCATTTCAAGAGCGATAAGAGAATTAAATTTGTCGGAACTGTTTATGATCAGGAAATGCTGAAGAAGATTCGAGAGAATGCATATGCATATTTCCACGGTCATACGGTTGGCGGCACAAACCCGTCGTTGATTGAAGCTCTTGGCAGTACAGATTTGAATCTTTTGGTTGATGTTGGTTTTAATAAGGAAGTTGCAGAAGATTGTGCGTTATACTGGAGTCGTGATGACGGAGAACTGGCTAGTCTGATTGATAAAGCAGATTTTATGAGTGCAGATGAAATCACAGAGATGGGGGTGAGAGCCAGGAAACGCGTAGCTGAAGAGTACACCTGGGAAAAAATCTGTGGGCTGTATGAAGATGTGTTTGTGTGGAAATAAGTAATGATTGACCATTAATAAAGAGTGACAAAGATTAATTGAATTAAGGTGAAAGAATGAAGCAACATTTGTCGATTGAAGAAACAGGAATAAAAGGATTGTACATTATAAATCCGGTATTATATAGACGTGATGAAGATTTAATTCTGGAAACATATAACAGTCATGAAATGTTAAAAAATGGATTGAATATGATCTTTGTTCAAGAAAATCAATCGATGAGTGGTAAAGGCGTTCTTAGAGGCTTGCATGTTCAAAAGAATTTTCCGCAAGGGAAACTGGTGAGAGTTGTAAGAGGGGCAATATTCGATGTTGCTGTAGACACAAGGATTGATTCTCCGACATATGGAGATTGGTGTGGTGTTCATCTTTCGTCGGATAATAGAAAGCAGTTTTATATACCGGAAGGCTTTGCACATGGGTTTTATGTGACTTCGGAAATTGCAGTGGTTTGTTTTAAGGTTTCAAACTACTGGCATCCAAATGATGAAATCGGAATTCCATGGGATGATTCAGAGTTAAATATAAATTGGCCTATAAAAGAAAATGAGATGCCAATTGTTGCAGATAAAGACTTACATTATGATTCCTTTTCTCTGCTAAAAGAAAAATTAATCAAAAGAGAGGAATAGAGATATGAAGATATTATTAATACATAAATTCCATTATATGCTTGGTGGAACAGAAACATTTCATTATAATTTGGCAGAGGCTTTAACTGCAGCAGGTCATGAAATTATTTTCTTTTCTATGTATGACGAAAGAAATATACCTTGTGCACAAGATAAGTATTTTGTCTCCAATATAGATTATAATGATTCCAATTTGAGCACATTAAAAAAAATCAAAATGGGAATCAAATTAATATATTCTTTTGAAGCTAAACATAATATTGAAAAATTGATTCAAGATGAAAAACCGGACATTGCCCATATCGGATTGTTACATCGCCAAATTACATTTTCGGTTGTTGATGTTTTGAAAAAATATAATATTCCTGTTGTAATGCATTTGCATGAATTGACGGCAGTGTGCCCTTGTTATACTATGCTACGACAAGATGGAACTATATGCAGTGATTGTGCAACAAAAGGATATTGGAATTGTGTGAAAAATAAATGTATGAAAGGTTCTCTTACTAAGAGCATGTTGGCATATGCGGAAGCTCAATTCCTTAAATATGGACATTATTATGATAAAATTGACTTATATATTGCTGAATGTAATTTTTATAAAAATTTAGTACAGAGGGCTCAGTTTACTCATTCGCCAATAATCAAGATGAATAATTTTTTACCGATACATCAAGAGTACAAAGCCTATTATGACCAGGATAACTATATTCTGTATTTTGGAAGATATGCAAGAGAAAAAGGTGTTTTGACGATTCTGAAGGCCTATGCCAAGGTGCATTGTTCTGAAAAATTAGTGCTGGTTGGTAAAGGATCAGAAGAAGATAAAATAAAAGATTATGTTAAGGAGCATAACCTCGAAGAGCGTGTTCAGATAAATGGTGCAATTTTCGGAGAAGAAATGGAGCATATAATTGAACGCGCCAAGGTTGTTTTGGTACCGTCTGAGTGGTACGAGAATGGGGCGTTTGTTGCACTGCAGGCTTTAGCTAAAGGAAAGATTGTTGTCGCAAGTGATATTGCAGGCCTTTCAGAAATCGTGCAAGATGGTGAGACTGGCTATTTGGCTGAACCGGGAAATCCTGATAGTTTTGCTGTAGCAATTCAGAAGGCGTTAAGTTTGACAGAAACAGCGTATAGAGATATGAGCGAACATATAGTTGCGTATGCAAAAAAAAGATGTGATGTAGGCAATTATATAAAAGAACTTTGTAAAATTTATGAGAAACTGATAAACGAGAAACAGCATAAGGAGAACAGATGAAAAAGAAGGCATTGATAGTTGTAAATCTTGCTGGTTTTCTACATTTTCTTTGGAATGATATTTCGACGCTTCAAGAAATGGGGTATGAAGTGTCGGTAGCGATGAACGAAAATTCTGCGGCCGGTCCTAATCTGATTGAAATTCCTAAACTGGAAGAAATGGGGATTGCACATTATCAAGTGGATTTTGATACGAAAAGCCCAATTTCAAGGCAGAATGTACAGGCTTATAAGCAACTTAAGCTTATTTTGAAACGGAATAAGTATGAATTGATTCATTGCCATACATCTATTGTTGGTATCCTGACCAGAATAGCAGCAAGAAAAGAAAGAAAAGATGGGACGACAGTTATATATACCACACATGGATTTGCGTTCACTGACAGATCATCAAAAAAAAGCTGGCTTGTTTATTTTACGACCGAAAAACTGATGTCTAGATTCTGCGATGCTATTATTACGATAAACCACGAAGATTATAACAATGCAAAAAAAATGCGCTGTCCAAATGTTTATGTTATTCCGAGCGTCGGACTGGATAATAAGCAGTTTGCAGATGTTAAAACAAATAGAGACGAGTATAGAGCGTCATTTGGTGTAAAGCCAAATGATCATATGGTTTTATCTGTAGGTGAATTATCATCAAGAAAAAATCAGAAGATTATTGTTGATGCATTGGGGATGCTTGATAGAAAAGAACAGTATGTATTTGTAATCTGTGGAACGGCAGTTGTGAATTCAACAATTGAGGAAGAACTTAAAAGAAAGGCTTCTGAATTGGGAGTCAGAATTTTTCTGGCCGGACATAGACTTGATATTCCGGAGATTAATCATTGTGCAGATGTTGCGGTTATTCCATCAATAAGAGAAGGGTTTGGCATGACCGGAGTAGAGGCGCTTGCATCAGGTGTGCTTGTTGTAGGCTCTGATGTACAAGGAATAAGAGAGTATGTAATCCCTGAGAAAACAGGATATTTATGTGATCCATATAGTCCAAATCAATTTGCAGACGCAATTGAAAAAATAGTGAATCTGTCTCCGGAAGTAAAAAAACAGATGGAAGCTTCTTGCAAAAAAAAGGCAGAAGAGTTTGATGTATCTAAATCCATTGCTGCCATGAAGAATATATATAAGGAAGTTTTATACCATGACAGAAAATAAGAAGAATAAAAATGAAATGCTGCTGGTCAGCGTTATTGTACCGGTATATAACGTAGAATTTTATTTGAACAAATGTGTTGATTCAATACTTAACCAGTCATATAAAAATATTGAAGTGGTTCTAGTCGATGATGAGTCACCAGATTCCTGTGGGAAAATGTGCGATGACTATGCGGCAATGGATGGGAGAATTAAGGTTGTTCATAAGAAAAATGGTGGTTTGTCTGATGCAAGAAATGCTGGTATGAAAGCTGCAACAGGAGATTTAATTACTTTTGTTGACAGTGATGACTATATTTCGGAAGACTTTGTGAAAATTCTCTTTGAAGCCATGTCAGAGAATAATGCTGATATAGCTATTGCAAATATGAAGAGAACGAGCAGACGTGATGATAAAAATACTGTAACAGACTGGAAAGTGTCGAATTACAAATCCGAAGATGCTCTGGTTTGTATGCTCTATGGCACACCATTTGGTACATCTGCATGTGGAAAACTTTTTAAGAGAAAGTTATTTGAGGACATTGAATTTCCATATGGAAAATTCTCTGAGGATCTTTTTACAATTTATAAAACAATCTTGAAGAGTAGAAGTATAACTTATATAGGTTTTGATGGGTACTTCTATTACTACCGAGATGAGGGAAGTATAGTTGTTTCTGGCTATAAGAAAAAGCATTTAGAAGCATTGGATGCTGTTGATGATATTGCGGAATCGGTAAAGGGGAAAGGACGATTTGATAACGCACTATCGACTCAGTATATAAATGTTATATATGATATTGCGGCAAGGAATCCGTTGCTTTCAGAGTTTCGGAATAAACGTATTCAAAATAATTTGAAAGCACACCGGATGAGTGTGCTAAAAGATAGTAATGCACCAAAAAGATTAAGGGGATTTGCTGCAATATCGTTATTGGGAAATAGGATAGTGCTTAAAGTGGTTGTTGCGAGAAACAGGAGGTGGAAAGTACAAAGAAGGGAGGCAAAAAAGAGATGATGCCATATATTGTTGTATTTATAATTTCAATAGGTTTTTTTGCACTTTCTGATCGAGTGAAATTTACACAAAGGAAACCAGTCGTATTTGTAGCAGTTATGATATTGTGTTTGTTAGCTGGTCTGAGAGCAGAAAGTATTGGAACAGATACAAAAGTTTACTTGGTGCCTGTTTTTGAAGCAGCAAAAAGATGCCATAGTATTGGAGAATATTTGAACTCATCTTTTCATGCTTTCGCATGGACAACGAATTATGTGAAAGATTTGGAACCTTTATTCCCGTCGTTAGTTTTGATTGTGACAAAAATTACGGGCTCATTATATTGCGTTCAGACTGTGTTGGAATTATGCGTGATTTTGCCACTATATGTTGCCGTTAGAAAAGATAAAAAAACAAGTCTTTGTATGGCAATGTTTGTCTTTTGTATGGCCTTTTATAATCCATCGATGAATATGATGCGTCAGTCAATTGCTATGTCTTTTGGCGTTTTGGGCTTTGAATATTGGAGAAATGAAGAAAAGAAAAACGCTTTTATTTGTGTGCTCATAGCTTTTTTATTCCACAGAAGTTCCTTGCTGATATTACTGATTTATCTTTTATATGGTTATGTTGTTAAGGGAACTACTTTAAGTTTAACAGGAAATAAAATTAGTAAGAGAAATGAAACACCGAGAATGCTGATAGCAATAGGAATAGGTTTAGCCGGAATGCTATTGGCATCTGCAATTGTGTTAGCACTGTCATCGTTTGGATTTGGACAGTATTTAAGCTATGTTACTGGTAAGCTTTCATTTATGCCGAATCAGCTTTTAATTCGTGTTCCTCAAATTGTTCTAATCATTTGGAGTTATAGATATTTGAAAGACCAGAGGGGAGATATTTCATTCTTCTTGGTTATGCAAGTATATGTAGTCTTATTTTTACAGTTTACCAGTGTAAGTGGTTATGGTGGAAGAATTGCACTATACTTTGCAATTTTTGATGTGATTGTTATTCCATGGGCAATGGGGGCATTAAAACCAGTAAAAAGTGGAATAATTATTCGTTCGGTTATTATACTTTATTACATGTTTTATTGGTGGTTTTATTTTGTATACTCAGGAACACATCAAACAGTGCCGTATATATTTATAAACTAGAGGAGAAATGAATAGATGGATAAGAAAATTGGTATTATGTCTATGCAAAGGATTATTAATTATGGATCCTTTTTACAAGCATACGGTTTGAAAAAAATGATTGAGTCAGTTTCAAAATCAGAAGTTGAATTTGTAGATTACAGATTTGGCATTGATATTACAGACAGACTTAAAAAGCCACAGGCACAAAAAGAAAGTGTGGTGGATAAGGTGCTAAAAAATAGGACTCCATGGAATTACTTAAAAAAGAAGCGCTTTTTTAAAGAGATAGAGAGAAGGTTAATTCAGGATTTAAAGACAATAGGAGTTGATGAACTGAACTATGACTGTATGGTTGATACATTAGTTATTGGAAGTGATGAAGTATTCAATTGCATTCAGTCATATCCAGTGGGATACTCTAAACAATTGTTTGGCGATGGTTATGAGGATAACAAGCTTGTTTCATATGCTGCGTCTTTCGGAAGCACGTGCTACGAAGATTTGGTGGATACTGGCATTGAAAAAGAAATTAAAATAATGTTGTCTAAATTTGCAGCTATTTCTGTACGAGACGAGAATAGTGCATATATTGTTAAACAACTGCTCGGTTATGCCCCGGAAATACATATGGATCCAGTTCTTATGTATGATTTCACACAAGAAATTGCGGAGAATAAGACTGACGAAAAAGATTACATTATTTTATATGCATATACAGGGAGATTAAGTAGAGAAGAAGAGAGGTATATTAAAGCATTTGCGAATAGACATAATAAGAAAATAATATGCATTGGTCATTATTCGAATATTGTCGACAAAAATATAATATGCAATCCATTATATGTTTTTTCTTATTTCAAAAATGCGGATTATGTCATTACAGATACTTTTCATGGAACGGTATTTTCAATTAAAATGAATACAAAATTCTGTACGCTTATACGAGATTCTAATCGTAATAAATTGGAGGCATTGTTAAAAAAACTAGATAAGTTGGACAGAAAAGTAGAAAAAATGGAAGATATTGAACAGTTATACAATACCGAAATTGATTTTTATAAAACTAATCAAATTATTGAGCAAGAGCGAAAAAAAACAACTTTGTATTTAAAGGAAAATATTTAAAATGGTTAGTGAGTCAAGAAATAGATACTTA
>OLPN01003488.1_pt1 | contig 10945 bp, 7 predicted proteins | sample 1672601 | NCBI WGS metagenome assembly OLPN01 (sample SAMEA3136704, study PRJEB25190) | human gut metagenome | reverse complement strand
ACCGTGATCTTCTGGACTATATGCCGGATTATTTTGAAATGCTGCTTATGGCTTCCCGGGGAGTGATCAGTGAGGCGCCAACATCCATTTTATGCGTGGGAATGCCTCTGAAAGTCGGAGATCTGGTAAATACGGTAAGCATGATGCTTTCCCAGATCGAAAGGCGTTGGAAAAAAGATAAGAAAAAGCCGAAGCAGCGTTCATGGAAAGAACAGAATTATATTTCAAATGCAAAGATGCTTCTAATGGAAAGAAATCACCTGAGCGAGGATGACGCATACCGCTATATCCAGAAATGCAGTATGGATTCCGGGACCAATATGGTGGAGACAGCCCAGATGGTTCTGATGCTTTTATATGATTCTATGTAAAAAACAACAAAAAACAGCAGAGCGGACAGGAATGATCTGTTCTGAATGACTGATATCACACCGGATCGGGAAAAATTCCGCAGGGGATTTCCTGATTCGGTGAAACTACTTTGAATTGGAGGATGAGGGAATGGAATTTATGGATGGAATCTGTAAGACTAGAGAATGTGCCTGGGATGTGCTTCTTTCCGAGAGCATGAAAGACCAGGAAGCAATAGTGGAAGGTGCAATACACAGCATCCGTAATATGGGTGACGTGGCATTTGTGATACTTCGAAAAAAAGAAGGGCTTTTTCAGACCGTATATGAAAACGACAAGACAAATGTTTCCATTCATGATCTGAAGGAGGCAATGTGTGTGCGCCTCACAGGAACTCTTCATGAGGAAGAAAGAGCGCCTCACGGAAGAGAACTCCGCATCAGCCATGTGGAGATCCTTTCCTCACCTGCAGAGCCTCTTCCGCTGGCCATCGACAAATGGAAGCTGAACACTTCCCTGGAGGCAAAGCTGAATTATCGTCCTATCGCCCTGCGTAATGTGCAGGAGCGTGCAAAATTCAAGATCCAGGAGGCTCTGGTGCGGGCATTTCGTGATTACCTCTATGAGAAGGGGTTCACCGAGATCCACACACCGAAGATCGGAGCCAGAGGTGCAGAGGGTGGTGCAAACCTGTTCAAGCTGAGCTATTTCCATAAACCGGCAGTTCTGGCACAGAGCCCGCAGTTTTATAAACAGATGATGGTAGGTGTTTTTGACCGTGTATTTGAGACCGGTCCTGTATTCCGTGCAGAGAAGCATAACACAAAACGTCATCTGAATGAATATACAAGCCTTGATTTTGAGATGGGCTATATCAACGGATTTGAGGATATCATGGAGATGGAAACCGGATTTCTCCAGTATGCGGTAGAACTTCTTAAGAAAGACTACGCTCATGAGCTTTCCATTCTGAAGGTGGAGCTTCCGAAGGTGGACAAGATCCCGGCAGTACGTTTTGACAAGGCCAAAGAGCTGGTAGCTGAAAAATATAAACGTAAGATCCGCAACCCATATGATCTGGAGCCGGAGGAAGAAGCGCTGATCGGAAGATATTTCAAAGAAGAATATGATGCTGATTTTGTTTTTGTCACACATTATCCGTCTAAGAAGCGTCCGTTCTACGCAATGGATGATCCGTCAGATGAGAAATTTACATTAAGCTTTGACCTTCTGTTCAAGGGACTTGAGGTAACTACAGGCGGACAGCGTATCCATGATTATCAGATGCTGAAGGATAAGATCGCAGCCCGTGGTATGGATGAAGAGGGTATGGAGCAGTACCTGGATACCTTCAAGCATGGAATGCCGCCTCATGGAGGACTTGGAATCGGACTGGAACGTCTTACCATGCAGATCCTCGGAGAAGAAAACGTTCGTGAGACCTGTCTGTTCCCACGTGATATGAACAGACTTGAGCCGTAATAAGGAGAAAAAAGATGGCAAAGATAATCGATGATGAAACAATGGAAAATGTCTGCATCCTGGCGAAGCTTTCCCTGACAGAGGATGAGAAGGAAAAAGCAAAAGAGGATATGCAGAAGATGCTGGACTATGTAGACAAGCTGGATGAGCTTGACACCTCTTCCGTAGAGCCTATGTCCCATATTTTTGAGGACGAAAACGTATTCCGTGAAGATGTTGTGACAAACGGAGACAACCATGAGGCGATGCTTGCCAATGCACCGAAGCAGAAAGAAAACCAGTATCAGGTTCCGAAAACAATTGGATAAGACAGGAGACAGGACATGGATTTGGGAAAATTAACCGCATTACAGCTTGCGGAAAAGATCAAACAGCATCAGATAAGCGTCCTGGACGGTGTGAAATACGTATTTGATCAGATCGAAGCAAAAGAGGACAAGGTCCACGCTTATCTTGATACTTACAAAAAAGAAGCCTATGCAAGAGCAAAAGAGGTACAGAAGGGCATTGAGGATGGAACCTATACAGGACCTCTTGCCGGTGTACCTATTGCAATTAAGGATAATATCTGCATTAAGGGAAAAACAACTACCTGTGCATCAAAGATCCTTGAGAATTTTGTGCCGCAGTACAATGCCGAGGTTATTGACCGTCTGGAACAGGCGGGTCTTGTGATCATCGGAAAGACAAACATGGATGAGTTCGCCATGGGAAGTACCACAGAGACATCCGCTTACGGCGTCACCAGAAACCCGTGGGATCTGGAGCATGTTCCGGGCGGATCTTCCGGCGGCTCCTGTGCGGCAGTGGCAGCAGGGGAAACTTACCTGGCACTGGGTTCTGATACCGGCGGTTCCATCCGTCAGCCAAGCTCCTACTGCGGTGTTACCGGAATCAAACCGACCTACGGAACAGTATCCCGTTACGGACTGGTTGCCTATGCATCCTCTCTGGATCAGATCGGACCGGTAGGAAAGGATGTTGCAGACTGTGCGGCACTTCTTGAGATCATTGCCGGACACGATGCCAAGGACAGCACCTCCATGAAGAGAGAGAATCTTGATTTCTCCGCTTCTATGACGGATAAGATCGTGGGAATGAAATTCGGCGTGCCGAAGGAATATCTCTCAGAGGGACTGAACCCGGAGGTAAAAGAGGCTTTTATGAATACGCTGAAGAGCCTTACTGAGATGGGCGCAGTGGTAGAATTTTTCTCCATGAAGACAACAGAATATATGATCCCTGCCTACTACATCATTGCCAGCGCAGAGGCCAGCTCCAATCTGGAGCGCTTTGACGGTGTGAAGTACGGCTTCCGTGCAAAAGAGTACGAGGGACTTCATGATATGTACAAGAAGACAAGGACTGAAGGTTTCGGCGAGGAAGTAAAACGCCGTATCATGCTTGGCTCCTTTGTGTTAAACTCCGGTTACTACGATGCTTATTATCTGAAAGCACTTCGCACAAAAGCCCTTATCAAAAAGGAATTTGATCAGGCCTTTTCCAAATATGACGTTCTTCTTGCCCCGGCATCACCCTTTACGGCGCCGAAGCTGGGAGAGAGCCTGAAAGATCCTCTTGCCATGTATCTTGGCGATATTTATACGGTAGCAGTAAACCTGTGCGGACTTCCCGGAATCACAGTTCCATGCGGAAAAGACGCAGCAGGACTTCCGATCGGGATCCAGATGATCGGTGACTGCTTCAAAGAAAACAACCTGTTCCGCGCAGCACACGCCTATGAGAAAAAACGCGGTGATTTCGGAACAGCAATGGAAGGGGGAGAAAAGGTATGAAACAGTATGAGACAGTCATAGGACTTGAGGTGCATGTGGAGCTTGCCACAAAAACAAAGATCTTCTGCGGATGCTCCACAGAATTCGGAGGCGCACCAAATACACATACCTGCCCGGTCTGCACCGGTATGCCGGGCTCTCTTCCGGTCCTCAACAAAAAAGTGGTAGAGTTTGCCATCAAGGCAGGTCTTGCGGCAAACTGTCATATCCATCAGTACTGTAAGTTTGACCGTAAGAACTATTTTTACCCGGATAACCCCCAGAACTATCAGATCTCTCAGCTGTATCTGCCGATCTGCTATGACGGAGCTGTTGAGATCGAGACTTCCGCAGGCAAAAAGACTGTACGTATCCATGAGATGCATATGGAGGAGGATGCCGGTAAGCTGATCCATGACGAGTGGGAAGACTGCTCCCTGGTTGACTACAACCGAAGCGGGGTACCGCTGATCGAGATCGTATCCGAGCCGGATATGAGAAGCTCCGAGGAGGTTATCGCTTATCTGGAAAAGCTCCGCTGCACCATGCAGTATCTTGGAGTTTCTGACTGTAAGCTCCAGGAGGGCTCCATGCGTGCCGATGTCAATCTTTCCGTCCGTGAGGTGGGAAGTGAGACCTTCGGAACAAGAACAGAGATGAAGAACCTGAACTCCTTCAAGGCCATTGCGAGAGCGATCGAAGGAGAGAGAGAACGTCAGATCGAGCTTCTGGAGGAAGGCAGAGCCGTTGTACAGGAGACAAGAAGATGGGACGATAACAAAGAGTCTTCTCATGCTATGCGTTCCAAGGAGGATGCAAAGGATTACCGTTACTTCCCGGACCCGGATCTTCCGCCGATCCACATTTCCGATGCATGGATCGAAGAGCTGCGTACTTCCATTCCGGAGCTTCGTGAAGCCAAGATGGAGCGTTATCAGAAGGAGTATGAGCTTCCGGCTTATGATGCAGGGATCCTGACCGAATCCAGACATCTGGCAGGACTTTTTGAGGAGACAGCAGTTCTTCTCGGAAACCCGAAAAAGGTGGCAAACTGGTTTATGGTGGAGGTTCTCCGCCTGACAAAGGACAAGGGCCTTGATCCGGAAAGGGTAAGCTTTACCCCGAAGCATCTGGCAGACCTTCTTTCCATGGTGGAGAAAAAAGAGGTCAGCGCACAGAATGCCAAGAAAGTATTTGAAAAAGTATTTGACGAGGATATTGATCCGGTTGTATATATAGAAGAGAATGGTCTTAAGATCGTAGAAGATACAGGACTTCTCACCGAAACTGTGAAAAAGATCGTAGATGCAAACCCTGGACCGCTGGCAGAACTTCTGGGCGGCAAGGATAAGGTTATGGGATTTTTTGTAGGACAGCTGATGAGAGAACTGAAAGGCAAGGCAAATCCTGACAGCGTCAGAAAAGCACTGGCAGAGGAAATTGAGAGAAGGAGATAAAATACTATGGTTACAGTAAATCAGAATTATTTAAAACTTCCGGGAAGCTATCTGTTTTCCAATATCGCAAAGAAGGTAAGCGCATATAAGGAGGCCAATCCGGAATTTAAGGATTCTGTGATCAGTCTTGGAATCGGTGATGTGACACAGCCCCTTGCACCGGCGATCATCGATGCCCTTCATAAATCCGTAGACGAGATGGCACACGCAGAAACCTTCCACGGATATGCTCCGGATCTCGGATATGAATTCTTAAGAAGTGCCATTGCAAAAAATGATTATCAGTCCAGAGGCTGCGACATCAGCGCAGACGAGATCTTTGTTTCCGATGGAGCAAAAAGTGATTCCGGAAACATCCAGGAGATCTTCGGACTGGATAACAAGGTTGCAGTTTGCGACCCGGTTTATCCTGTATATGTAGATACTAACGTTATGGCTGGACGTACTGGTCTTTATAACAAAGAGCGTGAGAACTTTGACGGTGTGATCTACATGCCCTGCAAAGAGGAGAATGGTTTCCTTCCGGAGATTCCGGCAGATGAGGTACCGGATCTGATCTATCTCTGCTTCCCGAACAATCCCACCGGTGGTGCGATCACAAAGGCAGCTCTTCAGGAGTGGGTCGACTACGCCAACAAAAACGGCTGCGTGATCATCTATGATGCAGCATATGAGGCATATATTTCCGAGGAGGATGTCCCGCACAGCATTTATGAGTGCGAGGGTGCAAGAACCTGTGCCATCGAGCTTCGAAGTTTTTCCAAAAATGCAGGCTTTACAGGCGTTCGTCTTGGCTTTACCGTTGTTCCGAAGGAACTGGTGCGTGATGGTGTAGAGCTTCACAGTCTCTGGGCAAGACGTCACGGAACCAAGTTTAACGGTGCTCCGTACATTGTACAGAGAGCAGGCGAGGCTGTTTACTCTCCGGAGGGAAAAGCACAGCTGAAGGAGCAGATCGCTTATTACATGCGTAATGCAAAGACGATCCTCGAGGGCCTTTCCGCAGCAGGATTTTCCGTGTCCGGTGGAAAAAATGCTCCATACATCTGGCTGAAAACACCGGATCAGATGACCTCCTGGGAGTTCTTTGATTATCTCCTTGAGAAAGCACACATCGTAGGAACACCAGGTTCAGGCTTTGGTGCACATGGTGAGGGATATTTCCGTCTGACAGCATTCGGAAGCTATGAGAATACTCTTGAGGCAATTGAGAGAATTAAAAATCTGTAATATGAGTATAAATTGCGGAGCAGGTCTTTGGAAAAGAGCTGATTCGTTTTTAACCGGATCAAAGAAGTATCCTGCTTCAATTGCGAATAGAAGCTCCAGACAGGGTTGCGAAAAGCAATAAACAGTGGGGAAAATTTGCCTGTAAGTTAATTTGCGAAAATAACAATAAGGATTGCGAAAATTTATCATATCATTTATAATTGTACAGGAAGTAAGGCACAGGCCGCAGAAAGCCTGTGTTCATAAAATTTCACAAATTTACGCAATCACGAAAGGGGATTTTATCATGGGTATCAGAAGAGTAGAAAATATGTGCGGCGGTAAAGGCCATGTGATCATCAAAGACATTCTTGAGGGAGACGAGCTGAAGGGAAAATGCGGACTTTACGCACAGGTTACCATCGAAAAAGGATGTTCTCTGGGATACCATGAGCATCATGGCGAGACAGAAACCTATTATATCTTAAGCGGTGAAGGCGAGTACGACGATAACGGCGTGAAACGCCCGGTAAAGGCCGGCGACATCACCATCACACCAGATGGAAAAGGACACGGTCTTACCAATACAGGCGACACAGATCTTGTGTTCATGGCACTGATCATTTTTGACTGATCCATATAGAAGAAAACAGAAGTGAGACAGAAGGGCAGCCTTTTTGAAGAGGCTGCTCTTTTTACGACTGAGGCGTAACCTGTGTCGGAGTATAAATTCTGGGATGAAAGATTCTCTGTCTCAGATTGTTATTAAACGAAATGTATTAATTGTATAAACAAAAAATATTTTTGGATTTTTTTAGAAAAAAACTGTTGACATACAAAAAGCACTTTGCTATACTATCACTTGTCGCGAGGGAGAAGATAAAGAATCCCGAAGAAATGCGATATGCGGAAGTGTCGGAACTGGCAGACGAGCAAGACTAAGGATCTTGTGAGCATTGCGCTCGTGTGGGTTCAAGTCCCATCTTCCGCATTTTTTATTTAGGAAACCTGCATCTGGAAACGGATGCAGGTTTTTTTGTTACCTAAAAATATCTGTAAAAAAGGAATCCGGATAGAATATATCGTGTTTATATGTTATGATAGAAGAAAATGGAAGGAGCATAGTCATATGAGAAGAAAAAGTGCAGGAAAAAAGCTCATGGCCGTACTTATAGCGGCAAGCCTGGCGCTGACTCCGGCAGAGCTGACAGTGGCGGCAGAAATGGAACCAGAGGGTGAGGAAGCAGCATTTTTGGCAGAAGAAAGTGGAGATACTGCATCCTCAGATCCGGAAGATACTGCAGAGACGGAAACAGAGATCACAGATGGATCAGCTGCCATAGAGGAGCAGGAAACCACAGATACAGATACCGGGAACAACGTACAGGAGAATGCGGAAACCGGCGTAATGGAGCCTGGTGAAGAAGCGCCAGAGGGTACTGCGGAAGAGGAAGAACTGGAGGCTCCGGAAGCGGCAATGGATGAAGAGGAAGCGTTGGAGGAATGCGAACAGGCAGAAGAAAACGCAGCTTTTGATGATGGAACGAAGGATGCAGTGCAGGCATCCGCAGAATACTCTGATGGAAAATTTACGTGGGTACTGGACGGGAATGGAACACTGACCATTACGGGAAATAACATGGAGTTGACAAAAAATGAGATATCTGAAAGTGCTTTGGAGAAGGCAGGCATCGATTTTTCTAGAGTAAATAAGCTTGTAATCGGGAATGGGATCACAGGCTTTGATAGATGGGGCATGTGGAATCTGAAAAAATATATTAAGGAACTGGAAATCCATGGAAATGCAGGCATGAATATGCCGGAGCAATGCTTTTACGATGTGCCAAATATAGAGAGTGTGGTGATATCCGGTGCAGTGGATGTGCCGAGAGATATGTTTGGAAAATGTACCGGGCTGAAAAAGGTTACATTAAAAAATGGAGTGAGGTCTATTGGAGAGGATGCCTTTCGAGATTGCAGCAGTCTGGAGGGTGTGATATTTGAGAATACAGTATTGGAAAAAATCAGTGACGGAGCATTTTGGGGCTGCAGTGCGCTGAGTTCTATTGCGTTACCGGATTCCGTAACAGAAATAGAAAGGAATGCATTTTTCGAGACCGGACTCAGAAATATCCAGCTTCCGGAAAAACTGACGCTGATAGGAGGAGGGGCATTTTGTAACTGCAAAAATCTGAAGCAGGTACAGCTTCCGCCTCAATTAAAAGAGCTGGGTGAGGGTGCATTTTTTAACTGCGAAAATCTGACACAGATCCAGCTTCCGGCTCAGTTAAATAAATTAGGGACAGATGCATTCAGAAATTGTACATCATTGGATAAGATTGACATACCTGCCGGTCTGACGCAGATCGAGCCTGATACATTTTGCAATACCGGGCTGACCAGTGTGACCTTACATGAGGGACTGACGAAGATCGAAGATGGGGCGTTTCATGATTGCCTTAAGCTGAAAAAGATCCGTATTCCGAAATCAGTTACAGATATTGGTGGACTGGCATTAGGAATACGTTATAACAGGGGAAATGGTGCAGAGGAAGTTATTCCCGGTGGTTTTACAGTAGAAGGTTATACAGGCTCGGCAGCGGAACGATATGTAAAGAGAATGCATCAATGTGAAAATTTATATCATGTATTTTTTAAAGATGTGAAATTTGTTTCCATTGGTGGACAGACTGCAGCGGTTACCAATATCAGCAAAACAAAGATATCCACGCTTAAGACCAGAGCCTTTACCGGAAAGCCGCTGACCCAGGTACTCACCATAACCTACGGCGGTAAGAAGCTTGTAAATGGCAGGGATTACACCCTTACCTGGAAGAATAATAAAAATATCGGAACTGCATCCGTTACGATCAAAGGAAAAGGAAAATATAACGGTTCTGTTACAAAAAAATTCCGGATCACGGTTCAGAAAAACGCAGTCTATACAGTCAGCAGGCTGAAATATAAGATATCCAATGCAGACACATCCGGCAAGGGAACCGTAGTCTTTACCGGAGCTACGGACAAGGCAGCAAGAAAGGCCCTTACGATCCCGACGACAGTAAAGATTGGTGGAAAGAGTTTTCGTGTAACAGCCATTGGAACCTCTGCAATGTCCGGAGCAAAGAAGCTGACAACAGTGAAAATCGGAGCGAATATAATGACAGTAGGTGCGAAAGCCTTCTGCGGCTGCAGTAAACTCTCCAATGTAACGATCTTCAGCACAAAGCTTACGACAGCGAAGACCGGAGCCAATGCATTTAAGGGAATCCGTTCCAACTGCAGATTTAAAGTACCGGCTTCCAGGGTAAGTGCATACAAAAAACTCCTCCGTGCAAAGGGTGCCGGACCAAAGATAATCGTGACAAAATAACAGAAAAACCGAAAAAATAGAAAACTTTTGAAAAAAGGTGTTGACATACAAGATCCACTTTGCTATACTATCACTTGTCGCGAGGGAGAAAATAAAAAATCCCAAGGAAATGCGGTCATGCGGAAGTGTCGGAACTGGCAGACGAGCAAGACTAAGGATCTTGTGAGCATTGCGCTCGTGTGGGTTCAAGTCCCATCTTCCGCATTGGAAATTTCCAAGAAATGCGATATGCGGAAGTGTCGGAACTGGCAGACGAGCAAGACTAAGGATCTTGTAAGCATTGCGCTTGTGTGGGTTCAAGTCCCATCTTCCGCATGACTTTAAAACAGAGCTGTGAATTGCAGCTCTGTTTTTGGCTATATGAAAGTAAATTATTGCATGCCTGCGCTGGTGAGAAGCTGAAATGGGAAGATCTGCGTGATATATTTGTATTCGTTTCATATACAATAGGATAATTTTGGACATCTTAAGGGCTGATCAGACCGTAACTCCAATATTTTTTGAATTATTTTTTCAGAAAAGAGGAATTTGTGGTTTTGTGTAGAATATAATTAACAGAGGGTATTTTGTCGCCGCTGTTTGTCAGACTGTGGAGGAAATGCTTATGAACATCAGAGAGAGCATGGAACAGAGAGAACGGGAGCTTTTGAGCCCTTATGCTTCTCACAGCGCAGATACCAGAGGCCGGGAGCACCCGGAAGAGGAATGCGATGTGCGGACAACGTATCAGAGAGACAGAGACAGGATCCTTCACTGTAAGGCTTTTCGCCGCATGAAGGATAAGACACAGGTGTTTCTGGCACCACAGGGAGATCATTACCGTACCAGGCTGACACATACACTGGAGGTATCGCAGATCGCCCGGACTATTGCCAAGGCACTTCGCTTAAATGAAGATCTGGTGGAAGCCATCGCTCTGGGACATGATCTGGGGCATACGCCTTTTGGACATGCAGGAGAGAGAGCGTTGAATCAGGTACATCCGGGTGGCTTTGCACACTATAAGCAGAGCGTCCGGGTTGTGGAAGTACTGGAGAAGAACGGAAACGGGCTGAACCTTACCTGGGAAGTCCGCAATGGGATCATGAATCACCGCACCAGCGGAAATCCTTTCACACTGGAAGGACAGGTGGTACGTTTTTCTGACAAGATTGCCTATATCCACCATGATATGGACGATGCCCAGCGGGCAGGGATCATCACAGAAGATGATATTCCTGTCACAATGAGAACTTTTCTGGGCTATACCACGAGAGAACGGCTGAATACTTTCGTACATAATATTATAGAGAACAGTA
>OLPN01003487.1_pt1 | contig 10947 bp, 4 predicted proteins | sample 1672601 | NCBI WGS metagenome assembly OLPN01 (sample SAMEA3136704, study PRJEB25190) | human gut metagenome | reverse complement strand
ATATGTAATATAATATATAGTATATGAAATTTTAAAAAATATGTGCGTACTTTTTATGGACTGTAAACTGTAATCACTGTAAACTAAAAAATGGAAAAAATGTCTAAAAAATATTGAAAAAACCTTGAAAAAGGTGTATAATTTATTCTGGTAGTATTATGTAAAAAAGATTATTTTAAAAATACAAAAAAGGATGTAACATAAATGTAATAAAAAAGACATAAAAAAGAAAAATAAATCATAAATAAGCATCCGTAATACTATGAAACAAATGCAAAAATACAAGGTTGACAGCAAAAAGCATTACTTATATTATATATAAGAAGGTAGTTTAATATTTTAGGAGGTAAAGAGGATGAAACAAAGAATTTTAAACGCAATAACAGCAATGTTATTAATTTTAACATTAACAATGGCAAATGTAATAATGCTATGTGTTGATGTTGTTTCTTATGCTGCAGATTCTATAGACAGTAGTACAAGTCATAAAAACGTAGAATTTATGGCATATTTTAAAGACGCAAATGGAAATAAAACAACAAGTATGGATGCAAAAACAAATGCAGAAGACTTAAAATTATATTTCCAAGTAGCAGTAAATAAGGAAGGATATTTCAATGGAAATATAGTACTAAATAATGCTAATTTTAGACTAAAATCAAATATATTAAGTGATAGTGTTAGCAAAATAGAAAACAATGTAGTATATTTAAATCAAATTAATGCCGGAGAAAACAAAGAAATAGAAGTAGGAATAGAACTATTAAAAGACGAGCAATTTGACTTAAATTATATAGATATGGGAAGTAGTGTTTCTATAAAAGGTACTTACAAAGATGGAACACAAAAAGATATAAACATAAATACTGATAAAAAAATAACATTAAATCTTGTAAGACCATATGATAGTGCTGATGATGCAATTATGCTATCACAAGAAGTAATAACAAATAAAATCTTAAAAGTAAATGGACAAGAAAAAAGAATTGTACAATTGCAAGTTAAATCAGGGTTAAACAACAATTTATATCCTATAAAAGAAACAATTGTAAATATTCAAGCTCCTAAAATTTCAAATAGATATCCTGAAAATGTAATTGTAAACGCAAATGATGTATTAACAACAACAGGAAAAGAATTATCAACAGACAACTGGAATTACAATAATCAAACAGGAAAGATAGAAATTAAATTAGAAAATAAATTAAATAATGGAAAAGTTTCATGGATAAAAAATGGATGCGACAATTTTGTAGTAACATATGTATATGATAAAGATGTAGAAATAAATAGTGAAAAATCAGCAGTAGATTCTAAAATTTCATTATATGACAAAAAATCAACAGTGTATACTGCAGGAAGTGAAATAACAGTCACAAAAGGAGAAAAGAATTCAATTGTAACATCAAATATTGAGCAAAACGAAACAAGTATATATAAAGGAAAATTATATGCGGGAATTTCAAGAGATATTACATATAGAGATGTTATTAATGTAAATTTAAATAACATAGAAGTAGATGCTAAAGTTAAAGAGAGTGAACAAACAATAAATGGTGAAAAAATAGCGTCAACATACAAAACATCAAAATTTAGTAAAGTACAAATCCAAAAAGTATTAGGACAAAATGGAAAATTAACAATTTTAAATTCAAACGATGGAAATGTAATTGCAACAATAAACAAAGATACTGTGGCGGATGAAAATGGAAACATTTTAGTTTCATATCCAGAGAATGTTGAAGTAATTACAATGAAAATAGAACAAACAGAAAATGTTGGTAAAATAGAAGTAGAAACTACAAGAACAATTGGAACAATAAACAAAGATAAAGTAAGACAAGCAAACACAATAGATTTATCTAGTATTGTTGCTTATAATACAAATGGTACTGAAGATGAAGTATCAAAGTATAATTCAAGCATCAAATTAGATGAAACACAAACTTCTGCAGATTTACAAGTAAGCAGAACAGACTTATCTGCAATGACAACCAATAACAATGTTGAATTTAGAATTACTCTAAAATCTAGAGAAGAAAAAAATGAATTATTTAAGAACCCAATTTTAAGACTTAAATTACCATCACAAATAAAAAATATAAAAGTAAATTCAATTAATTTAGTATATGATGATGAGTTAAAAATAAAATCATCACAATTAGATACAACAAATAATGAAATTATAATTGAATTACAAGGTGAACAAACAAAATATAAAAATGAAGCAATTGATGGTGCAACAATTATTGTAAATGCAAATTTGACAACAGATACAAAAATAGCAAGTAGCAAAGAAAGTGTTGTATTAACATACACAAACGAAAATGCTATAAATTATGAAAATGGAAAAAATATTGGTACAGTTTCTAAAGATATAAACATTATTTCTTATGCGGGAGTTGTAACAACAAATCAGGTTTCAAAATTTGGAATAGATGTTGTAAATAATCAAGGAAATGCAAATGGAGAATTAAAAATCTCATCAGATAGAGATGAAGCAGTATATCAAAAGAGAATAATAAATAACAAAGAAAATAAAATATCAAATGTTAGAATATTAGGTACATTCCCAACAAACAAAGCAACAGATTCAAATAACATTAATGTAGAAGTAAATAACATTTCAGTTACTGGAGTTGAACAAAATAAAGTAAAAGTTTATTATTCAGAAAATGCTAATGCAACAACAGATTTAAATAATAAAGATAATAAATGGACAGAAAATTTAACAAATAAAAATGATGTAAAAAAATATTTAGTTGTAGTTGACGAATTAGATGTTAAGAAAGAAATTGATTTAGCATATAGTGCAGTTATACCTGAAGGATTAGATTATAATCAAGTAGCAGAAGAAAATTACATTGTTTATTACACAAATATAACATCAGAAGAAAAAACAGAAATAAGTAAAAGCACACTTTCAACTCCAAAAGGAGCAGTTATAGATACAGTGTTAAGAGCATTAGTTGCGGGAGATGAAAATAATGAAGTAAAAGAAAATGGAATTTTAAGATATGCAATCACTGTTTCAAATACTGGTTCAGAAGATATGAATAATATAGTTGTAACAGGAAAAGTGCCAGATGGAACAACATATGTAAATTCTGATAAATTAAATAATGAAGTGGATCCAGATGACTTAGGCTTTATTGATGAAAATAAAAAAGATGTTGAGTTTAATATAGAAAACTTAGCAAAAGGCCAAACAATTACAAAATATTATGAAGTAAAAGTAAATGATGGAATGGCCGGTAAAGAAATAAAAAATACTGTAGTAACAAAATATGGAGAAAAAACAAAAACATCAAATGAAGTGAAAACAAAAGTAGCAGAAGGAAATGTTGAAGTTAAATTAGTATCTATAGATGCAACAGATGGAATTGTAGAAGGTGGATACAGTTATAGATATATTTTATATGTAACAAACAAAAAAAATAAAGACTTAAAAAATGTAAATGTAAAATACAATACAAACAATACAGCAAAAATTACTGAAATTTCATATGTATTTAATGATGAAAGTAAAACAGTAGAAAATGAAGACAATATTACAATAGACAAAATAAAAGCAGGAGAAACAGTAGAAGTAGTAAGTTATGTAACAATAAATAAATTAGATAAAGATGCTTTATCTGTTATGTCTGCAAAGGTATATGCAAATAATACAGAATACAGTTCAAATGAAGTTAATTCAACTGTAGCATCATCTGTAATACTAGAAATGAATGCAACTTCAGAAAATAGTGGAGACTATGTTAAATCTGGAGACACAATCAAATATAATATTGTTATAAAAAATACTGGATCAAAAGTAGCGGATACAGTTACACTAAAAAATTGGATAGCAAATGAAGTTTCTTTAACAAAAATATTAAAAAATGGCGAAGAACTTTCAAACGAAAATTATACTAAGATATCTGACAATAGTAAAAATAAACAATTAATAAAAATAAATGATATTACATTAGAACCAGGACAAAGTATAGAATATCAGCTAGAAACAACAGTAAATATGGTATATGGTAATAAAACAGCTACAGAAATTATAGATGAAATTTCATTAGAAGAAAATAGTATAGAAATTGCAAATGCAAAAATACAACATATTTTACAACCAGATAAAGACTTTGTAGATGGAAATAATGGTAATGGTGACGGAACAAACGGAAACAACAATGGAAATAACTCTAATAATGAAGAAAATAATACAAATGTTCAATATAGAATAATTTCTGGTACTGCATGGGTTGACGCAAATGAAAATGGACAAAAAGACAACCAAGAACAAGCAGTAGAAGGCATAACTGCAAAATTATTAGATGTTACAACAAATAAATATGTAAAAGATTCAAACGGAAATGACTTAGAAGCAAAAACAACATCAACGGGATTCTATAGTTTTGATAGAGTTCCAAAAGGACAATATTTAGTAGTATTTGAATATGATACAACAAAATATGGATTAACAACATTTGAAAAACAAGGTGTTGCAAGTACAATGACATCAAAAGTAATTAACAAAAACTTAAAAATTAATAATGAAGAAAAAAATGTTGCAACAACAGAAATTATAAATGTTGATACAGAGAATATTGCAAATATTAATATTGGTTTAATAAATGCAAAAACATATGATTTACAATTAGATAAATACATAACAAAAGTAACAGTACAAAACAATAAAACTGTTACAAACGAATACAATAATCAAACATTAGCAAAAGCAGAAATTGATGCAAAACAAGTAAATTCAACTACAGTAGTAGTAGAATACACAATTAAAGTAACAAACAAAGGTGATGTAACTGCATACGTTAAAAAAATAGCAGATTACTTATCTAGTGATTATAAATTTAGTTCAGAACTAAACAAAGATTGGTATCAATCAGGAAGTGATATATACTGTACAAGTTTAGCAAATGAAAAATTACAACCTGGAGAAAGTAAAGAAGTTAAATTAACAGTTATAAAACAAATGAAAGAAAGCAACACAGGACTTGTAAACAATACTGCAGAAATTGCAGAATCATATAATGAATTAGGCTTAAAAGATAAAAACTCAACAGAAGGAAATAAAGTAAAAGGCGAAAATGATATGGGATCTGCAGATTTAATTATAAGTATTAGAACAGGTCAGGTAGTAACAACAGTATTATTAGTAATATCATCAATAGTAATACTTGGAGTAGCAGTATATTATATAAGAAGATTAATAACACATAGGAACTTTATATAGGAAGGAGGGGAAAATAGAATGAAAAAAATTAAAATAATAACAAATATAGTAACCGCATTAATTGTAGTAGGATTTCTAACTACTGCGGTTCTTGCAGCCACAAGTGACTTGTCAAAATTAAAAGGTACGGGATACTCAAAAATTGGAAAAGTATATAAACTAAATTATTCATCATTAACAAGTAATAATAGTACATATTGTATCCAACACAACAAAAAATTGAGAAAAGAAGAAAAATCTTATACATTAAAAAAATATATAGAAATAGATGGAAAATATGCTACAGTATATCAAGACTCAAATGGTTCATCATATAATGTAAAAAGTGATTTAAATGCACAAGTTGCCTTTATATTAAATAATCAAGGTGGATATGGAAAAGCTGGAGAAAATTCAGATACACAAAATGCATTATGGCATATAACAAATTCATGGGTAACAGCGTTATCTTTAGGAAAATCCTACTCAGGAAACGATAAGATTGGTGCAAATAATATAAATAAAAGAGCGGTTGAATATGCTGATAGTATAGGAGATAACAAAATGTCTTCATCAACAGGAAGTACAAGTTTAACAGTAACAGGAGCAACAAACAAAAATAACTTAACAGTTGTAGATGTTGGTGAATATTACAGGATAGGACCATTTAACTGGAACTTCCAAGGAACTGTAGAAGAAGTTACAGTTACAGGAGACAATGGAGATGTTGCAAGTTCAAATATAAGATTTGTAAAATATTCAGGAAATACTGCAAATGTTATAGATAAAACCGAAATAGCAACAGGAGAGTCATTTTATGTAGATGTAAATTCAAAAGCAAACATGAAGGAATTCAAAGGAATAAAAATTAAAACAAAATCAGAAGCAGATAGCACAAAAGTATATGGAGCAAAAATTTGGATGTTAGAATCATCTGCATACCAAAACGTAATATATGTTGATGTAGAAAGTAAAGAATTACCAGCAACTGGAGAAGGAACAGAAGAATATTCTGTACCATTAACAATAAATATTGGATTAAATAAGGTAGATGACAGAGATGAAAAAATTCCATTAGATCATGTTGGATTTAAATTAAAAGCATCTGTATATAGAGATGGAAATTGGGTAACAAGATATATGGGAATCGATTTAAAATGGAGTGTTTCTAATATTGAACAAGCAAAAATCTTTTATACTGACAAAGATGGTAAACTAAATGCAACAATTTCAGGTGAAACAACAGCAGAAAATTCAATGAAAGCAGTAGAAGCAACAAATGACAAATATGGATATGCACAAAACATCGGCAAAGAATTTACATTAAACAAAGAACATGAAGTAAAAATTACAAACCACCAATACAGGGTCAAATTATCAGGATATGTATGGTTAGATACAGAAACAGGAAAAACAACATTAAGAGATGACCAATATAAACAAGAAGATGATAACGATGGTAAAGGATTTAATGGAATAACAGTATATCTAAGAGACAAAAATGGAAACGAAATAAAGAGAACAACAACATCAGAATTAGGATTATATTCAGAAATAAATGGTGGAGAATATCAATTTGTTGATGTTGACTTAGATGCAATACAAAAAGGAGAATACTATGTTGAATTTGAATATTGTGGACTAAGATACCAATCAGTAGCAGCAAAATTGACACAAAATAATGGTTCAAAAGCAATAGACACAGCAACAAGAAATGTATTAGATAGCAAATTTACAAGTGTAGATGGAAATGGAACACAAAGTTTAAATATAAACGGAGTAACAGTAAATTATAATAACACAGCAAACTACTCAAGTTCAATAAAAGACTGTTCTGGATGTAATGTATATGCAAGAACAAATGAAGCAGGATTTAATATATACAATTCATTTACACCAGGAGCAGAAGAAATAAGATATGTAAATTTAGGACTATTTAAAAAGGCACAAACAGATTATTCATTGATGCAAGATTTATATAATGTAAGAGTTAGTGTAAACGGATTCTCACACATTTATAGATATGGAAGTGTTAGATATGCAAACAATGGTAATGATGTAAATGCAGATTCTTCATGGAATGTAGGAGTTAAATTCCAAAAAAATAATGGAACATATAAAAGAGCAATTTATACAGCAGACGCTGAATATGAAGCACCAAATCATAAAGACAATGAACTAAAAGTATATGTAACATATAAAATAGCAGTAAACAATGAATCAACATATCTAGGCAGAATAAATAGTATAGTTGATTATGCAGACAAAAACTTTGATATGATTGCAGCAGGAACAGCAATTGACGACAAAGACAATATTACAGGAAATTTACAATATGGAAATAAACAAGAATATAATGACAAATATTCTAAATATGTAATAGATATAAACACAGAATTGACTCCAGGTCAAGCAAAATTTGTATATGTTCAATTCCAATTAAATAGAGAAGCGGTATTGAAGATTGTAAATAACCAAGAAGTGCTTAACAATGTAGCAGAAATCAATTCTTATACAACATTTAAAGACAATAATACACAAACACCAGTTGCAGTTGTAGATAAAGACTCTGTACCAGCAAATATTACAGTTGGAAAAATAGACACCTACGAAGATGATACAGATTCAGCAACATCTTTAAAATTGGAACTTAAGAATGCAAGATCAATAATTGGAACAGTATTTGTTGATAATGCAACAGTAAATAAAGACAATGAAAGACTTGGAAATGGTGTATATGACAATGGAGAAGCAACAGTTGCAGGAGTAAAAGTAAGACTAGATGAAATTGGAAAAGATGATAGTAGTTATGATGGAGAAAGAATTTCAAAAGAAGTAACAACTGATGAAAATGGAAACTTCAAAATTGAGGGATATATACCAGGTAACTACAACTTAACTTATACTTGGGGAAATAAGACATATAAAGTTCAATACTATAAAGGAACAATATATGATGAATCAAGAGACCAAAATGACAAAGAATGGTATAAAAAAGATGTAAATACTAGAAAAACAGATGCATTAGATAATATAGATACTAGAAAAACAATAGATGCAGAAATGAGAAAAATTACAAGAAATAATGCAGAAGATGAAATAAACAAGGCATATGAAGGAACATCAGATGTAATAAAAACAACATCAATGGATTCAAAAACACCAGCTATGTCATTTAGTGTAGAATACGAAACAACAATTACAGATGGAAATGATGACAAAGTTGAATTTATAGTTAAAAATGTTGACTTTGGAATAGTAGAAAGAGCAAAACAACTAATGGATATTTCTAAGAGAGTATCTGCATTTAAAATTACACTAGCAAATGGTCAAGTATTAATGGATGCAGAAGTTACAGAAGATGGTAAACTAAAAGGAAGCCATTCAAACTTATCATATATGGGACCAACAAATACAAATGGAATTAACGTAAATGGAATTTTAAGAGCAGAACTTGACTCAGAATTAATAGAAGGTGCAACAGTAGAAGTTACTTATGCTATTAAAGTTACAAATGTAAGTGAAAAAGATTATGATTCACCAAATTATTATCTATATGGTAATAAAAAAGGAGCACAACTTATTAAGAACTCTGTAACAGGTGTAATTGATTACTTAGATGGAAAAATAGTATTTGTACCAGATAATACTTGGGAGAAGAAAGAAAATACATTTATTGAAGAAGTAAATGCTAGTGAAAAAGGAAATACAGATTACTTAAATTCAATTAAAACATATTATACTTCTAAATTACAAAAAGATTTAGCACCAGGTGAATCTAATGAAGTTACATTAAAAGCATCTAAATTATTGACAAGTTCTGAAGATAATACTTTTGATAACAAGACAGAAATTGTTGATGTTACTAGAAAAGATGGAGATATTACAGGTACACCAGTTAAAGTTACATGGAATAATGGTAAATTCTTCTTTGATACAGATAATGCTGAAAAGACAGTAATTATACCAAGTACAGGTGAAAATAGAAACTATGTATTACCTACAGTTATTGGAATTATTGCAGTAGCAATAGTTGGAGTTGGAGTATTCTTTATTAAGAAATATGTTGTAGACAGAAATAAATAATTAGATAGGTAATGATTATTTAATAAATGTGTATACTAATGTAATGCAAAAAAAAGAAACAATTGGGATAAAACCTGGTTGTTTCTTTTTTTGTAATTTTTAAATTTTTTTTGCAAAAATAAAAAATTATTTCATATGTTGTAATGCATATTCACAAGCAGAAATAACAAATCCATTGAAACTATATTCTTTTTTGCTTTTTCCTTCATTTGCAGATTTAACAATTTCATTGATAGCTTCATTTATTTCAACAGGAAATCTAATAGATTTGTAAATATTTGCTTCTGTAGATTTTTTCATAACAAATTTATCCATTTATAATCACCTCACTAAAAATATTTTTAAAATTACTATAGACATTTTAATTGAATTGTGGTATATAATATATAACTGAAATTCGGTTATAAAATAAAAGAAAAAGTGAGGTTATTATATATGAAAGTGTCAAAAAATAAAGGAATAACACTTGTTGCGCTAATAGTGACGATAATTATATTATTAATATTAGCCGGGATATCGATATCTACGTTAACGAATACCGGAATATTTGAAAAAGTAAAAGAAGCAAAAAAGGCAAGTGAAAATGCGGAAAAAGAACAAGGAGAGATATTAAGTGAGTATGAAAAGGAATTAAATAAGTATGAGGCACGTAATTTAACAAATGATATGATTGGACAAGTGATGACACAAAATACAGTTTTTAAAGATTCAAAAGGTAATATTTTTGTAGTACCAATAGGTTTTAAAATAACAAATGATGCAACAAATGTTGCAGACGGAATTGTAATAGAAGATGCTACAGAAACTGCAACTAAAGGCAGTCAATTTGTATGGGTTCCAGTTGGAACAATAACAAAAACAGATGGAACGACAGTAGAAATAAAATTAAGTAGATATACATTTGCAAATGATGACAATGCAACTCCAACGATTCAAAATGAAAATGTTATAGAATCTTTTTTTCAAGAACTGGAATCATCTAATAAAAAAAATATAGTTGCAAAAAGTATATCAGATTTTAAAACAAGTGTGACAATAAATGAAGGATATTACATTGGAAGATATGAAGCAAGAACGACAATTGCAAGGAATAACAAAGATAACGAATTAACGCAAATAACAGAGAAAGGAACAGATGTCGTATATAATTATGTAACGCAAGGTCAAGCCGCGGAACAGGCAAGAAACATGTATAATAATTCAAACTTTACAAGTGATTTAATAAATAGTTATGCATGGGATACTGCAACATTATTTTTGCAAAGTTGTGGAACAAACAAGAGTTATCCAAAAAGAGGTAGTAATATTTTTTCTATAACTGGAACGAATAATTTAGAAACAAAGGATGTCCAATGTAATATTTATGATATGTCAAGCAATTTTTATGAATGGGCAACAGAAACTTCTAGTGATGAGGGAAATCCTTGTGTTACCAGAGGGGGAAGTTCTAATGGTAGAGGGAATTCTGTAAGGGCACGTATTTCTTATAATATTGATTTTGGTAATAATATTATAAGTTTTCGACCTATTTTATATATAAATTAAAAAGAATAAAATAATATTGTCGAAAATTGTCAAAATCTTTTTCTTGACAATTGACATAAAATTATGGTAATATAGGGTCATGCAATTAATTAGACAAT
>OLPN01003479.1_pt1 | contig 10959 bp, 9 predicted proteins | sample 1672601 | NCBI WGS metagenome assembly OLPN01 (sample SAMEA3136704, study PRJEB25190) | human gut metagenome | reverse complement strand
CCACCACATCATGGGAAGTAAAGCCCCGCTCTTTATAAATATTGATTACTCCGTGAATCACAAGTCTGCTCCCTTTAACTGCTTTTCGATGTGGAGCGTCAGATTGTTGAGCACATCATAGACGCTTCCCTGCATGGTGCAGCCTGCCGCCCGGACATGGCCGCCGCCTCCGAAATAGGAAGCCACACGGCTTACATCCACCCTTCCGTTGGACCGAAGACTCACCTTGAACTCCTGAATGGCCGTCTCATAGAGGAAAATGGCCACTTCCACGCCGGTGGTGTTCCGCAGCTGGCTCACGATGCCGTCCAGATCCTCGCTGGTGACACCGTAGAAATCCAGATCTTTTTTCCGAAGGGCACTGATGATGCATTTTCCATCCATCAGAAGCATGCTCTCCAGAAGGGCACGGCCCAGGATCTGGTTCTGAAGATAGGTCTTCTGGAAAAAGGTCTGATCCAGAAGCTCGTTGAAATCAAAGCCCTTCTCCATGAGCTTTCCGGCAATTTCCATCGTACGCCTGCCCGTGCAGGAATACTGGAACACGCCGGTATCATGGGCAATTCCCATATAAAGTGCTTTTGCTGCACTGACGGAAAGCTCCGCGTCATCCAGCAGAAGATAGATAAGCTCTGATGTGGAACTGGCCGCCGGTTCAATAAACTGCACATCGCCGAAGCCGTGATTGCTGATGTGATGGTCCACGCAGATCACTTTTCCCGCGGTCTTAAGATATTCTGCGGCATTTCCCAGCCGTCCGATATCTCCGCAGTCCAGAGAAAAGAACACATCGTAGGTTTTCTCCGGGTAGGAGGTACAGATGGTCTCTGTTCCCTCCAGCACCCGGAATTTCTCCGGCACGGATTCCAGATGGATATCCACAGCCTCAAGCTCCGGGTAATTTTCCCGAAGATAAAGGCCTAACCCCAAGCAGGAACCCACGCAGTCTCCGTCGGGCCGGATGTGACCGGCGATACCGATGCGCTTTGCCCCCTTTATTTCCTGGTCAAGATCAAACATTTTCCTCATCCTTTGCAGTGACCTCATCGATGATCTTTGACATATGCACACCGTACTCGATGGACTGATCCAGAATAAAGCGGATCTCCGGTGTGTTTCTTAAATTGACGGTGTGGGCCAGCTCCCGGCGAATATAGCCTTCCGCGCTCTTTAAGCCCGCAAGGGTAGCCTTCTGGGCTTCACTGTCGCCCAGAACGCTGATGTATGCCTTACAGGTCTTAAGATCCGGCGCTACTTCCACAGCCACCACGGAGGTCAGCGGGCTGATCCTCGGATCCTTGATCCCGCCGCGGATGATGTTGGCCAGCTCACGCTGGACCTCTCCGTTGATCCTTGTATTTTTGATACTGTTTTTTCTCATATTATCTCGGCACCTCTACCATGATATAAGCTTCTACCTGATCGAACTCCTGGAGGTCGTTGAATTTATCGAATACAAGACCACACTCGTAGCCGGCCTTTACTTCTTTTACATCGTCCTTGAATCTCTTCAGAGAAGCAAGAGCGCCCTCGTAGATCTGTTTACCTTCTCTCGTGATACGAACCTTGCAGTTTCTCTGGAATACGCCGTCCAGAACATAGGAACCTGCGATCGTACCGACTCCGGAAGCCTTGAAGGTCTGACGAACCTCGGCGTGACCGATAACTTTCTCCTCGTAGATCGGATCCAGCATACCCTTCATGGCTGCTTCCACATCAGCGATGGCGTCGTAAATGACGCGGTAGAGACGAAGGTCTACGCCCTCACGCTCTGCGGTAGCCTTGGCTGTGCTGTCCGGACGAACGTTGAAGCCGATGATGATGGCATTTGAAGTAGCTGCCAGAGTAACATCAGACTCGTTGATGGCGCCGACGCCGCCGTGGATGATTTTAACCACAACTTCGTCGTTGGAGAGTTTGAGAAGGCTCTGTTTCACTGCCTCCACAGAACCCTGTACATCGGCTTTGACGATGATATTGAGCTCTTTTAAGTTTCCTGCCTGAATCTGGCTGAAGAGATCGTCCAGAGACATCTTGGACCGGGTCTCCTCCAGGAGTCTTTCCTTATTCTCACTGATGAAGGTATCAGCAAAGCTTCTTGCCTCCTTCTCAGAATCGGTCTGTACAAAGATCTCGCCAGCGTTGGGAACGTCAGAAAGACCGAGAATCTCAACGGGAACGGAGGGGCCTGCCTCTTTGACACGGCGTCCCTTGTCGTCGATCATCGCACGGACTTTACCGAAGCAGGAACCTGCTGCGATGGGATCTCCCACATGGAGAGTACCTTTCTGTACCAGAACGGTGGCAACGGGGCCTTTTCCTTTATCCAACTGGGCCTCGATGACAAGACCTCTGGCTTTCCGGTTCGGGTTTGCCTTCAGCTCGTTGACCTCTGCAGTCAGAAGGATCATCTCAAGCAGAGTGTCGATGCCTTCTCCGGTGTGTGCGGATACCGGCACGCAGATCGTGCTTCCGCCCCAGTCCTCGGGGATCAGCTCGTACTCGGAGAGTTCCTGTTTTACACGCTCGATGTTGGCGCTGGGTTTATCAATCTTGTTGATGGCAACGATGATCTCGATGCCTGCTGCCTTCGCATGGTTGATGGCCTCAATGGTCTGGGGCATCACGCCGTCGTCTGCTGCGACAACGAGGATAGCAATATCGGTGGAGTTTGCTCCACGCATACGCATGGCGGTGAAGGCCTCATGTCCCGGGGTATCCAGGAAGGTGATCTTCTGGCCGTTGATCGTTACCATGTAAGCACCGATGTGCTGAGTGATTCCGCCTGCCTCTTTTGCGATGACATGGGTGTGACGGATGGCATCCAGAAGGGAGGTTTTACCATGGTCAACGTGACCCATTACGCAGACAACAGGGGGTCTCGGAACCATCTTGCTCTCGTCCTCTTCGTCCTCTTTCAGAAGCTCGGCAATCACATCCACCTTCTCTTCCGGCTCTGCAATGCAGTTGAACTCCAGAGCAATCTCCTCTGCGGTCTCATAATCGATCTCGTGGTTTACAGTCACGATCTTGCCCTGCATGAAGAGTTTCTTCACGATGGCTGCTGCCTGGACCTTCATCTTGTCTGCCAGCTCACGGATGGTCATGGTCTCCGGAAGAACGATGTTTCTGATCTCGTCTTCCTTCTTCTCCGGAGCGGGTGCAGGTTTCGCGGTCTGGGGCTTGTTGTTCTTCTGGTTCTTTACGGTATTGTTTCCTCTGGATACATTCTTCTTCTCCAGCCGGTCAAATTTGTCCTCACCGCTGTTCTTTCTGTTGCGGTCGTTGTTGCGGTCGGTACGGGTTCTGGACTCTTTGGTCAGCGGTTTGCTCTCGATCGGAGCCTTCGGAATGGAAGCGCCGCCTCTCTGGCCGCCTCTTCTGTCTCCGTTCTGCGGACGTCTCTCTCCGTCCTGACCCTGGAAACCGCCTCTTCTCTCGCCATTCTGCGGACGTCCGCCGCCCTGGCCCTGGTAAGATCTTCTCTCACCGTTCTGGCCCTGGCCTCTTCTCTCGCCGCCCTGGCCCTGGAAACTGCCGTTTCTTCTCTCGCCATTCTGGCCCTGGCTTCTTCTTTCGCCGCCCTGACCCTGGCCTCTTCTCTCACCATTCTGGCCCTGGCTTCTTCTCTCGCCGCCCTGGCCCTGGAAACCGCCGTTTCTTCTCTCGCCGTTCTGGCCCTGATTTCTTCTCTCACCATTCTGACCCTGGCTTCTTCTCTCGCCGTTCTGAGGTCTCTGGCTGCCGGTGGTTCCGTTTCCGCCGTTCTGGGAACGTCTCTCGCCGCCCTGGGCTGCGGGGCGGTCGCCTGCCGGCTTTTTATCCTGGGACTGGCCAGCCGGGCGTGCCGGTTTCTGGCTCTTCTGTCCGGCCGGACGGCTGATTCCGCTCCGGCTGTTCTGGGGATGGAACACCTGTGAAATGTTCTTTTTCTTGGGTGCTTCTCCCTCGGTATTCTTCTGATTTTCCATCTTGGATTTCTCGTTTGCTTCCACTGTTTTCCTCACCATTTCTATCTGATTTTCTTCCAGAACGCTCATGTGACTCGTCACTCTGATGCCGTTCCGGGTTAATATCTTCATAATTTCCTGATTGGATCTGCCTAAGCTTCTGCCAAGCTCATACACTCTCATCTTTACGATAGGAACCGCCTCCCGCTTTCATAGTGGCGCAACAGGCGGACCGCATCCGTACCTGTCACGGAAATCTTATGCTCCCAACTCATCCAGGTGTTTCTGGATCGCTGCTGCAAGGCCTCTGTCATTCACCGCCAGGGAAGCGCGAAATTCTTTTCCCATGGCCGCGCCTAATTCATCCTTTGTTCCGTACAGATACATGGGTACCTTGTAAAAAATACACATATTCGTAAATTTTTTCTTCGTGTTCTCCGAGCTCTCGACAGAAACGATCACCAGGCATGCTTTTCCTTCCTTGACGGATTTCTCCGTGGAAAATTCTCCGCTGGCAGTCTTGCCCGCCTTTGTGGCCAGGCCTACCAGGGACAGGATCTTATTCTGCTTCAATCGGTTCTATCTCCTTTTCCAGCGCCTCGTAGACTTCTTTGGGAATCGCCATCTTAAGGGAACGCTCGATGCCCTTATTTTTCACCGCTTTCTGAAAGCATTCCCGGCTGGGACAGATATATGCCCCTCTGCCGTTTTTCTTTCCGGTGGCGTCGATGACAATCTCATCCTCGGTGGTCTTGAGGATGCGGATCATTTCTTTCTTGCTTTTCATCTCCCTGCAGCCGATACACTGGCGCATGGGAACCTTGCGGACCTGGCTCATTTTCTCACCTCCGGGACACAGAACTTACTCTGCATCTCCTTCTTCCTGCTCCGGTGCGTCCTCAGAAACTTCCTCGTAATCGCTGGTGTAGTTCTTGTCGGTGTAATCGTCATCATAATCTGCGGACTCCTCATACTCACCGTTGTCACCAAACAGATCATCGAACTCGCCGGACTCTTTGGCCTGGGTCTCGCTCTTGATGTCGATCTTGAAACCGGTCAGACGAGCTGCCAGACGGGCGTTCTGTCCTTCTTTACCGATAGCCAGAGAAAGCTGATAATCCGGAACGATAACCTTCGCTGTCTTCTCGTCGTCATCTGCGATAACGGAGATGACTTTGGCCGGGCTCAGTGCATTCTCAATGAGAATTGCATTGTTCTCGTTCCAGTTGATGATATCGATCTTCTCGCCGCGAAGCTCATTGACAATCGCATTGACTCTGGCGCCGTTGATACCAACGCAGGCTCCTACGGGATCTACGTCCGGGTTGTTGGAATAAACAGCCATCTTGGTACGGCTGCCTGCCTCACGGGCGATGCATTTGATCTCTACGGTACCGTCGCGTACCTCTGTTACCTCAGACTCAAAGAGACGTTTTACCAGCTCCGGATGAGTACGGGATACCATGATCTTCGGTCCCTTGGAGGTGTCCTTTACCTCAAGGATGTAAACCTTGATTCTCTCGGTGGGGCGGAATACCTCGCCTTTTACCATCTCGTTCTCATTGAGGATCGCATCTACCTTACCTAAGTTTACGCTGACATTTTTTCCGAGATAACGCTGAACGATACCGGTGACAACGTCACGCTCTTTTGCATAATACTCATTGTAGAGCACCTTGCGCTCTTCCTCGCGGATTTTCTGAAGGATCACGTTCTTTGCGTTCTGGGTGGCGATACGGCCGAACTCTTTGGAATGGATCTCCACGTTTACGGTATCTCCAAGCTCGTAGCTGGAACGGATCATTTTTGCCTTGGAAAGAGCAATCTCTGTCACATCATCCGTTACCTCTTCCACAACGGTCTTCTCAGCCCATACATGGAACTCGCAGGTCTCGGGATTGATGCTTACTTTTACGTTGTCAGCTTTGCCGAAATTATTCTTGCAGGCCTGGATCAGAGACTGCTCGATGGCTTCCAGCAGCGTGTCTTTGCTGATGTTTTTCTCTTTTTCCAGCAGGGTCAGCGCCTCCAACAATTCGTTATTCATTTTGAAAATTCCTCCTTAACTCAGAAATCGAAAGCCTGCCGAATCAGCGCGATATCCGTCCTGGCAAATTTCATTTCTGTTTCTTCTAATTCAATGGTCACGGATTCTTTGTCATATGCTTTCAGGACGCCGGTAAATTCCTTCTGTCCGTCTATGGCACGGAAAGTACGCACTTCTACTTCCTCTCCGAGATTTCTCTGGAAATCCTTTTCCTTTTTCAGGGGACGACCAAGTCCCGGAGAGCTAACTTCCAGAATATAGGAATCTTCAATAAAATCCTCTTCATCCAGTTTGTCGCTCAAAGCACGGCTTATTACCTCGCAGTCATTGATGGCAATGCCGCCCGGTTTGTCGATGTAGGCGCGAAGATACCAGCTTCCGCCTTCCTTCACATACTCCACATCCACCAGATCAAATCCATGCTCCTCCATCATGGGGTTCAGGATTTCCTCCGTCTTTTTCTCATAGGTCTCTCGTTTTGTCATCTGCGCCACCTTTCCTGCCCTGTCATATGGAAAACTCCTTTGACAGTAAAAAGAGAGTGGACGAAACGCCCACTCAACTCCAGTTACAATATTATCACTTGCATTATAACACCCCAAAAAGGAAAAAGCAAGTACAAAAGTGAAAAATCCTTGTTAAACCCTGGTTTTTACTCCTTTGGTATCGCGTTTTCCGATGCGGAGGCGGTTTAAATGCACTTCTTTTTCTTTATAAAGGGCGATCGCGTCGTCACCGGCCGCCAGATAATGGACTTTTTCGATGAAATCGTCATCCGCCATCTTGATTCCCCTAACACCCACGGCGTTTTTCTTTTTCATCGGGATCTCTCCTATGGGGAAACGTAAGAAAAATCCCTGATGAGTCTGAAGGACGATCTGCTCGTACTCGCCCAGCGTTTCCACTGAGATCAGCTCATCGTCATCCATAAGCTTCGTGGCTGCGATGGCCCGTTTCGCCACATCGAGCTCGGAACCCTCCATCTGCTTGAGCATACCTTTTTTCGTTGTAAAAAGGAGAATCGACATTTTGAGTTTCTGGAGGCTCTCCACAGCCACCGCCTGCTCCTTCGTGCTGTCGTAGTTACAGAGGTTGTCGATTGGCTTTCCTTTGTCACGGAATTTTCCGTAGGGAAGATCCAGCACCTTGATGAGATGCTGCCTGCCGCTGTCGGTCAGGATCGAAATCTTGTCGGTGTTCATGACGGAAAGCACATATTTATTCTCCGCGTCCGCCGCTTCCTTGTTTCGCTCATAAACGGAAGTGTCCACGGTTCTCGCATAACCGAAACGGTCCATGAGGAAGACCACTTCCATCTCTTCCACCTTTTTCTCCTCGAAAACGGCCTCCGCCGCGTTCTCGATACCGGTTTTTCTCGGAACGGCGTACTCTTTTTTCACGGCATCCAGCTCTTTGATGATGACCCGGGCCATGGATTTATAGTTGTTCAGGATATCCTGGTACTTGTCGATATTGGCCAGCGTCGCCTCGTGCTCCTTTATCAGTGCTTCAATCTCCAGACCGATCAGCTTATAGAGACGCATCTCCAGGATGGCTGTGGCCTGATTTTCCGTGAAGCGCAGGGTTTTGGCAGCTTTCTCGGAGACCTTGCTCTTGAATTTGATACCCTCGGTGACGCCGTTTACCAGGCATTCTTTTACCTGTTTCTGGTTTTTACTGCCCCGGAGAATCTCGATGATGAGGTCGATGCAGTCGCAGGCCTTGATGAGACCTTCCTGGATCTCTTTTTTCGCCAGCTCTTTGTTGAGCAGCGTCCGGTACTTTCTTGTAGCCAGCTCAAACTGGAAATCCACATGGTAATCGATGATGGATTTGAGGCTCAGAGTCTCGGGCTTGCCGCCGGCCACCGCCAGCATGTTGACGCCGAAGGTGTCCTCGAGGCGGGTCTTCTTGTAAAGCATGTTAACGAGGTTGTCCACGTCGGCGTTTTTCCGGAGTTCAAGAACGATGCGGATGCCCTCCTTGGAGGACTGGTTGGAAATATCCACGATATCCGTCGTGACCTTGTTCTCCACCAGATTGGCCACGTCGTTCAAGAATTTGCCGATGTTGGCTCCCATCATCGTGTAGGGAATCTCAGTGATGACCAGCCGGTCCTTGCCGCCCTTGCCTTTTTCCACTTCGACACGGCCTCTCAAGCGGATCTTGCCGACGCCGGTCTCATAGATTGAGAGGAGGTCGTCCTTATTTACCACAATGCCGCCGGTAGGGAAATCCGGACCTTTGATGTACTCCATGAGTTCCCGGTTCGTGATCTGGTTGTTCCGGATCACAGCCTTCACGGCATCGATGACCTCGCCGAGGTTGTGAGGCGGTATGCTCGTCACCATGCCGACGGCGATTCCATCAGAACCGTTGACCAGAATATTCGGCACACGGACCGGAAGAACGGAAGGCTCTTTCTCCGTCTCATCGAAGTTCGGCACAAAGTCCACGACATCCTTGTCCAGGTCGCCCAGGAACACCTCCTGGGTGATCTTCTGGAGGCGGGCCTCGGTGTATCGCATCGCTGCGGCTCCGTCTCCCTCGATGGAACCGAAGTTTCCGTGGCCGTCCACGAGGGGCAGGCCTTTCTTGAAGTCCTGAGCCATGACTACAAGGGCCTCGTAGATCGAGGAATCACCGTGGGGATGATATTTACCCATGGTATCGCCAACGATACGGGCGCATTTCCGGTAAGGCTTGTCATAGCGAATGCCAAGCTCGTACATATCGTAGAGGGTCCGGCGCTGTACGGGTTTTAAGCCGTCCCGCACATCCGGCAGAGCTCTCGCAATGATAACGCTCATGGCGTAATCAATATAGGATTTCTGCATAATATCCGAATATTCAGTTCGGATGATCTGTTCTTTTTCCATGGTTCAGTCTCCTTATACGTCCAGTTCCGCATCCTGGGCATGCTCGTAAATGAACGCCTTGCGGGGCGGAACCTCAGTTCCCATCAGCATTTCCGTCACGTCGGAAGCCATTCTTCCGTCCTCAATCTCCACGCGCTTCAGGATTCGGGTGGCCGGATCCAGCGTGGTCTCCCAGAGCTGATCCGGGTCCATCTCACCCAGACCTTTGTAACGCTGGAGGATAAAGGAGCCCTTATGGGTCTTCCGGTAACGCTCCAGAGCCTTGTCGTCGTAGAGATACTCTTCCGCTCCCTTGCTCGGGATCGCCTTATAGAGGGGCGGCATGGCGATATAGACATGGCCTTCGTAAATCAGATCCGGCATAAAACGATAAAAGAGGGTCAGCAGCAGCGTGCTGATATGGGCTCCGTCCACGTCCGCATCGGCCATGATGATGATTTTGTCATAGCGAAGCTTCGTGATATCAAAGTCATTTCCGTACCCCTCGGAAAAACCGCAGCCGAAAGCATTGATCATGGTCTTGATCTCCGCGTTGGCCAGAACCTTGTCGATACTGGCTTTTTCCACGTTCAGGATCTTTCCCCGGATCGGGAGGATCGCCTGGAAATTCCGGTTCCGGGCCGTCTTGGCAGAACCGCCGGCGGAATCTCCCTCCACGATGAAGATTTCGCAGATCGAGGGATCGCGACTCTCGCAGTTAGCCAGTTTTCCGTTGGAATCGAAGGAATATTTCTGCCGGGTCAGCATGTTGGTCTTGGCTTTCTCCTCGGTTTTACGGATCTTGGCCGCTTTCTCCGCGCAGGCGAGGACATTTTTCAGGGTCTCAAGATTTCGGTCAAAATAGAGAACCAGCTCCTCGTTGGCAACTTTTCCGGTGGCCTTGGCCGCGTCCTGGTTGTCCAGTTTCGTCTTGGTCTGGCCCTCGAAACGGGGATCCGGATGTTTAATGGAAACCACAGCCGTCATACCGTTTCGGATATCCGTACCGGTGAAATTGTCGTCTTTTTCCTTGAGGACACCCAGCTCTCTCGCGTAGGTGTTCATCAGCGTCGTAAATGTCGTCTTAAAACCGGTGAGGTGGGTTCCGCCCTCAGCATTGTAGATGTTGTTGCAGAAGCCCAGGACCGTCTCGTGAAACTCGTTGACGTATTGGAGGGCGCACTCCACGGTGATACCGTCGGCCTCCCCTTTGAAATAGATGATCTCCGTCACGGTCTCTTTGTTCTTATTCATATCACGGATGAAACCGGAAAGACCGTCGGGCTCGTGAAACTCCTCGGTCTCGTTTTTTCCGTCCCGCTTGTCCGTGAAGACAATCGTAAGGTTCGGGTTCAGGTAAGCAGTCTCGTGGAGACGGCTTTTTACCTCGGTAGCGGAGAAACGGGTCTTCTCGAAAATCTCCGGATCCGGAAGAAAATGCACCCAGGTACCGGTCTTTCTCGTCTTGCCGATGACCGGAAGGAGGCCGTTTTCCAGCTCCACAACAGGAATGCCCCGCTCATATTTGTCATAGCTCACCTGGCCGTCGCGGCTGACCTTGATTTCCAGATAAGTAGACAGGGCGTTTACCACGGAAGAACCCACGCCGTGAAGGCCTCCGCTGGTCTTGTAAGCCGCATTGTCGAATTTTCCGCCGGCATGAAGGGTCGTAAATACCAGCCGGGCCGCGGACATGCCTTTCTCGTGCATTCCCACCGGAATACCACGGCCGTTATCGTTCACTGTGGCAGAGCCGTCCGCCTCCAGCGTTACCTCGATCCGGTCACAGTAACCGGCCAGATGTTCATCCACCGCGTTATCCACGATCTCATAGATCAGGTGATTCAGTCCCTTGGTGGAAACGCTGCCTATATACATACCCGGACGCTTCCGCACCGCCTCCAGGCCTTCCAGGACCGAGATGCTGCTGGCGTCGTAAGTGGTCGTCTTTGCCATAGTTATTTCCTTTCTCTATCAAAAAATAAGCATCAGAACATACTTTCGTATTTTCAAAAAATCGCAATTACTATCTAACTACATTTTTTGAAAAAAAGCAAGCGAAAATTCAGCCGGACCTCCAAAGAGATCCGGCTGTAAGCCTTTT
>OLPN01003474.1_pt1 | contig 10971 bp, 7 predicted proteins | sample 1672601 | NCBI WGS metagenome assembly OLPN01 (sample SAMEA3136704, study PRJEB25190) | human gut metagenome | reverse complement strand
AAGAGCGTTGCTGCCTAGGCTAGCCCCTTGTCACACAAACTACCGAAGCCTCAAAAATACACCCATTTCCCCGCTCATTGGGGATTTTTGAATATACGCGGGGAGGGCCAAAAATGCGCGAAACGCAATAAAGGGTGCTATCGGGGGTTTCTTGTGCGTCACGGTAAAACGTTGCGCAATTGCTTCCATTTTTGAACGCCATTGTCCGTCTGGTCTGCAAGCCTCTCCCAAAACCGCGTGTTCGACGGCTGTTGAGCGCGGGGTTTCCGTCATACTCCCCAACAAGCTGGCAACGCCTTCGTGAAATCGTTTTATGCTCGCGTTGAAATAAGCGCGTTCGCGTTACCATAGGCGCCATACATGGTTTAGGCCCGCATGAAGGGCGGCAACGCGTGGGCGTTGTGCTGCGCGGGAGGGAAATGAGGACCTTATGAGGAAAGCAACTGCTGCGCGCAATGCGCAGCTCGCTTCGAGCCAGCCGGCGCGTGAGGAAAACATTGCGGCAATCGTGGCGCATTTGCGCGCGGGCGCGAAGGCCGAATGTCGTCGAGTGGGAATCGAACTCGAGCATATTTGCGTCGATGGCACGGGCGATCCCATCACCTACAGCCAGCCCAGCGGCGTGCGCGACGTGCTCGCTGCGCTTCAGGAGAAATATCCCGAGACCACCGTTCATGGTGGCGACTTGCTTGGCGTGGCGCGCCCGGGGGCGGCGGTAACCATCGAACCTGCAGCGCAGCTAGAGCTTTCGGCGGGCCCATTCGAGAGCCTCATCGATGCCAAGCGCGTCTTCCTCGAATTCGAAGATGACGCCTATCAGGCGCTCTCTCCCATTGGCGGGCGGGCGCTTACGCTTGGGTTCGACCCGGTGAACCGCGCAGCCGACAAAGAGCTCATTCCCAAAGCGCGCTACGACTACATGAACGAATACCTTTCGTCTATTGGTCCGTGGGGCCCACGCATGATGCGAGGAAGCGCTTCCACGCAGATTTCCATCGACTACGTCGATGAGGCCGATTGCATTGCGAAAATGCGTGTGGCGCAGGTGCTTGCGCCGCTGTTCGCGCTTATGTGCGACAACACGCCCGTGTTTGAGGGCAGCCGTCGCCCGCATGCGCTTATGCGCACCGAGGTTTGGAAATACTGCGACCCCGACCGCTGCAATTCTGTGCCGGGCATTTTCGACGAGGGTTTCGGTTTTGAAGACTATGCGGCATATTTGCTCGATGTTCCCGCGATTGTTGCGCTCGACGACGACGGTGAGGCGCGCTACGACACGCGTACGTTCGGCGAGATTTTCGCTCACCGCGCTATGACCGACGACGAGGTGTTCCATGCTATGTCGATGGTGTTCCCCGATGTGCGCCTGAAGAGTTATGTGGAAATTCGTCCGGCCGACTCCATGCCCATTCCCTATGTGCTGGCGTATGCCGCGCTCATTAAAGGCCTGTTCTATGGCAAAAGCTCGCTTGAAACGCTCGTCCGCAGCTGCGCGGGCATTTCCGAATCCGATGTCGCCAAGGCCAAAGACGCCCTTATGGAGTCGGGATATGCGGCAGAGGTGTATCAGCGCTCGGCGGCTGAGATTTGCGACGAGCTTATCACGCTCGCACGCCGCGGCTTGCCGGCGGCCGAGTGGTGCTTCCTCGATCCTCTTGCCGAATTGGTGGCGCGCCGCGTAACTCTTGCGGATTTGGATATTTCGACCCAGTAGTTTGCTATAGTTCAAGGTCACGAAAAGAAAGGTTTGACCTGATGTTCAATACATTCCGTGCCCACGCTGGGCAGCTTATGAAAATCGCCGCAATTGCGTGCGCCCTGTGCTTGGCCATGGCGGCTCTTGCGGGCTGCTCGAGTTCCGATTCGCAGCAGGAAAAAACGCCTGCCCAGGTGAATCGCGAGTACATGTCTTCGGTGAATTCCATCAGTCAGGAAGCCGCGAGCGCGCTTTCGAATTTCAGCGACGCTGCCGCGAAGCAAGACGTTGCTGCCATGCGTGTTGCCGCGAGCAACGCCACCAAGGCACTCGATAAAATCGCCGCTCTGGAAGCGCCCGACGCTCTGAAAGATGTGAAGAGCGAATACGAGGCTGGCGCGAACGATTTGGGCCAGGCGCTTTCCGATTACGTTGAGATTTACGCGCAAATTAAGAACGCCGGCGAAAACCTCGATGCCGCTGCCGAGGCCGCGAAGGGCATCGACGATGTGAAGGCGCGTTACGATTCGGGCATCGAGCATCTCTCCAAGGCCGACTCGATGGTCGCCGATATGGCTGACAGCTCCACTTCCGACGACGCTTCGAAGTAATGGCGGGGCAGAACAACCATCGCAGTGTAAAACGCGGGTCCAACAAGGGCCCGCGTTTGTCGTATGCTGCCCAAAACCAACAGGGAAGTGCTGAACGCGAAAAGGAGCAAGGGTCGCGAAAGCCCCAGAGCTCTCAGGGTCAGAGCGCAGGAAAACCTCGCAAGAGCGGCAAAGGGAATGCCAAGCATGCAGCTCCGCATGCGAAACACGCCGGGAAGAGCGTTCCTCATAATGGTGCCGGCGGCCGGCAGAAGGCTCCTTCCGTACACCACGCGCCGCGCAGCGCGTTTCTTCCCGTGAATATGGACGACGTGCGTGCCCGCGGTTGGGATGGCGTCGATTTCGCCTACGTGTGCGGCGATGCGTACGTCGACCAGTCGTCATTCGGCATGGCGATTATTTCGCGCGTGCTCGAGTCACATGGCTATAAGGTGGGCATTATCGCGCAGCCCGACTGGCGCGACCCCGAGAGCGTGAACGTGTTCGGCGAACCACGTTTGGGCTTCCTTGTTTCGTCGGGCAATATGGACTCTATGGTGAATCATTACACCGTAAACAAGGTTCCACGCAGCCAAGATGCCTATTCGCCGGGCGGTGCGCCCAATAGGCGCCCCAACCACGCCACAGCGGTGTACGGCAACCTCATTCGACGCACGCACAAGCACACACCTATTATTTTGGGCGGCATCGAGGCGAGCCTGCGTCGCTTGGCGCATTACGACTATTGGTCCGATTCGCTTAAGCGTTCCATTCTGCTCGATTCTGGCGCCGACTTGCTTATTTATGGCATGGGCGAGCGTGCTATTGTCGAAATCGCCGATGCGCTTGCGGCGGGCATTGCAGTGGAAGATATTACGTTCGTCGACGGAACTGCCTACAAGGCTCGATCGCTCGAATGCGTGGAAGATGCCATCGAATTGCCCGCGTTCGAGGCGCTCCAGGCCGATAAACTCGAATATGCGCGCAGCTTCAATGTGCAGTGGGAAAACTCCGACCCCTATCGCGGAAAGCGTTTGGTCGAAGAATACCCGCACAATGTGTTCGTGGTGCAGAATCCACCGCAAAAGCCGCTTTCCACCGAGGAACTCGATGCGGTGTACGCCTTGCCGTATGCATGCGACTATCACCCCGATTATGAAGCTGCGGGCGGTGTGCCGGCAATTAAAGAAGTGAAGTTCAGCCTGTCGAGCAATCGCGGATGCTTTGGCGAATGCAGCTTCTGCGCGCTCACGTTCCATCAGGGACGCATCGTGACGGCGCGAAGCAAGGCGTCGCTCGTTGAAGAAGCGAAACAGCTTACGCGCGACCCTGAATTCAAAGGGTATATCCACGACGTGGGCGGCCCCACGGCGAATTTCACGGCGCCGGCGTGCAAAGCGCAGCTGCGTCGTGGCGCATGCGCGCACAAGGCATGCCTGTTCCCTGAACCCTGCAAGAAGCTTGAGGTGAACCATAAGCCTTACCTCGATGTGCTGCGCGCCCTGCGTGCGCTGCCTGGCGTGAAAAAGGTCTTCGTGCGCAGCGGCGTGCGCTTCGATTACGTGATGGCCGATTCTGACGACACGTTTTTGCGCGAGCTTTCACAGTATCACGTGAGCGGCCAGTTGCGTGTGGCGCCTGAACATGTGAGCGATGCGGTGCTTTCTGTGATGGGCAAGCCGAAAAACGAAGTGTACCAGGCGTTTTGCAGGAAGTTCGAAGCTATAAATGACAAGCTCGGCTTGAAGCAGTTCGTGGTTCCGTATTTGATGAGCTCGCATCCGGGGTCTACGCTGAAAGAGGCCATTGAGCTGGCCGAATTCTGCCGTGATATGGGGTTCAACCCCGAGCAGGTGCAAGATTTCTACCCAACGCCGTCCACGATGTCGACCGCGATGTATTACACAGGCGTCGACCCGCGCACCATGAAGCCGGTATATACGCCGAAAAGCTCGCACGAGAAGGCGCTGCAGCGCGCGCTTATCCAATACCGCAACCCCGCCAACCGCGACCTTGTGCGTGAGGCGCTGCGAAAAGCCCATCGCGAAGATTTGATTGGCTTTGGGCCGAAATGCTTGGTGCGTCCGGGGGATGGCAGAAGCGGCGGCTCTGGCGGAAAAGGCGGCAAGGGCGGGAAAGGCGGCAAGGGAGTCAAGGGCGCACATGGAGCTGGCATCAGCGGAAATGGTGCTCGAGGCGGTAATAGCGGCAAGGGCGCGACGTCGGGCCGTGGTTCCAAAGCTGGCGCGACGAAGCGCGGCGGTAAAGGTGGCCTGTCGAATGACCGCGGGGAACATGCCGGCACGCATCGTCCCAACGCCGGCAATGGCTCAAAGCGCCCTCGCCGTTAGCGGGGCATGAAGGCAAACGACCCGTTTCGTATCTGAAAAGCGGCGCTCCCGTACCTCGAAAGCGTTTGAGGCCCGCTTCTCTGAAAACTAGGGAAGCAGGCCTCTTTTTCATTGTGGATGAATCGCTGGACCGGTCGGCGCCGTATCGCTTTTCGAGCCCTAATCTTTCTTAATCGGGAATTTCGCGGTGAACGTGGTTCCGCGCTCGGCGGAGCTTTGCGCGGAAAGCGTGCCGCCGTGCTCTTCGACGATGCTGCGTGCAATGGAAAGGCCCAGACCGTAGCCTCCGGCTCCGCTTGTGCGCGCTTCGTCGGCGCGCCAGAAGCGGTCGAAAATATGAGGCAGGTCAGAAGCGGGAATGGGCGTGCCGGTGTTGTTTACGCGGACGATGGCGTGTTTGCCTTCGCGTTTCGCGCTCACGACGACGCGCCCATCTGCTTCGGCGTACTTGCACGCATTGTCAATGAGAATGCCAAGCACGCGTTCGATGTCGCCTCGCACGCCGTCAATGAACACGGGGGCCGAGGAGCTTTCAGTCGCATTGATTTCAACACCGCGCTCGAAGGCGACGGCTTCGAATTGAAGTACCGCGCGTTGGGCCATGCCGGCCAAATCGAGCTTTTCTTGCTGCTTACCCATGGTTGCTTGCACGTCGACTTCGGCGGTGTCGTGCTTGGCCAGGGTGAGCATATCTTCAACAAGGCCCTGCATGCGCTGTCCCTCGACTTGAATGCCCTCGATCCACTGGCGTTGGCTTTCGACGGTGCGCTCGGGATGCTCGAGCGCGATGGAGGTATCGGCCAGAATCACGGTAAGCGGAGTTTTCAACTCGTGCGAGGCATCGGCGATGAATTGGCGCTGAGATCGCCACGTTTGCTCGACGGGACGCAGCGCCCAGCGCGAGAAGAACAGCGATATCATGAAAAACGCTGCGAGCGCAGCGATTGCCGCGCCAACGAGGGTGAGCGCGAGCGACTTCCAGCCGGCGGCAGAATTGGCATCGGCGAACGCGAGGTACGTGGTGTCGCCAATCGTTCGCTTTTCGAAGAAGAGCCCCAAGTCAGAGAAAGAACCCGTGCCATCTTCTGCGGGGGTAAGGCGCGAGAGCGCGGTTTCGAGCACCTCGTCATTGATGTTGGCGGTACCGGCGGGCGAGGCGTTCATCGCGCTGCCTTCGACGTTCAGCGCATATACTGCAACGGGAATCGTTTGGCCCTGGCCTCCGCCGATTTTGGGGGCGAGAGCTCCGCTTTGGGCTTCGTCATGGCTGATGGCATCATCGTTCGATGAGGCATCGTCGCCATCGCCGATATCTGACTCGCTCTGCGGTTCGCTCTCGCTGTTCTGCACGCTGGCGTCGGTCGCGCTTGCCCAGTTTCCGCCAAATTCGTGCTTGGGCGGCCTGTCGTTGTGTATTTCCCTGCGCTCGTGCTGATCAATTGCGTTGTCGAGGGAATTGGCGATGGCTTGCTGAACTTCTGCGACGTCCTGCTTCCAGTCGAAAATGCAAATCGCGGTGAATGAGACCGCGATTACGGCCATAACGCACACCATATTTAGCGCAATGAATTTCTTTCGCAACTTGAAGAGCACGGGGTTGCCTTTCGTGCCTTTACGCATCGCGACCCTCCGCTAGGCGGTAGCCCACGCCACGAATCGTCTCTATGTGCGCGTTGGCTTCGAGGAATCGCAGCTTCTTGCGCAAGAACGAAACGTACGCTTCGACGTTGTTGTCTTCGGTAACGCCCGTGGTGCCCCATACGCGATCGACGATGGTTGCTTTCGGCACGGTTTTGCCGGCATTCGACATGAGTACGCGGGCGAGTGCGAATTCTTTTGCGGAAAGGTGGATGGAGGATGATTCGGACGCGAATTCGCGTTCGGTCAAATCGAGGGTCAGGTTGAATGCGCGAAGGGTCTCGAATTCAACCTCGCCTTGGCGGCGGGTGAGCGCGCGTAGGTGCGCCATGAGCTCTGCGGGCGAGAACGGCTTGGTCATGTAGTCATCGGCGCCCGAATCGAGCCCGCGGATTTTGTCGGGCACCGCATCGCGTGCGGTGAGCATGAGCACCGGGGTTGCGATTCCGGCGCGGCGCAGGTCAGAGACGATGTCGAACCCGTTTTTCTTGGGCAGCATCACATCGAGAATCGCGACGTCGTATTTTCCCTGAGACGCGTAGGCGTAGCCAGTTTCGCCGTCGTTCGCCGTGTCAACCGCGTGGCCGGCCTCTTCTAGGATATGGGCGAGTGCGCTTGCTAGTCGCACGTCGTCTTCAACGATAAGCAGGTTCATAGTCGATGCCTTTTCTCAATCTCGGAGTCGTGCCCTGCGTGAGGTCGCTCTCGGACGCGTTTGGCACGACGCATTTTTCTTCAATGGAGCGCGCTGGGGGTTTCGGAGGCTGGCGGGCTTTCCCGAAATCGCGCTGCGGCTACCGTTCGCCATGCTCGCTATGCGCCTTGCTCTGCATGCATTGAATAAAGTCAGCTTGCTTGCAGAAGGTTTCGGGAAAGCCCGCCAGCCTCCGAAATCGAAGTGCTTTTTCAGCAATCCTTATTTTACCTGTGCCACTGAAAGAAACCTGAAAGCTCTCGCGACTTTTCAGCGCCCTTTCAGGCATGCGTTTTAGCATGGCGCCATCGAATTCGCCTCGATTTTACGAGATTGGAGCAGCTATGGCTGAGTTTACGGGGACGTTTGAACGCAAGGAAGTGAAGTACCGTCTAAACACCATGCAGGTTCGTGCGATAAAGCAGGCTCTGAGCGCGCATATGGCGCCTGATGAATATGGGCAAACGTCCATTACGAGCGTGTATTACGACACGCCGAATTGTGACATGATTTCTCGGTCGCTCGAAAAGCCCCTCTATAAAGAAAAGCTTCGCTTGCGCACGTATGGCCCGCGCAATGCCAGCGCCCCGGTGTTTGTCGAACTGAAAAAGAAGCATGAGGGCATTGTGTATAAACGCCGCATTGCGGCAAGCGAGCCGGCGGCACGGTTGCTCATGGTGGGCGTGCCCTATGAGAGAGCGATTTATCGCCATCCGTTGGCCGACGAGGCGTTCGAAGCGGATTCGCGCTCTGCGAGAAATCTGCAAATTGCGGAAGAGATCGCGGCATGCGTCCGTCGCAACGGTCCCGTGCTTCCTTCGATGGCCATTCTGGTTGAACGCGTGGCATGGGCGCCTCTGCTGGATGCGCGTGGGGCCGAAGCGGAGGGCGTGCGCATTACATTCGACGAACGCATTCGGTATCGCGATTTGTTCGCACCAGAAGGAAAGCGTGCTTCGGTGCCTTTGCTCGCTGCGGGCGAGGCAATTATGGAAGTAAAGGTTCCGGGCGCCTATCCCTTGTGGCTCGTGCGCGCGCTCGACGATTGTGGGGCCTATCCGACATCGTTTTCTAAATACGGCGAAGCGTATTTGGCGTGCGAGGGCAAGGCTGCTCCAAAGGCCTATCGCGAGCAAGTTGCATTCGATGAGGCTATGCGCGGCGAACAGGAACGTTCCCGGGAGTGCCCCCAAGATGGCCATTTGCTCGAATTAAGCTCGTCTACGCGTGCGGCTGACGCTGCCGTTGCGAATTCGTTGGCTTCGCAGCTTCCTAATATCGTTATTGGCGCATAAGTCTTTGTTCATCCCGTTTCTTCTAGAGGAGTTCTCTCATGTTCGACCTTGTATCTACGTCGTTGTTCGGAACGGCTGATTCCGCCATGGCGAGCGTTTCGACGCCCGAGTTCTTGATGTGCTGCGCGGCATGTGCGGCCATTTACATGTTCCGGCACAACTATTCGAAGAACTTTGTGGTCACGCTTGCGCTTTTGCCACTCATCGTGCAAATGGTCATAACCCTTGTAAACGGCAATCTGGGCGCTGGCATTGCGGTTATGGGCGTGTTCAATCTCGTCCGCTTCCGCAGCATTCCCGGATCTGCGAAAGACATCGGCAGCGTGTTTTTGGCGATGGCCATTGGCCTGGCGACCGGCATGGGATTTATTGGACTCGCGGTTCTGTTCACCATTATTGTGGCCGTCGTGAACGTCGTGTATGTATGTACGACGTTTGGCAAGCCCGCCGAGCCGGGCAAACGCCTGTGCGTATCGGTGCCCGAAGATCTCGAATTCGACGGCATGTTCGATGACGTTCTTGGGCGCTTTACCTCGAGCCACGAACTCGTGGAAATTCGCACGACGAATATGGGCAGCCTGTATCAACTCGAATACGAAATTCGTATGCGTGAACCCGGTCTTGAGAAGCGCATGATCGACGAAATGCGCACCATGAACGGCAATCTGAAAATCACGCTTGGCCGCGCGCCTATGGCGAAGGAGGTCTTGTAATGACAAGGAAAACGGCCGATCCTCGATGCGACGAAGGCTCCGCCCGCACCGATTTTGTGGGCATGCTGCGTGGGGCCGGATTGCTGCTGGCGGGTTGCGCCGCTGCGGTACTGCTTTTTTCTGTGGCGGGCTGCTCGTCGACCGATGCTGGCGAACCTTCAATCGCATCGACTGCGGAAGTTCTTGAGGAAAACGCGTCTGAGAAGAGCGTTGAATACGCGAGTTTTGAAGAGGTTGCTGCTGCGTTTGATGCCTCCGCCCTCAATCTTGAATATTCCAAGCGTGATATGGATGCTTCCTTTGATGAATCGTCTGCGACCAAGATAACGCTCTCGGGAGATTCGGCGAGTGTGTCGGGGTCGGGCGCTGCGGCGGAGGGCTCTACGGTAACGATTTCCACTGCGGGAACCTATATTGTGTCAGGAAATTTGACTGATGGATCAATTACGGTAACTACCAGCGAAAACGATAAGGTTCAGATTGTTCTTAACAGTGTAAAGATAGCGTCTTCCAGCGGGCCTGCAATTGATATTCAGTCGGCAGATACATGCTTTATCACGCTGGCGGAAGGAACGCAAAACAGCCTATCCGATGGAAGCGCATTCACATGCGAAGATGCGAATGCGTGCATATACGCGACATGCGATTTGACGATTAATGGTTCGGGCTCGCTCGATGTTTCAGGTAATTATCGCCATGGGGTATTCTCGAAAGACGACCTGGTTGTCTATGGTGGATCAATCAACGTGAGTGCCGTCGAGGATGGCCTCAACGGCAAAGATTCCGTGAAAATTGGCGCGGGAGATATTTCGATTGACTCGGGTGCCGATGGCGTGAAATCGAGCAAATCGACCAATCCCGAAAAGGGCTTCGTGTATGTGAACGGCGGGTCGCTTTCGATTGACGCCGAAGACGACGGCATTCAGGCGAAGACGTACCTCTGCATAGCTGGCGGGTCGATTGAAATCGATGCCGCTGACGATGCGTTGCATTCCGATTTGGAAGGCGCGCTCAACGGCGGATCAACTTCAGTGCGCAGTAGTGATGACGCATTTCATTGCGAGACGAAGCTTGAAGTGAACGATGGGTCGTTCGTTGCCGAAACGTGCAGCGAGGGCTATGAGGCCGAACAGGTTGTCGTCAATGGCGGCGATACTAATATTTGCGCGCTCGATGACGCCATGAACGCTTCTGCGGCCGACTTGAGCGACGATTCCGAATCGTCCGATGCGAATACGTCGACGAGCACTCCGTCGGGCGAGTCGGGCGCGAATGCAGCCCAGCCCGATGGTTCGATCGGTGCGCCCGGTGCGTCGAGCGCCAATGCCGATTCGAATGGGCAGCAGAATACGGCGCCGCAGGGCGCAGGGCAGCAAGACGGTGCGACCTCGCCCGAGCTTCCGAGCGACGATGGCGCTCAGGGTGGTCAGGCGGGTGAGGCTCCGAGCGACCTTGGTCATGCCCCCGATGTCCAGGGTCGCATGGAGCGCGGTGGCCAAGCCCCTGGCGGGCAGGGTGGCGCACCTGGTGCAAGCGATTCGAATTGCATCATCCAAATCAATGGCGGCACGGTTGTGCTTGATTCCCAGGGCGATGGCGTTGATTCCAACGGCAATGTTGAAATCAACGGCGGAATGGTTCTGGTGAATGGCCCCTCGAGCGACGGCGATGGCGCGTTCGATTACGACGGTGAAGCGACGATTTCTGGCGGTACAGTGCTCATGGCGGGCGCTGTGGGCATGGCGCAAAGCTTCACGAGCGGTACGCAAGCGTTTGCTCTCGTGCAGGCGAGCGGTTCGGCTGGCAGCGTGATTGAAGCGACCGATGCGGACGGCAATGTGATTGCGATGCTTACGGCGACCAAGGCCTTCGGTTGTGTGCTCGTATGCGGCGCGGGCGTTTCCGATGGCGATACGATAACGGTGTCGGTGGATGGCGTCGCAACTACGGCTACGGCATCCACGACGGGCACGAGCGGCATCGCCACGGGCGGC
>OLPN01003473.1_pt1 | contig 10977 bp, 7 predicted proteins | sample 1672601 | NCBI WGS metagenome assembly OLPN01 (sample SAMEA3136704, study PRJEB25190) | human gut metagenome | reverse complement strand
AGTGCATAAAAATTCTTATAAAAGAAAACTCTATGAATTAATCAGTGCTTCCCTAGCTCTTCCACCCTTTTCTTTACAATCAAATCAATCATGATGCGGACGCCGTCGAAGCGGTGGCGGATATCACTGTTGGAGAAGCGGAGGACAGCAATGCCTTCTTTTTCTATATGTTTTGTGCGCCACTGGTCATAGCTCCTGCCGTAATCGGTGTAATGCTGAGAGCCGTCGATTTCTATGGCCAATCTGGCTTGATGACAGTAAAAGTCAAGGATAAAAGGGGCCTGTATCTGTTGACGGCGAAATTTGACAGGATAGGAGCGGAGGTATTGGTACCAGAGTTTCTTCTCCTCCGGAGTCATCCCTTTTCGCAGGGAGGCAGCTCTGACTTTTAAGGTGCGGTTCAAAGGGGGATTGTTCATAAGGGACTCCTTGATGGAGAAATGCTATAGAAGCAGGAAACAGTGGGAATCATTTCAAGGAACAACCGATGGGGCGGGAAAACTGTACAACCGGGCTTTCGCCCGTAGGGAAACCATACAACCGCCCTGGCGGGCGAGGAAATGCACCCCTTTTGGTGGCTGGCGCCACCACCTTCCCCCCGACGGGGGGACTTTATTCTTCGCTATGCGTTAAGCTGACGAAGCGAGGCTTCGCGGTGTTTTATTCTGCCCCCTGCATAGGGGTGGCAAGGGAACACGATTCGTAAGGGAGCAAAGCGACCTGAGAATCGTGTGACACGCTTTCCCGTGGAGAAGTCCGGCACAGCCGGATAGGGGGGCGAGCGCAGCGAGCCAATCCGCAGAATGCTTATCATGCTATATGATACAGAAAGCCAATCCCGTAACGCTGACTTTATAAGCATTGCCCCCTAAAGGGGAAACGACTCACTACATTTTGCGCGTCGCTAGCGCTCCTTCAAAATGTGTTCGCTGTGCACCGATAGGGCAATCCACAACCCTCGGGGCAAAGCCCCGTCAACCCTCACTCCGAAGGCGTGTCAGGCAGGGTGAAATAGATTTCAAAGCGGACCACGCCATCTTTCTGAGTGAAGTTCTTAAAGCCTTTATAGGACATAATAAAATGATGGACAGAGGTCATACCGATACCATGTCCCAGCCTGTGGGTCACAGGGTAGCCGTCTTCATTCAGGGGAACCGGTTCAGCATAGTAATTTTCCACAGAAAGGAAGACCTGGCGGCCCCTGGTCTGCAGGTTGATATGGAGAAAGCGTTTATCCTCATCCTGGGTTTCTGATGCGCGGATGGCATTTTCCAGAAGGTTGGCCAGGGCAAAGGAGAGATTTTCCTGCACCTTTGGCACCTCTTCCGGAAAATTTACCCGGCAGGTGACGGGTATGCCGGCGTCTTTGGCTTTGACGATGTAAACGGAAAGCACCGCATTGACGAAGGGATTCAGACAGAAGGGATGAATGGCGGTTTTTTCCAGATGCTCGTCAAAGGAGCGGAGTAAATGGAGGGCTTCTTCCGATTTCCCGTTGCTGATGAGGCCGTAAAGGATATTGATCTGGTGGCGCATGTCATGGCGGAGAATGGAAAACTGTTTGGTACTGGCCTGTATGAGGAGCATGTTGTTCTGGAAGAAACGGATGGCTTTCTGCTGTACTTCATTTGTGCTTTTTAGAAGGACCTCTGTTTCCAGATCCCTGGCCTGCAGCTTGATATAGCGGTAGAGGGCGATGAAAGGCACAAAAGTAAGAATCCGGGAAAGCAGTTTGTCCATGGTCCAAAGGTCCGGGTCCAGGATGATGGGCAGCTGAGTGCATACAATCAGCAGAGGCAGGAAGGCGATGTAGTAACCGTAGGGCTTATCATTGATGAGCTGGCGGGAAGGGCACATATGGCGGAACATGCGGGCTGCAAGGGGCAGGGAGAGGAGAAAATAGAAAAGAAAGCAGGTCAGATGCATGGAAAGATGCCATTCCACAGGAATGTTCCTCCCCAGGAAAATAACGGTCAATATACTGGCAGTGTGAAGGAAGAAATTCCAAAGGCCCTGCATGCCAAAGACAAAAATCTGCTGAGCAATGAATCGGGGCAGCCAGTAAAAGGAAAGGAGCACATAGGGAATCCAGCCCAGCGCCTGGGAGGCCTTGTAAAGGACGACCGTGTGGGTGAACCCCTGAAAGAGGACGTAGTAGAAGATAAAGTTTAAAAGGGCCAGAATGATAAAGGAAAGGGCCATTTTCTTCCAACGGTTTTGAGGAAGAAAATCGCGAAAGGCTTGAAACCAGATAAAACGGCCTGCCAGATGAACCAGGACCGTGCAGAGGGCTAGGGAAGAAATCGTATCCATAAATGTACTCCTTTTAAAAAGGGATAGGTGGTGCAAGTGGTCATGGAGGGGCGTACACGGTCAGCCAAATCAAAGGAAAGCGCCTTAATGGGCAGGCCGAAGTTAGCCCTTAGCCTGCACATAAAAGGGCCTTCCTATTGTCGTCTGACCGTTCGAAGGCGCGTCCAGACCCTCTTACTTTGACAGCATATACTGCATATAATGCTGTTTCACTTCTTTTTTCTTTCTCCGGCTGATGGGAACGGAAATATTTCCTTTCAGCAGGAAGGAATCTTCTTCCATGGATTCAATGTAGTCCATGTTTACCATGAGCCGGTGGTAGCATTCGAAGAAGCGGTGGTCTGATGACAGATTCCGGGCCAGATCCTGGAAGGCGTTGGTGGTGTTGATATTCTTTTCTATCAGATGAATGGAAGCGTTTCTGCCTTCGCTGCAGTCCATGTAGAGAATATGGCTGAAAGGAACGCGAAGGGTTTCGCAGCCGGGAATGCGGGCGGAGAGTACCGCCGGTTTCAAAGAGCCCCGGGGAAGGGCGTAATCCAGGGCATGAAACAGCTCCTCCCGGTGGCTTGCCAGGGGCTTTAGAATATAGCCCGACGCAAAAACCTTATATCCTTCCAGGGCGTGTTCCCGACTGGTGGTAAGAAATATGATTTTTACGCTCTCGTCCAGCCGCCGCACTTCCCTGGCCACATCCATGCCCTCCATGGCAGGCATGTAGATGTCCAGGAGAATGAGGTCAAAATCATCGGGCCGGAAATCTGCCAGAAACGAGGGACCGTCCATGTAGGAAGAAATGGAAATTTCCATATTGGCCGCATCGGGACGGTTTTGGAAATAGGTATCCACATAGTGCTTCCCAATATTTATATCACTGGGATTGTCGTCAATCAGGGCAATTCGTATCATAAGACTCCTCCTTTCCCATCATAGAATGACTGCTTTGTCTCTATTATACTAAAAAGGAAAGGGAAAAGGGGAAACAGCGGAAGAGAAATGGTTTCCTGCGAGTCATTGGCTAGGCTGGCTGTCCGCATCCCATCGGGTCATTCTTTATGTCATTCAGAATGACCCGTCCGGCGTAAAGGTAAACATGTAACCTCCTGCCACCTTGTTCAGGGAGCAGAATAAAACCCTCCATACCTGTTATGATATGTGGCAATGCATAGCATCCATAGGGCCCCTTTAAAAATTGCGGCGAAGCCGCCACCACCACCCTCGGCCCCAAAGGCCGTCAAACTTAAGAACCCTTGGGCCCATAGGGCCCATCCATCTTACGAACCTTTCTACACAACTCTTCTACACAACCTGCGGCGCCAGCCGCGCCCCCTTTCTTTAAAATCTGCGCCCCATAGGGCGCCACCACCTTTTGAACCCCATGAACCCTCTGAACCTTCACACTGACGGTGTGTCCCATGGTGAACCCTCTGAATCCCGCCGCTCCGAGGCCCCATATACGAAAGTATACTTCCTTCCCTTTCCGGAAGGATTTTTTTATTTTTCAGGGGACATATTTCTTTTTCATAGATACCCTGTATATCTTCGAAGACCGGAAAGGCGGGAAATCCCCACGGGGTGGGATGAAGCGGTGCCGGCCACGGATGGGGAGAAGAAAAGTTGAGAGAAATAAAAGGTATACTTTCGTATACTTTTTGTGTGTTTGTGTATAGTCTATACTGCGGATAAATAGAAGAGGGAGCCTTAGCTCCACGAAATCCGGCAGAAAAAATAGTTTTACAGACTTGAATAATGCGCATAAACATGCATTGTTTAAAGCCGCCCATTTTCAGACAAACGAAAAAACTCTGCCGGAAAGAAAGGCAGCGTTTTTCTTTTGCCAGAAAATCAGAAATTGACCACTTTTGCAGAAAAATGACCACTTTTGCAGAAAAAATAGAAAGCTTAGTTCCTTTAAGATATAGTAACGACAGATAAAGCGGAACAATTACATAGGAAATCAGAAGCGTCAAATGTCGAAAAAATTATTGACTGGGGACCTTTATTTCGTGCGCCCTGAAATCGGGAGCAGTGGAAAACGAGGAAGCTTCATAGAAAGTCATACACAAAAAAACGGCGGCGCAGAGGGTTTCTGGGTTCTGTATAATCTGCATACATGCATTCAAAGGCCCGCTCTGAGCCTTGAAAATATAAGTGTATATCATAAGGCCGTGTAAAGGAGGAATATACGGAAACCGGTCGGCCGCTGGGACGAAGTCCACGTGGAATTTATAAGTCAAAATACGGCACATCCGGCTAAATGCCGCAAGAAAATGATTCGGAGCATCTATCATTTCCATTTAAAGGAGGGTAACACCATGAATAAGATTTACAAAGTCATCTGGAGTAAAGCAAAACACACTTATGTGGTGGCATCGGAAATCGCCAAAGGCCACACCAAGGGCGAAACCACAGGAAAGGGACTGAAGAAACTGGCCGCAGCCATGCTGGTGGCAGCAGCTCTTCTGAGCCCGAGCTTCGCCTGGGCTGAGGATACGGCGACAGTGACTGATACGGGCAATATCAGCGCCGCTTCTGCCAGTGTGACCAATTCTATCAGCGTAGGCCACAACGCCAATGTAGGCGGTGCTGTAAATGCAGGTAGCCTGAACAGCCGTGGTAATCTGAATGTGAATGGCAATGCTCTGGTCAAAGGTACCCTGACTTCCCAGTCTACCATCAACGGTAAAGAAATCGTTTCCCAGACCAATATTACTGCTAAAAATAAAGTCGTCGGCATGCAGGGCGTCGTTGATAATACCCTTACCAGCGGGAATTATGTGACGGCTGGCAATACGGTAGGTAAAAATATCGTTGCACTGGATACACAGGTCAAAGCCAATGCGGATCAGTTTACAACGGATAAGACCAGCACGGCCCTGCATATTTCCAGCAGTGGCGATTTGATTGTGGGTACTAAAAAAAATCAGACAGTCAAAGATATGGAAATCCGTGGGAAATTGACTTCCGGAAGCATTTCTACTGGTGGTATCACTTCTACGGGTGATGTGACTGTAACAGGTAAAATGGCTGCGGACGGTGTGACCGACGAGACTACCAAAGACGGAACTTATATCAAACAGAATAACACGGTAGGGAATAACCTGGTCAGCCTGGATAAACAGGTCAAGGCCAATGCTGATGCCATTAATACCGAAGCCACAGCTCGTGAGTCGAAAGACAACGAACTGAACGACCGCATCACCAATGTAAAGAAATATCTGGAAAAACAGACTTCCGACAATTATGTAAGTAAGGCTGATGCCGCCGTACAGGATGGGGCCATCGTGAAAGCGGCCAACACCATCGGCGAAAACGTGACCAACCTGGACGCCGCGCTGGCAAAGGAAACAGCTGCGCGCCTTGGTGCCGATGCACAACAAGATAAGGTGATCCAGCAAGTCAATGAAAATGCGGCCAAAGGGATTGCAACTCTGGCTACGGCTTACAAAAATGAAGTTGCAGCCCGTGAAGCCGCCGATACTGAGATCAAGCAGGCTATGACGGACCAGAAGACCAGCACAGCCCTGCATGTTTCCAAGGATGGCAATCTGATTGTAGGGACCAAAGAAAATCAGGTCGTCAAAAATATGAAAATCAATGGGCAATTGACTTCCGGAAGCATTTATACCGGTGGTATCACTTCTACGGGTGATGTGACTGTAGCAGGTAAAATGGCTGCGGACGGAGTGACCGATGAGACTACCAAAGACGGAACTTATATCAAACAGAACAATACGGTAGGGAATAATCTGGTCAGCCTGGATAAGCAGGTCAAGGCTAATGCTGATGCCATTAATACCGAAGCAACAGCCCGTGAGAAAGAAGATGCAAGGCTGAATTCTGAAATTGTGAATACAAATAAGTCCCTGAATGAGGCAGCAACCAATCTTTCTAAGCTGAATACGGCAGTTGTTGATGGATTTAAGACATTGAAGCAGGCTGATGAAAATGAAGCTGTAGCCCGCAAAGCTGCCGATAAAGCTCTCGACTCCCGGGCTAAGGCTCTGGAAGATAAGACCGAAGCCATCACCTATGACAAGGATTCCAAGACGGTCATGGTGGAAGGCAAGCTCACCGCTACCGAAGGCATCACCGATGGCACGATACAGGATGGCAAGTATGTGAAGGCTGATCACTATGTAGGCCAGAACCTGAACGTGCTGGACCAGGGCCTGCAGGCAGAAGAGAAAGCCCGTGTAGCAGCCGATACGGCACTGGATGATAAGATTACGGCAGAAACTTCGGCCCGTGTGGCAGCAGATACCAAACTGGTGGAAGCCGTTAATAGCGGATTGAGCCTGAGCAACGACAATGTTCTGCAAAAGAACACCACTACCATTGATGCCCAGGGCAACGTGACTACCTCCAAGACCGATGCCAAGGAAATGATCCTGAACAAGGGCAAGGACAATCAGATTACCCTCAGCGATAAGGGCATCAAAGTGGGTACAAACAGCAGTGTCATGGATAAAGACGGCGTCTACACCGGCGGCGATACCTACAGCGAAGCCAAGGCTGCCCTGAAGTCTGACGGCTCCATCAAGGGGGCTGATGGCAAGTTCACAGTCAACAGCGCGAATGGCACGGTGAGCGTCAACGACCAGATTGAACTGAACGGTGCTACCGGCGTGGTCAAATCCAATGGCCTCAACGTGGGCGATGGCAACTTCACGGTAAACAGCAATGGTGGCGTGAAAGCAGCAGATGGCAAGATTACCCTGAACTCTGACGGCAGCGTGAAAGCGGCGAACGGCAACTTCACGGTAAACAGCAATGGTGGCGTGAAAGCAGCAGATGGCAAGATTACTCTGAACTCTGACGGCAGCGTGAAAGCGGCGAACGGCAACTTCACGGTAAACAGCAATGGTGGCGTGAAAGCAGCAGATGGCAAGATTACTCTGAACTCTGACGGCAGCGTGAAAGCGGCGAACGGCAACTTCACGGTAAACAGCAATGGTGGCGTGAAAGCAGCAGATGGCAAGATTACCCTGAACTCTGACGGCAGCGTGAAAGCAGCGGACGGAAAATTCACTGTTGACACCAATGGTGCTGTGAAAGCAGCGGATGGCAAATTCACCGTTGACAGCAACGGTGCTGTAAAAGCCGCTAATGGTAATACGACCATCGACAGCAACGGCAATGTGAAGACGGTGGGAACCCTTAGCGCAGCCGATGGCTCCTTCAAGGTAGATTCTACCGGCAAGATTACTTCTACAGGCCTTGATGCTGGTAACGGCATGATTCAGACAACCGGTACTGTACAGGCTGGCAATGTCAAGACGGGAACGCTGGAAACTACGGGCAACGCTACGATTGGCGGTGACCTGACTGTAGATAAAAATCTCACCGTCAACGGAACCTTTGATGCCAAGACTCTCTCCAGCACGGTGGATGCAAATAACTACACCACCATCAACGGCGGCAAGACGCAGTCCATGAATCTGAAGATGGATGCGGAAACGGGTGAAACTAAGGCCAGTGCCTCTACCTTCGATGAAAATGGCAGCAATACCTGGGCGAAAGATGATGATTCTATCGGCAAGAGCACCGTTACTGCCGACGGCATCAGTCAGAAACTTTCGGATACCGGGGACAATCCGACGGTGTATGCAGAACGCACCATGAGCCAGGGGACAGACAACAAGTACAGCATGGTGGATACGGTAAAAGACGGGGATAAGACCAACGTGGCTTCCCAGACTGCCAGCGAATCCAGCTCTGTAGTTTCCGGCAAGGATGGAGAAAATAACTACAAATCTTACATCACCCAGAACCTGAAGGAGATTCTCCAGAAAATTGAGGATGGCGAAGGCCATGTTCTGACCAGTACGGAACAGACAGAAACGGATATCACCAACACCGCCAAGAATGGCACCATCACCAATGATGCTAAGGACCTGGTGAACACCGCAACCGGTAACATGACGAACACCGTTGGCGGAGAAATGAAAACCACTGTCAAAGGAAATGTGACCGAAGATTTCAAAGCTGACCTCTCCACCAAGGTGGGCGGCAATGAAACCCATGCGGTAACTGGAAACCAGACGGTTACGGTATCTAAAGACCGGACAGTCAATGTAAAGGGAACAGAAACTGAAAACTTCAATGCCCAGGTCACCAACGTCAAGACAGACCAGAGGACTTCTGTAGGCGGAAACCAGACCAACATCGTGGGCGGCAATCAGCAGAATACGGTAAGCGGCAGCAAAACCGAAACGGTCAAGGGCAGTGTGAAGGAAAAATACGGCAGCCAGGCAACTACCGTTGATGGCGACCAGAGCACGAACATTGGTGGCAACCAGACTACTGTGGTAGCCAAGGATCAGACCAATACGGTCAGCGGAAACAAGACTGAAACCGTGAAGGGTGCCGTGAACGAAACCTACGGCAGCCAGACCACGAAAGTCAATGGCGATCAGAGCACGACTGTGGCCGGCAAGCAGACCAACAGCATCACCGGTGACCAGGTCAACACCATCGGCGGCAACCTGATCGACACCATCATGGGGACCAGCACCACCACCGTAACCGGCAAGGTCACGGAAGATTACAAGTCCGATCTGAGCACGAAGGTGGGCGGCAATGAAACCCATGCGGTAACTGGAAACCAGACCACCACGGTTTCCGGCAACCGTACCGTCAATGTGAAGGGCACCGAAACTGAAAACTTCAATGCCCTGGAGACCAACGTCAAGACCGACCAGAAGACCTCTGTGGGCGGCAACCAGACTACCATCGTAACCGGTAACCAGACCAATAATGTCAGCGGCAGCAAGAACGAAACTGTCAAGGGTTCTGTAACCGAGAAGTACGGCAGCCAGGCAACTACCGTTGATGGCGACCAGAGCACGAACATTGGTGGCAACCAGACTACTGTGGTAGCCAAGGATCAGACCAATACGGTCAGCGGAAACAAGACTGAAACCGTGAAGGGTGCCGTGAACGAAACCTACGGCAGCCAGACCACGAAAGTCAATGGCGATCAGAGCACGACTGTGACCGGCAAGCAGACCAACAGCATCACCGGTGACCAGGTCAACACCATCGGTGGCAATCAGACCACGACCGTAACCGGCGACAGCAGCCTGAGTGCCAAGAACATCACCAACACAGCTTCCGAAAAGATTACCAATCTGACTGGCGATAACACCGTAATCAGTGATACCAATGGTACCACCTTTGAAAACAAGGCACACAGCACTGCCGTTAAAGAAGGAACTGTCACAAAGACCACCATTTCCGGCAATACCATTACCACTGGTGAAGCGGTTATGGACTATGCCGATGTGATGAAAGATCTGGGCGTTCGCGGCAATGCAGCGGTAGATGGAAACACCACCCTCGGCAAGGAAGGCGCGAACACCACTCTCACCGTCAACAGCAAGTCCACCTTCAACAAAGATGTCACTGTGAACGGCACCACAACTACCGATAAACTGGTGGTTAACAACGGAGCAACAATCAAAGGCGGAGCAACTGTTACCGGAGGAACCACTACAGATACTCTCAAGGTAACCGGTTCTTCCGAATTTAACGGCGCGGCTACATTCAATGATATTGTAACTATGAGCAAGGGCCTCTCCGTCACCGGCGGTGTAACGGCAGATACAGTAACAGCAGGTACAGTAACCGCTGATTCCTACAAGGTGGGAGACAAGACCTACATCGATAAAGATGGTATCAATGCGAATAACCAGGTTATCAGAAATGTAGGCCAGGGCAATATCTCCGAAGGCTCCACCGATGCCGTTTCCGGCGGCCAGCTCTATGAAACCAATACCAGGGTCAGTGGACTGGAAACCCGTATGGGCACCGTGGAAACCAGAGTGGATAAACTGGACAACAAGATCGACAAGGTAGGCGCCAACGCCGCAGCTATGGCAAACCTGCACCCCCTGGAATTCGATGAAGACTCCAAGTGGAATGTGGCAGCAGCAGTAGGCAGCTCCGGCAGCGAAACTGCCAGTGCGGTAGGCGTATTCTACCGGCCTAATGAAAACGTGATGGTCAATGCCTCCGCTGCCATGGGCACCGGTGAGAATATGTTCGGCGGCGGCGTATCCCTCCGTCTCGGCCACGGCGGCAACAAAGCCAAAGAGGCACAGATGAAGGCAGCTGCAGCAGAAAATAAGGAACTCCGTGCTAAAGTGGACGACCTCACCGCCCGCATGGACGCTCTCCTCTCCGTACTGAACCCCAACATGTCGAAAGATTTCCCGGATGTGCCGGAGAATCACTGGGCCTACGAAGCCGTTTCCCGCCTGGCAGGCAATGGCATCGTGGAAGGCTATGAGGATGGCAAGTACCACGGAGAACGGCAGATGACCCGCTATGAAATGGCAGAAATCATCTACAACGCCCTCTCCAAAGGCGCTAAGGCGGAAAAGAAACTGGTTGAAGAATTCCGCCCCGAACTCCAGGCCATGGCAGCCCAGAAAAAAGCCTAGCCTCACCAATCACTCCCCCTTCATCCCTCCAAGCCGGATGACTGCTAATATGAAGGACAGTGATATGAGGATATAATCCCTGCCCCTTCCCCCGGAGGGGAAAGGGATCATAAACCCCCGGGACGAAAGTCCCGGGGGTTTTGCGATGGGATTGTGTTGCGAGGAAATGCACCCCTTTTGGTGGCTGGCGCCACCACCTTCCCCCCGGCGGGGGGAC
>OLPN01003468.1_pt1 | contig 10987 bp, 4 predicted proteins | sample 1672601 | NCBI WGS metagenome assembly OLPN01 (sample SAMEA3136704, study PRJEB25190) | human gut metagenome | reverse complement strand
TTCCAGATTTCACTGTGATATAGGCTGTTCCCTTTTTCTTTCCGGTGATCACACCCTTGGAATTTACCGTCACGATCTTCTTATTCGAAGAACTGTAGGTAACTTTCTCCTGGGAAGTGATCGGGCTGATGACCGGTTTCAGCGCAAGTTTTTTATTCCTTGCAACGGTCACGCTTGATTTCAGTCCGGTGATCTTTGTTGTCCTTACCGTTGTTTTCTGCACAGTAATGGAAATGACCTGTTTCTTGCCGCTGGCCAGTGTAATGGTCACTTTGGCTTTTCCGGCTTTCAAGCCTTTCATCGTTCCCTTGCTGTTTACAGAAACGATTTTCTTATTGCTGGAAGTCCAGCTTTTAACGGAATCACCCTTTGCAAGTCCAGAAACCTTTATTTTGGAAGTAGACTGTTTTACTTTCAGCTTAATGCTGGTAGCCGTTACCTTGATCGTAGGTGTCAGTTTTTTGCCGACGGTCCTCTTTTCCTTGCGGCCCTTGTTGCTGGTACGCATCTGTACAGCCGGTGAAAATACCGTGGCTGCAGAGATCGTTTTCCATGGTCCGAACACCTCCGGTACTTCTGTAGGTGTTGGTGTCGGAACGTTTTCTTTCCGCTGTATGGTAAGAAGGTAGTCTGTTTTTCCGCTTCCGGCAGCTGTTACCGTGATCTTCACCTGTGCTTCGCTTGCATCTGTTTCCCAGTATACATTTACACGTTTCGTTTTTCCGTTTGCCACAACCGGCATGGATACTTTCTCAACACCTTTTACTTTCTGTACCGTTACCGTGGCATCCCCATCTGAAGGTTCCACATAAAGGCGGAGGAACTTTTCCTTATTTTCCCCTTTGTCTGCAAGATACGAAACGGTATAGCTGGTTTTGGTGCTGTCAAATACCGGTGATAATGTAAGATATTTTGAAGTATCTGTAAAAGTATTGCTGGTACTTACCACCAGGTTTGCCAGGGAGGAATTTCCAAGCCCGCTGGTAAGGTGGAAGATATAATCCCTGCTCTTTCCGTTCAGTGTTGTTTTAACCGTAACATCTGCCTGTCCGGATCTTATATCTGCCACATAAGTTCCATTGGAAGCTTTTCCGTTGACAGTCAGGGTACATCCGGCAGGTGCTTTAAATGTCAGGGTCACTTTTGTAGCATTTTCAGCAACCCTTAAGGTATGCTCTTTTTCCGAACGCTGGAATGCTTTTTCCCAGCTGACCCGGCCAGTATCTGCTTCTGCTGATACACTGTCAAGGTAAGCTCCATTTGTTTCCAGTGCCATCAGATAACAGGAGTCATTCTTATAATAAAGTGTCCCATCCCTGTCTACGCAGATCGGACTGATGCAGTACTCCTGCTGTGCGAGTACCGGACGGAAGAGTTCTTTCGGTTTTCCGGAAGTCTGGCCCGGCTCATCTGTCAGCATATAGATACCGCCAGGTTTTGCATTGTAGGTAAAATACAGATAAACACGTCCATCCGCTTTGCCATCTCCATTAAAGTCCTGGTTTTCATAAGCGGTCGAAAGAAGCGGTGCTGCCTGCGGATATCCCGGGATAGAAACTTTATATGCAAGGGAAAGACCGGAAGCAGATTCTGTCAGGACATCAAAATGGTGTCCCCCATCCGCATTGTACTGTCCGCCGTTTCCGCAGACACCTACATAGATTCTTCCTTTATAGACGACCGGTGTGGATGTTGCCGCACCGCCCAGGTTATAGCCTGCTACTGCACCGAAAGTACCATCTGCATTCATGGCAACCCGGTAGAGATAGCCGCCTTTGGTCGTAAAATAAACATATCCGTTGTTATAAACAATGGTGGATCGGATATCGCCGATCATGTCCGTGCGCTTGTCGATCAGCTGTCCGGTGTGCGTATTAACTGAATACAGGATAGAAGTATAGGCATCACCGGCCCCGTCATCAGAACCAAACACCAGATAATTTTCGGACGCATAAGCACCTGTCCAGTAAAAACCGCCCTTATGGTTATATTTCCAGGTACAATATTTTATCTCATCACCTTTTGACGGGTCTTCATCTGTAACAGAAAGGCAGAAGTAAGAACCAGGGGTTGTATCCGAAGTCCAGGTTCCGGTATAAATATATCCATCCTTATAGGTGATCGGGGAAAGTGTCTGGCCTCCCAGGCTCTCACTGATCCAGAGGGATTTTAAAGAAGTGGCACTCAGTGCCTGGATCTGTCCGCCGCCGATCTGTGCAAAAAGCATTCCTTCCGCATAAGCAAGCGGGATCATGGCATACTGCATATTTCCGTGCATCTGTTCACTGGTCTGCACGATATCCCCGGTATTTTTATCTATTTTATAGATGAACTGTCCGGATGCCACGTAAAGATAGCCGCCCAGGATCAGTGGAGGGGTAAGTGCTGCATCCCATCCCTTTGCATCCAGATGCAGGGACCATTTCTGCACCGTTGTATCCTTGCTGGTCGGTGTGGAGGTATTGGTGATCCCGTTGTTTGTTTCACTGTTCCGGTAACTGCTCCAGTCATTATCCGTGATCTCTGGCTGCGTTGCCGTCTGCTGTTCCAGTTTTACCTGGATCTCTGTTTCCTCACCTACCGTAAACTTCTCTCTTCTGGAGATATATCCATGTCGTGACACATTCCAGGTATACTCATCCCCGTAATAAAGAGAATCATACACAGAAGCATCTTTGGAAGGTTCCACACGCTCCCCTTTAGAATCATATACACTGACCACTGCATCCGATGGATCTGTTACAAAAGTGATCGAGGACTTTGCTTTTTTATGTACGGTGATCGTATAGGTTCCTGTGGAAGTATAAGTGATATCCTGATAAGCCGGATCCTGATAAGTCCCGTCTTCTTTCATCTGGAAAGTGATCCTGGTCTCAGAACCGTCAAGAGGAATCTCAATGGCATTGCTGCCGGATACTGCCTGTCCGTTTACGGTAAGGCCATACCACTTGTCATTAAAGGCTTTTGCAGAAACTTTTACAGATTCTGTATTCTCACCCACTGTCACATCATAATCCCTGGTGATACCGGCACTGTCAAATTCTGAGATCAGGTTTTTGGCCATGTCCGTGTCCGAGGGAAGGTAACAGCCGATCATGGAAAGATCCAGCCTCCGGAGCACTACGATCTTGTAAGTCTGGCTGTCTGTGACTGTACCGGCTGTTACTGTGTAAACAGCCCTTTTTCCATTATCCTTTGTAAAAACATTTGAAAAATTATAACGTTTTCCATCGGTATATCCGGTTGCAATGATCTCACTCTCAACCGTCTTTCCATCAAGATCGCAGGCAGATAACCGGATCGTTGATCCCTCCGGTGCATCGGCCCCAAGATCTGCCGTTACATAAAATCCGGTAGAATTATAACTGGATCCGATCTCAACGGTATAAGTTTTCCCGCCATAGGTTTCATCCAGGTCTTCCCTGCGGCTGATCTCCAGAGGATCTTTAACGCCATAGCCGGAATACACACTGAGATCCTTGAGATATTCTTTCGTGCTATTCTCCCCGGCAAATGGAGCATCCTCAAAGGTAAGTTCTGCAGAATCTTCATCGTCAGAGCCGTCCATGACCAGTTCCTCCTGATCCTCGCCGTTAAATTCCCCCTCTGAGAATTCTGGTTCCTCTGTTTCCGGTTCTTCTGTAATCTCCACGTCACTGTCTCCCGGCTCTTCTGTGATCTCGGTCCCTTCCGGGACATCCGGCTGTGCTTCCGTCTCTGCTGCCCCGGAAGAAAAATCACTTTCCATGGATATGTCGGCTCCATAGACTGGAGCTGTCCCTGCCAGCATGCTCACCGACAGAAGGACTGCCAGCCATTTTCCTAGTCTTCCTTTCATCTGATGTTTACCTCCCTTTTGGATTTTTTACTGCTGAAGCAGTGGATTCCTGCTTTTTATTTTTCTGAAACTGCGTCTCGCTCCTGTCCATAAGAGCAGGTACAAAACTCCTGCCAGTGCAAATAAGGATAGAATCCTGGTAAAGAGTTTCATGTGCGTCCAGGTGTCTGTTACTTTACTTCCTACCAGTTCCGGGATACTCTTTTCTTCGTTTTTGGAGGAAGCGGATGCTGTCCCGGATGTAGTCTCTTTTTCTTTGCTTTCAGTCAGTTCTTCTGTGGATGACTCTTCTGTTTTCTCTTTTGTTTTGTCTTTTACGGCATCCGCTTTTTTGCTGCTTTTCTTTTCACCTGATGTACCGGAACCGGAGCCTTTTTTCTTCGTACCTGCATAAGCCGTCAGTTTCTTTTCCTTGTTTTCGTCTGTGCTATCCAATCCGTTCTTTCCGGATGCCGTACCTTTTCCGCCAACCGTTTTCAGATTTGTAAGGGATCCTTCCCCATTATTGCCTTTGCCCGGGACTCCGGCTTCACTTTTATTTCCACCATATCCGGGTCTCTGGGCGATCGAACCGGAATTTCCATTGCCCCCATTTCCCGCTGTCCCGTTATTCTTCTTTCTGACATCAGGGATCCGGATCACCAGCGGACTGCTAACATTGCCTGCAAGGTCTTTTACCACGATCACCACATCTTTTTCACCTTCTGACAGGCCTGTAATGGTCAGGGTATCGCTTCCTTTCAGCACTTCTCTTCCCTCTTTTGAGTGATCCGGGGTCTGTACTTTCGCGCCGGCCTCTATGACACGGTAATAGCATTGTCCCCTTTCACTGGTCTTATATACTACTGAGGCCTGGTCCACGGATATCCTGCTGGCACTGATCTTTTTCAGTTCCGGCGGGGTCTGGTCCGTGATCCCAAGTGTCAGGTAATAATCCCTCCGGGTGCCGTCCTGTGCGGTTACCTGCACCCGGACCATAGCTTCCTTTTCCTGGTCTCCGAAATGGATTTTCCAGTAAACATGCCCCTTTCCATCGTTGCTTTCTTTGATGGTCTCATCTTTTTCCACGGTAGAATGCTTCACTCCGCTCAGCGCATAGATCTTGACCGTGGCATGTTCTTCTTCCGCTGTCAGCCAGATGTTCAGGCTCTGACGTTCCCCGTCATAAACCGCCTTGTATCTGTCATGGTCCTTGTTTAATGCGGGATCTAGTTTTAAGATCCCTTTTCCCCAGGTATCGGAGCTGGATATATATAATTCTTTCAGATCCGCATTGCTGCTTTTAACTTCCGGAGTGACGGTCGGTTCCGGTGTAACAGAAGGCTCCGGTGTAACGGATGGCTCTGGAGCTGCGGTTGGTTCCGGCACAGCGGTTGGTTCCGGTATCTGGGTCGGCTCCGGTTCTGCAGTCGGCTCCGGAACGGCGGTAGGTTCTGCGGGTACCGATGGTTCTGCCAGCGTTTCCCCTTCCGAACTCTCTGTGCTGTCTGCTGCATAAACTTCCCTGACAAAGATCGCATCTGTTTCTGGTGCAGCCCCTCCTGCCAGAAGTCCTGCAGAAAGGGTCCCGATAATAAATTTGTTAATGATCGGTCTCTTTAAATTGTTTTTTTTCATTACCAGTCCCCCCATACTTCGCCGTTATCCCCGACACCCAGATCTGCTCCGGAATACAGGGTAAAGCGAAGCCTTACTTCGTCACCGTCTGCCGGGAAATAGCCCGACATTCCAATGTTCATATATTCACCGTTTACAAAATACATCCAGCCGGAATTCATGGTAAAATCAAATTCTCCCAGCCAGTTGGCATCATGCCCGGACAGCTGGCAGTTTACTTCTGTCAGATGCGCCATCAGGTCATCCGGGATCGAAGCTCCGGAAGTGATGCCGCCGCGTCCGATAGCTTTCAGGTAAAAACCTCCTGTTGCACTTCCATCATTTCTCCAGTCAAACCCGCTGTTCTGCAGAAGCCTTAAGACCACGGAGGAAAGCTGTTCGCCCTGATAAAAGTCGATGGATGTCGCCGGCAGGATTGTCCCAAGTCCGACAGTCCCCGCCTCAATGCTGACCGTGATGGAGCCGGCAGGTTCTTCCTGGCTCTCATCCCCTTTATAGATGGTAAACGTTGGAAGCGTGGTACTCCATCCCTCATCATCCGTTGCCTTGATATCCACAGTGTTGCTGCCCTCATTCAGATCCAGACGGTAAGCCAGGATTCCCGGCGAAGGCTCCCCTTTTGAAGAAAGTCTTTCACCGTTTCCATTTACTTCCAGTGCCGTAGAGGATAAGCTGTTCCCGTACCAGTCTACCGCCTGTACATAAAATGTACGGTACGCGGCATTTACCGTTTCCCCGTCAGTCAGGTCTGTGGCGATCGTTGGATAATGGTCTTCCTCCGGTTCCTGTGTCGGTTCCGGCTCCGGAGATGGCGTCGGCGTTGCACTGAGCGGTACCTGCGCCCCATCCTGGTTCCGGTCATCGTCCTGGTCCGGTGTTTCTTTCCGGCTGTCATCATCCTGGTCACCATTTTTGTCATAATGGATGGTATTGTCTTTGGAGCTGTCATTATCCTCTCCTGTGGAGCCGTCTTCCGGATCGGTATCCCCTTTTTGGGTATCTTCCTTCTGGCTGTCCGGTTCCGGTGTCTGGGAAGCTTCCGGCTCTGATGTCGGCTCCGGGGTGACAGTCACCTGTGCCTCTTCCTTTTTCTTTTCCGGTTCTTCCTCCGGTTCATCTTCCAGGATCTGTGCCTGTTCTTCAAAGGAAGATTCTTCACCCGTGGAAGCATCTTCCTGGCTTCCGGCATAAGCATATCCCTTTCCAAGATAGCCCTTTAAGGAGCTTTCACTGTTCACCCCCTGTACCGGATTTTCACTTTTCTCCGGTTCATAGTTTTTCATTCCCAGAAATAATACTCCAGCAAAAAGCAGGAGACAGACAATAGCTGTCAGAAAGGAAAGCCGGTTATTCTTTTTTCTCTTTTTCATGGTCATTTCCTCCTTAATACAGCCTTTCTATATATTTCATGATCCAGTTTCCATACCAGCTTCTGGCTTTTTTCAGTTCTTTTTTCATCTTCTGCACGCACAGAGTGGTATCCTTTCGTTCTTCTTTTGATACAGCATGGGGACTGAACGCAGCCTTTTCCCCGATAACGCTTGTTTTCCGGTAACACTTCATGGCATCTTCCGAATAAAGCTCAGGGCCATGATAATAAAGAAGCCGCGCATATCCGGCCATGGCGCGAACCGCCTGGCGGTCATCTTCACTTTCAAACAGTTTTCTCCGTCTTCTGTTTGCGTGGATGCGGAGCACACAGACCGTAAAGATAAATATCAGGCAGAAGAGGTCAAATACCGCAAGCAGGAGGATCAGAAGCTTTTCGATTCCGAACAGTGCCAGTTTTAAGCTCCAGTGTGTCTGGATGTTCTCCTGTGCAGGCGGTTCGTCCTGTGCTTCCGGGATGGCGGCTGCTTTGGCTCCTTTTGCCTCCAGGCCTGCCGTGAGGTCTGCTTCCTCCATGACATTATAGTATTCCGGTGTCATTTCTACCGGAACCCATCCAAGGCCGTCCATATAGATCTCGGTCCAGGCATGTCCATTCTTTCCCGGGACTTCTATCGTATCCCCCGGCTTTTTATCTTTGATATCTTCCGGTGTGATCAGATAGCCTTCCACATAACGGGACGGGATCCCGTAATAACGGAACATCAGTGCCGCTGCCGTGGCATAATGGACACTGTGGCCGATCCTGGTGTTTGTCAGGAAGTCCTCTGCAAAATCCCCCTGTCCGGTATACGGATCGGCTGCCGTGCTGTAAGTCAGGTTCTTTTCCAGATAGGAACGGATCCTGCTGATCGCTGTATAGTAATCGGTATGCCCCTGCTCCCGGTTTCCACCGTCCCCCAGTTCTTTGCGGAACAGGGTTTCCAGTGCACCGGACAGCTTCGTATCCTGGCTGTACACAAATGCGTTGTAATAACTCTCATCATCACGGTAGGAATCCCCTTCATCCCTGGCAAGTGCCTGATAGACCCTTGCCCCCAGCACCGTAAAATCTTTTACCAGGTTTCCATTTGCCTGATAGTGATAGTTTCTTGCTCCAAAGAGTCCTTTTGCTTTTAACATACTGTCAGCAAACGGTGTCTCTTTCCTGTATCCAGCAGGCAGTTCTGTAATCTCATAAGGGGTATAGAGATAACGGCTGTCTGCCTTTTCATTTTTTATGTCCACTTCGGATACTTTGTCAGAAAGGGTATCATCATCTGCAAGTGCCCTTGCACGGCTTAGCTGGGTCTCCCCATAAAATCCATCCTGATGGAGCCAGTAAAAGAGCGTCCTCTGTTTATAGGCATCCTCCGTATCCAGGCTTTCCCAGGAAGAACCGTCATACACGCTTCCCACAAATCCTCTCAGGTAGAGAGAATCCGGATTTTCCATGGTAACGGAAAGTGCCGTATCGTCTGAGGCACTCCAGGCACCGCATTCTTTCAGCTTTCCATCCGGAAGGGTATTGATCTTTCCTTTTCTGTACCGCAGGCTGCTGATCCCGTCCAGGGCCTCTTTTTTAGCTTCTGTGACAAGTGTCGAGGAACCATAGTCTTCGGACGGCATAAACTGTTCCAGAAGGATCCCGGCTGCCAGCATTACCGCACATGCCAGGATGCTTCCTGTCAAAAATGCCCGGCTGCTCTCTGCCCGGTGGCGTTTCCTTCCAGAACGGGAAAGGATAAGATTCAGTTCCAAAAGGATCCCCATGTAAAAAATAACTCCTGTGCCTGCATCCGGTTCCATACCAAGGATTCCCGAAAGGACAGGAAGTACCAGAGCCCAGGCAAGCACCAGTAGATAAAACTTCAATTTCAGGATAAGGAATCCGCAGACTGCCGCTGCCATTCCAAGATAAATAAGGAATACCATGCGGGCGGCATCCCCTCCCTGTATCCCGGCAGTCTCAAACCTTTTGAGGTAAATTCCTGCCCGGCTTCCCAGGATGTCTGCCATATCATTCCAGTATAATGCCATGCCGTCTAAGAGCTGTCCATGGAACAGGAAGATTCCTGCGATGGAAACCATTCCCAGTCCCAGCCGTCCATAAAGCCCATATTTTCCCATTCTTTCTGTTGCAGTACATAACACTGCCATAAGAAGCACGCTTCCCAAAATCGGTGCCATGCGTTCCTGCTCAGTAAGGACACTCATAAAAAGCAGGAGCCCTCCGCCTGCACTAAGCCAGATCAGTGCAGTTTCCAGCAGGATACCGGACAGTTGTTTTCCATATGCTGTTTTTGACTGTCTTTTGGATTCTGTGATCCGTATTTCCATAATACCTGTTCTCCTCCACTGTCTCTGCCGCCTGTGCCACATCCTACGATAGTCACTTCTCCCTTTGCTGCCAGGAGTTCTGCTTCTTTGTCCTGCGGGTCGCCGGTTATATATACATAGTTTGCAAAATTCTGTATTCCCGGGTCTTTCAGATATTCCCGTACTGTGACCGGCGTTTTTGCATCACTTCCATAACGCAGGAAGCGGTACAGGATGTTTTCGCGGTCCTCTTCTGTACGGATCTTCTCCAGCCGGAACTTCCCAGTGCTGTGGTCATAGACTCCGGCCTGGCAGGAGATCTTCTTTTCCATAAAGCTCTGAAGGACTGCTGAAAAGACTTCTGCCACCGTTTCCGCACGCTGCGGATCCCGGTCTGCCTGAAATGCTTCTGCCAGAATCAGTACCGTATCATCCACCGGGAAGCTTTTTTCCCGGATCATAATGTCATCCAGCTTTCCGGACAACTTCCAGTGGATCTGCCGGATACTGTCACCGGAACGATATTCCCGGATGTCATAAGTTTCTCCCGGATCATCCCCCGGGCGGCTTCCGGAATAGCGGAAACTTTCCATGTCGAATCCTTCCCTTGTAAAAAGGGAAAGCTCACCTTTTTGTCTTTCCGGCATTACAACGGTATAAGCGCATGTATCAGCCTTCCTTTTTAAAGAAAAGACACGAAAAAAATCCTGGCATTTCCAGTCAGAAAAACAAAATCTGATGCAGCCGCACCAGCTGCTTCCGGTCTCAAACCCGATGACCTGTTTTTCCTTTCCTCCCAGGGAAAAGGAAAGAGGGATCTCTCCTTTTTCACCGGTAAAAAGATTTTCCCACCGGAGCACTCCTGCCCCGCCAAATACCGGCCATGCAGACTGATTTTCCAAATACATTTTTCCATGGAAACACTCCATTCTCTCTGATGCCTTTGGGAGATGCAGTTTGATAACGGCTTTTTTTCCGGACAAAACCACACTCCCTGCAGAAAAGATCAAAATAAGAACGGTGAGCAAAAGAACCGCTGCAAAAAGCCATGTGCCTGTAATTACTGCTGCTCCTGCCATGCAGACCAGCCACAAGAGCCACAGGATCCTGTTCTTTATCATCCTTCCACCTTCGGTTCCGCCACGTCTGCCAGGATCTCAGAAAGGATCTCACGGGCAGATTTTTCCTGATACCTCGCCTTGGAATCCAGAATCATCCTGTGTGCCGCAACGTCCTTAAAGACATCCTGTACGTCCTTTGGAATAACATAATCCCTTTCTTTCATATAGGCAGCTGCTTTTGCCATCCTTACCAGTGCCAGGGTTCCACGCGGGCTTAATCCCAGTGTGATCAGTTCATGATTTCTCGTAGCCTCTGCAAGATGTGCCACATAATCAAGCACCTGGTCTGCCACATAGATCTCCTGTACCTGTTTCTGGAGTTCCAGCACCTCCTCCCGGGTGACTACGGTCTTTGCATTTTCCAAGGGATTTTCCCTCTGTCTGTCCCTTAACAGTTCCACCAGGCTCTGGTGATCCGGGTACCCCATGCTGACACTGACCATAAAACGGTCAAGCTGTGATTCCGGAAGGAGCTGCGTACCGGAAGAGCCCACCGGGTTTTCTGTGGCAATGACTACAAATGGGGATGGTACGCAATGGGTTTCCCCATCAACCGTCACTCTTCCCTCTTCCATTACTTCCAGAAGGGCGGACTGGGTCTTGCTGGAAGTACGGTTGATCTCATCTGCCAGCAAAAGGTTGCACATGACCGCTCCCTCATGATATGAGAACTGTCCGCTCTGTTTGTCATACATGGTAAATCCGGTCACATCGGAAGGGACAA